>ERZ773063.310-NODE-310-length-32341-cov-17.810785_pt1 | contig 32341 bp, 27 predicted proteins | sample MGYA00580625_ERZ773063 | MGnify/ENA primary metagenome ERZ773063 (study PRJEB29015, sample SAMEA2738022) | human oral metagenome | biome: human oral; feature: human-associated habitat; material: dental | place: China | collected 2042 ... | reverse complement strand
TCGGTTCCGTACTATCTGTACTGTCTGCGGCTTCGTCGCCTTGTCCTGATTTAAACTTAAGCCCTATACCGTGTTCCGTTTATAGGAATTTGGCGGCAAGGTATCCGGCAGCCACCAAGCCGAACATGGCAAGAATACCCAATACGCTGATCAGGATGTAAGTGTTCTTTTTGGATTGCAAAGCAGCCAATTGGGGATCTTCACCCAATTCTTGGCGGAGTTTGCTTTCCAGTTCCGAGCGGATTTGTTTGCGCAGGAGTTTTTCTTCACGCTCTTTTTCAATTTGCAGCTTATGAGCGATTTCCGCTTGTTTTTTATGCTCAAACGCCACCTGTTCCTGCCATTCGATGCGCTTGCGCTGGATGATTTGCTCGGTCGCGCTGGCAAGGTGGAAATGGCAAACGGGACATTCCGTCGCCTCGTGATCCTCAATCAGGGTCAAACATACGGGACACTGGCGGATTTCAGGAGCCGCTTCTTCCTGTTCTTCGCCGCTGAGATCCAGCTCCAATTCCATCGATTGGCGGACGATGACATCCAATCCCAAATAATTGAAATATTGTTGGGCATTTTCACGTTCGTCTTGGGTGCAGTTCTCGGCAATAATGGCTTGCGGACGTTCGGCAAGCGCTTGAACCAAATCTTCGGCTTCTTTTTCCGGCAGATTATCGTACAAGCAGGCGTTGATGCGCTCGCGATCGACATCCGGCGGATAAGAAACATAAACGTCGTAAAGTTTATCTTGTTTCTTCATTGTGATCCCATGAGATATAAAATCCTGCTTTGTTATTTGGAGGCAGGTATTTAGTGTCGGTTTTGTTATAAAGTATAGATTATTATTCGTCTATTTGTCTTAACCGAAGGATAAAGGGTATTTTATTCGGCTGAAATAGTATAAATGCCCGATTCTGACCGATTATAGTATATTAATGAATATTACCAAATGGAACTATGAATTATAAGATAGATGTTATTGCTTTGAAAGCATATCAATCTAAAAGGCCGCCTGAGTGAACAGACGGCCTTTTTTAGAAAACGGCGTATTAGACGGAAAATGAAGAACCGCAACCGCAAGTGGTCTCCGCATTCGGATTGCGGATAACGAATTGGGAACCTTGCAGGCTTTCGGTGTAGTCGATTTCCGCGCCGACCAAATATTGATAGCTCATCGGATCGACCAGGAAAGTCAGCCCGTTTTTTTGGATTTCAAAATCGTCATCGTTTTTGATTTCGTCAAAGGTAAAACCGTATTGGAAGCCTGAGCAGCCGCCACCGTTGACGAATACGCGCAGTTTCAAGTCGGGATTGTTTTCTTCGGCAATTAAATCAGCTACTTTGGTGCAGCAGCTTTCTGTAAAAATGATAGGGCTTTCGTCTGACATGATGTGATTCCTTTTATATGAATATTGCCAGTATTGTCGCGCAAACGGATTCTTGAAGCAAGAAGAGGGTGTTGCGGGTCGGGCGGCAATATCTGTCAACCGCTTACATGGCTGCAATCTCGAAAAATTTCAATAGGCAGGCGGACAGCCTTTACACCGTCCGTCCTGTTAAAAAATAGGAAAACATGAATTCAGGTCGTCTGAACACAACGCAGATCAGATAATCCGTCCAAACCATTCCACGCGGCCGATGATGGCAACATCTTCGGTCATTTTGTTTAAATCGATTTCAAAGGCCGGGTAGGCTTCGTTGGCGGAGATGACGTTGACGATGCCGCCGGGGATGACTTGCAGCCGTTTCACCAAAAGATTTTCATTGATACGCAGAACATATAACCCATCGCGCGGGGTGGTTTCGCTGCGGTTGATGAGGATGGTATCCCCGTCGTTCAGGACGCCTTCCATAGAGTCGCCTTTGACGGAAATGACCGACAGGTTTTTGGTGTCGCGGGTAACGTAGTTTTCAATCCAGTAACGGCGGAATGCCATGGTAAACATGGGTTTTTCATCGCCGACAAGCTGTCCGTGTCCTGCGGCGGCATGGATGTCGTAGCGCGGAACGAAGATAAATTCGTCAATATCGACCGGATTGCCCAAAGTGTCGTAAGCGGTGGCTTTAGGCGGCTCGGTATTGGGAAACGGCTCTCCTTCTCCCGTCAGAAGCCAGTCTATGCTGCATCCTTTGAGCTGTTTGATTTTTTTCAGGGTTTCGGATTTGGGTAATCCGCCCTCGTTCCAGATGCGGCTGAAGCCGGCGATGGTCATATCGATATCGGCCGCGATTTTGGCTTGTCGTGCTTCATCTTTCCATAGAAAAGCCAGTCTGTCTTTAAAGGTATCCATGTTGTTCCTTTGGTTTAAGTGTGATTTTTAATACACTTTAAATGGTTAATGTGTATTTTACCTTAGTTTTTATCAAATTGTAAGAAAAATATTAGTTATGCTAAGAAAAAGTATTGCTGTTTTTGTTTTTTCTGAGTATTATGTGCTTATTGTTAGATTAATCGAATAATTTCGGTTCAAAAATACTTTTATTTTTAATTTGTATCTCGGTTTTGATGCTTTATTCTGATTAATCTGATTTTTTAGACTGAATTATGTTTTATTTGAATGTGTTTTAGATTTTGTTGGAGGCTGTGAAAATGACTCGTTATCGTAAAAATGCTTGGTTGGTTCTGACTGCTTTTGTATTGGGTTTTTTGGCGTTTCCTTTCAGTTATTCGCAAGCGCATCAATCTGATATCAGCGTTTCGGCACAAGAGTGCGAGCAGTTGAATAATTTGGTTTTGGAAAATATGAACGGGCAGCAGCAAGTATTTGCGCGCGAGTGTGATACGGTTGAGGCTTCGCATGATTGGGAGCAGCAGTACGGCAATTTGAATGAAGAAGAATTGGTTGCCGGTATTGTGTATGAGTGAGTGGCTGTGAAGCTGCTGTTATGAAGCTCTAAATCTGGAGGCGGGGAATTTTTGAGTTTGTATAGTGGATTAACTTTAAACCATTACGGCGTTGCCTCGCCTTAGCTCAAAGAGAACGATTCTCTAAGGTGCTGAAGCACCAAGTGAATCGGTTCCGTACTATCTGTACTGTCTGCGGCTTCGTCGCCTTATCCTGATTTAAATTTAATCCACTATATAATGGACGGGCAGGGTAGGCATGCGCCGTGTGGTTAAAGTTCGCCGACTAGAAATTCTTTAGATTTGTGATTTGGAAGGCATTTGCTATTGTAGTTGTTGATAAGGGGTCGTCTGAAAACGGCGTGAGTGGTTTTCAGACGACCCCTTTAGATGGATGAAAATCCCTCTTGTTCGGAATGACCGTATACATCAGGGAAGTAGCGGGGCGTTTTGCAGACCGAGCTGTTCGTCAAAACCGAACATGATGTTCATGTTTTGAATGGCTTGTCCTGCTGCGCCTTTCACTAAATTATCGATGACGGACAAGGCAATCCAAACGTCGGATTGCGGCGCTTGCTGGATGCTGATGCGGCACAAATTGGCTCCGCGGACGCTGCGTGTTTCGGGTGTGGAACCGGCAGGAAGGATGTCGACAAAGGGGCTGTCCCGATAGTATTCGCGAAGTATCTCTTCAGGATGGCAACCGTCCTCAAGATGCAAGTAAAGGGTTGCGTGCATACCGCGTATCATGGGCGTGAGGTGCGGAGTGAAGACAAAACCATCGGCGATGTCTGCCTGCAATGTTTGGATGGTTTGTTTGATTTCGGGAAGGTGGCGGTGTCCGCCGATACCGTATGCTTTGAAATTGTCGCCCGCTTCGCAGAAGAGTGAACCGATGTTGCCTTTGCGCCCTGCGCCGGAGACGCCGGATTTGCAGTCGGCAATCAATGGCATGTGTGCTTTCAGACGACCTTGTTGCAGCAAAGGCAATAAGGGCAGTGAAACGCAGGTGGGATAGCAGCCGGGGTTGGCGACGATGCGTGCGTTGGCAATGGCGTCGCGGTTCATTTCGCTTAATCCGTATACGGCTTGCGGGATAATATCGGGGCTGGCGTGGCGCATGCCGTACCATTGTTCCCATGTCGGGATGTCTTGGATGCGGAAGTCGGCGGATAGGTCGACGATACGGACGTTTTGGTTCAGAAGCGCGGGTGCTTCCTTCATGGCGACGCCATTGGGCGTGGCAAAGAACACGACATCACATTGATCTAGTCGGGCTTGATCCGGCGTTTGGAAGGTTAAGTCATAAATGCCGCGCAAACTGGGAAAGTAATCGGCAATGGCAATGCCCGCTTCGCTCCTGCTGGTAATGGCGGTTACTTCGACATTGGGGTGCGTGCTGAGCAGGCGGAGCAGTTCTACGCCGGTGTAGCCTGTTGCGCCGACGATGCCGGCTTTGATTTTTTGATTCATGATTTCTCCGTTGGGTGGGCTTTAAATATGGAGGTTTAGTTTAATGGGATGAGGGTCGTCTGAAAAGGGGAAGGGGGTAATACGGCATGTTCTGACGATTGACCGTGTGGAAATCAGTATTCGTCTGACGGCATCCCTTAGTCTTTAGAAACGCTGATGGTGTGTTTGACGTGTTTTAAATTCGCCACGATGGTAAACGTCATCATCACCAGCAAAGCCCACGAACTCCATTTGCTGATGTGTACCGATGCCCATGCGCCGATTTGGTTGGGATAACGCCAAACGCCGAACAAAGTCCCCAAGTTTTCTGCCAGCCAAATGAAAAAACCGATCAGGACGAAAGACAGCAGCAGCGGCATTTTTCGGGTAGTGTCATAGGGCGTGTATAAAACCGTTGTCCGCGCATACAGCCCGAGTGCGAATGCGGCGAGATACCAGCGGTAGTCGCCGAGATAGTGATGAGTGAAAAAATTGACGTAAATTGCCAGCGCGCACAATGTGCTCAACCAATACGGCGGATGGCTTTTGATTCTGATATTAAAGAGCCGCCAAGCCTGGATGATGTAGCTGCCGACCGCCGCATACATAAAGCCTGCAAACAGCGGCACGCCGCCGATTTTGGTGTATGCCTCGTCCGGATAGCTCCAAGACTGAATGTCGCCCGATGTTTTGAACCACTCCAAAGCAAAGCCCACCAAGTGAAAAAGCGTAATCGATTTCACTTCGTCCCACGTTTCCAGCTTGAAATACAGCATCGCAGCCTGCACGGAGACTACAAAAATCAGCAGCAGGTCATAGCGTGAAATCCCCAGCCAGCCTGTTTTCGGAATCAGGAACATGGCGATGAAAAACAGACCTGCAAACAAACAGGCGCGCGCTTCTTTCAGTCCGAAAAACCAAAATTCGACCGCAAAACGCCGCCAATCGTACAAATCATCCCGTTTCGGATGTTCCATCAGCCAAGTATCCAGTTTGCCTAACATATTTTCAGACGACCTTCAGATTTGCAAAGTGACGGAATATAACGGAAATAGGGAAGAGGTGGGATGCGGTATGACGAACGGCAATGTTGGGAGATGGGGCGATGAGGGGTTGTCTGAAATCGTGTGCGATGTTTAGCATTTTTGAGCAATAGGATGGAGTAGAACAATGAGCCTGCGTGAGTGAGGGGAATTGAGTTTAGGGTAGGTTCGGAATAGGGAGTATCGCGCAGTTTGAAACAGCAAACAGCTTTTGCGAATGGCACGCCCTAGATTTTCAGACGACCTTCCCGTATTCCTCCTCCTTCTTTGGACTGTAAAATTTCTGCTAAAATCAAACGCCTTATCCCTTTCAGACGACATCGCCATGCAAGCACATACATTGGTCTGGTTCCGCCGAAACCTGCGCATACGCGACAACGCCGCGTTGTCCGCCGCCGTGAAGCGGGGATTGCCTGTGGCAGGCGTGTGGGTGGCGCGGAGGTCGTCTGAAATCCCCAATCCGCGTCAGGATTGGTTTCATTATCAGGCGGCAGCGGCTTTGCATAGATCGCTGGCGGCGCACGGTGTGGCTTTGTATGTGGTGAACCGTGTGGAAGAATTGCCTGCTTTGGCGACGCGGTTGAATGTTCAGACCGTAATTGCAGACGAAGCCTATACGTCGTCTGAAATCGGGCAAGATAACCGAATTTGGCGGATTTTGGATGAACAAGGCGTTGCGTTCGAGCGTGTTAACGACCGTGCCATATTCGCCAAGGCAGAAATCATGGGCAGTCACGGCGCGCCTTATACCGACTTCCCGCATTATAAAGAAGCGTGGCTGGCTTTGTTTCGGCAGCGGTTCGGCGGGCGGGATGCGGGAGGCGGACGCGCTGAAATTTTTCAGACGACCTCTGTTGAAATGCCGTCATTCCCAGCGTGGAACGGGCAGCAGGACATGGTTTCCGCACAGCGCGGCGGCGAAGATGAGGCGGACAAAAAATGGCGGCAGTTTGAAGAAAATATCGGGTTTTATCCGATTATGAAGGATTTTCCCGCCAGAAAAGGCACCAGCCGCTTGAGCGCGTATTTGAGCGCAGGCTGCATTTCGCCGCGCGTGTTGGCGACTGAAGCCGCAGGGCAGGGTGCGGATGCTTGGTTGGACAACTTGATTCAGCGCGATTTCTATCAGCAGCTTGCTTACCACCGCGCCCGCATCGAGCCTGAATCTGCTGCCGAATCTGCGCCGTTTTCAGACGACCTGACGGAACGCTGGCGGCAGGGGGAAACAGGTTTCCCGCTTATCGATGCCGCCATGCGCAGCCTGAAATTGAGCGGCTGGCTGCATCCCGCTCTGCGTTCCCTGACGGCAGAATTTTTGTGTGGCGTCCTGCATCAGCCGTCCGAACACGGCATCGTTTGGTTCGCCACACAGCAAACCGATTTTGACCCCGCGTTGAACGAGGGCAACTGGCAAACCGCCGCCCGCAATGCTCACCGGCGCTCCATCAATATTATCCAAACCGCCCGCCGGCTTGATCCCGACGGCACATTCGTCCGCCGCCACATCCCCGAGTTGGCACATCTACCCGTTAATCTCGTCCATACCCCGTGGCTCGCCTCGTCTGAAATTGACGCACACGGCTATCCGCCGCCCGTCGTCGCGCCCTAGAGCGTGATTATCGCTCGGTAACGGCTACGGGTTTCTCATCAAACGACCTCTTTAAGCGTAAAAATATAGTGGATTAACTTTAAACCATTACGGCGTTGCCTCGCCTTAGCTCAAAGAGAACGATTCTCTAAGGTGCTGAAGCACCAAGTGAATCGGTTCCGTACTATCTGTACTGTCTGCGGCTTCGTCGCCTTGTCCTGATTTAAATTTAATCCACTATAGCTTGAAGAAGTCTGCCCTTGAAACACTTTTCTCCTTAAATCTCCTATCCTCAAACTTAAAACCGTCCCATTGTGGACGGTTAATTCATTTTTGAAATAAGCAAGTCAGGTTGCCTCAAGAGGTTGCCTCAAGAGGTCGTCTGAAAATTGTTTTGTTTATTTTTTCTAGAGCGGATTAATTTTAAAACCGGTCGGGCTTTATCCTGTTTTGATTCGGTATGAACTTAAGTTGTCATAAATATTTGAATGGCAATGGCTTTATTCATTATTTTAAAAAATCGATTGGCACTCAAACCATCGTAATTTTGCCCGCGTTATAACCCGTTTGATAAGCGGTATGAATTTGATATTTAACGGTAGTTACTAATTTATTTATTTTTTGATATGATAAGTAAATTTTTTAAAAAGGTAAAAACTATGAAAGGTATTATCAGGCTGGGAGATGCGACTACTCATGGAGGCGTTGTGGTTCAAGCGTCTTCGGATATGGTCATTGAAGGAAAGCCTGCCGCTCTGGTAGGCGATTTGGTTTCTTGCCCCATACCCGGGCATGGCACCAATCCGATTATCGAAGGCAGTCAATATATGTCGTTTAAAGGGCGCGATGTCGCTGTGGACGGTTGTAAAACTGCATGCGGCTGCGCTTTGATCAGCAGTATGCCGACTGTCGGAAGCGACTAAGGGGAATGGAATCTGCAAGGAGTTAAAGTGCCGGATTGTCGGAAATAAGATACAAAATTGCATAATCCTTTTAGTGTTGCAGGTTTTTAGGGGCACATGCCTGATTCGGGGCAGGTTTGGCAAAAAGCCTTTCATCTTAATAATTCAAAAGTTCTGATATTCAAAATACAGATTAAGTTTTTAGATTTTAAGTTTATTTTTCGGAAGTTATTATGAAGCCAATTTTTACTGGCATAGTGGTTATTATTCTAAGCATCGTCAGTGCAGTCTTACTCTACTTTTTAGGTCATAAATTCGGAATCGATACATCTGCAGCCAAAGCGGTTGTGTGGGCGTGTATCACGGTAGTGACTTCATTAATATTCTTTATCCCTCTGTTGACACGAATGCTTTGGTCAGGCGTGTCTGACAGACATTCCAATTTGAAGCATCTGAATCCCGAAGATTTAAGCGGCGACAGTGCGGAATCTACCCATTTGATCGGCGTGTCGGAACGCTGGGAGCAGTTGAGACATATCCACTTGCTGACCAAGCAATATAAAAAACACCGTAAGCCTTGGATTTTTGTGGTCACTCAAGATACTGCCTTACTGGAAGCCTCTTTGCCGGATATCCGCCGTCAGTTGTGGGTGGAAACCGCATCGGCTATTTGGATTGATGCACAGGCTATGGAGCCTGCAGGCGGTTGGCAATATCTGAGGGGCGTGGGTAAACGTCCTGCCGAAGGCATTGTTTCGCTTCAGGCAAAATCCTCAATTCACGAAAATGCCGCGCAATTGACCGAGTTGATGAAAAAGCTCGGATGGAAGCTGCCGATTAATCAGCTGTATCTGACCAATGAAGCCGATGAAATGCCTTCAGCCATCAGCCATGCTTTGAAATATGGTTCGACTGTATCGGCAACGGAGTTGGCAAAAGAATTGGAACAGTTTGCTAACCAGTTGGCAGCAGTGGGTACGCAGCTGATTGAGGAAGATTTGCGCCAAACACCTATTGCAAAACTGTCTGCGACGTTACCCTCTCAAAGTCAGGCTTTGGCAGATCATATTGCTGCTGAAAAACGGAGTTTGGGAAAACTGGATACAGTTGCCGGCGTTTCGTTTATTCAAACCAACAATCCCGAGCAATCAGGAGATTTGATTTACCGTGCGTTTAATGATCTGTCTGTTTTGGGTTCAGGTAAAAAACTGCATTTGTCCAAAACGGAAAAAACCTATCTGGCAATGAGTGCCGTAGCCTTGTTGGTCGGTAGTGTGTTTGCAGTGGGTGCGCACAGCAGTTATCAAGATATAGGTCGTCTGAATGCTGATTTGGAAAGTGTTCAGAAGGCAAAATCACGTTCGGAAAAAGTTGCAGCCTTAATCAAACTGCAACAAAGTATTGCCGAAATGGAATCCGGCAGGGATTTCTTGCAATATACAGCCAAGTTCTTGGGCTATGAACATAGAAAAGAGCTGTTGGCTGCCGCGTATCGCAAATACGGGATTTTGGTTAAAGATGTCGTCAGCCGCCCTGCTACCGTATTCTTTGCGAATAAGTTGGATGGTTTGACTATGCTCGAAGGGCAGATTCCGGACGACTTTGAACTGCAAGACAGTTCTTATCAAGACCTGAAAGCATATTTGATGCTGACGTCCCATGTAGAGAAAACCAAAGACAAAAAAGATGCTGAATTCCTGACGAAAAAATTGGTGGAAATGCTGTCGGCACAGAATGTTTCTACCAAGGATGCACAAATTTTGGCTCAATTTTTCGTACCGCGCATGGCTACCCATTCCGGTTGGCTGGAAACGGAGCAACCTGAATTGGTGTCACGAAGCCGTCAGATTCTGGTGGATTGGATCAACCGCGACCAAGGCAGTGAACAGTTATACAAACGTATCGTACAAGGTACGGATGCCAAGCTGAAAACCATCACATTGGCAGAGCTGCTGAATAAGGATTTGAAAGGCATTTGGAATGTCGGCAAACCTTTGCCCCGCGTGTATACAGTCGAAGGCTGGGAGAAATATGTTAAACCTGCTTTGGACCAAGCTGTTAAAGACAGCAAGAATACTGACTGGGTGTTGGGTGGAAACCTGCATCAGGCACCGGTGACGGAAGCTGCGATCAACAGTCTGAAAGAGCGTTATTTCAAAGAATATGCCGCGGCTTGGTATGACATGATGAACAGTATTACATGGCAGCCAAGAACGACCAATTTGGATGCGGTCAATCAGTTCCACGTTTATGCAGATCCTCAGCGTTCTCCATTGGTGGCATTGTTCCATGCTGTGAAAGAAAGCAGCCAGTTGGACAGCAAAAAAATCGACGTAAATCCGGCGGTTGCCGATGCTGCAAAACGTGCGGCGGCAAGACAGCTGTCTTCCCGCTCGCGTAGGGTTGCCGATACGGTATTAAATTCACAGGCAGAAAACATCAACGCCCTGGAAGGTAAAGTCAATGATTATCTGGCAGGACCGTTGGAAGCAGAATTTGAAAACCTGCTGCAATTGATTGACGCGCAAATCAATCCGAAGAGCGATTTGAGCCTGCAACGTTACCTTGAGCGCGTGACGACCATTAAACAACGTTTGATTCAAATGGCGTCTTCTTCCGATACAGGTGGCGTAGCCAGATCGGCCGTTCAAGGAGTCTTGAACGGCGGAGACAATGAATTTCTTGAAGGTATGCAGTATGCACGTTTGATTGAGGCTGGTGTGGGCGACAGATTGCTGCCGTTTGCGCGCAACGTTTTTGTCTTGCCATTTAATTCCGTATGGGATTCGATTGCAGGCGTGGCCCAAAAAGACATCAATAATCTGTGGGCAAGCAATTTTGTTAATCCTATGCAGTCCGAGTTGGGCGGCAGATATCCGTTTGCCAAATCAGAAACCGAAGTTTCGATTCCCGTATTGGCAAAATACTTGGATATCAACAAAGGCGCATTGAATCAGTTTATAACGACCCAATTGGCAGGTGTTTTGACTAAACAAGGCAATCAATGGATTGTGGCACCGGGAAGCGAATTGAAAGTCAATCCGGGATTGTTGCAACAGCTGAATAAATTGAGTGCGATTTCTGAGGATTTCTTCGTCAACGGAGAAGGTGGTTACAGCTTTGAGCTTAAGCCGACGTCTACTCAGGGGATTGTTCAATTCGACTTGGTTGTTGATGGTCAATCATTGAATTATTTCAACCAACAGACAGAGTGGAAGCCATTCAAATGGCCGGGTGATGTCAGCAATGCCGGTTTGCGTATTTCTTGGGAAACCGAGGCAGAAGGTATGCGTAAAACTCAGGAAATCAGCGGACGTTTCGGTTTCATCCGTATGCTTGAAAAATCCAGGGTTACACCGATTGATGGAAGTACCTATCTGGTCGAGTTCCCACTGGAAAAAGACAAATTGATGCGCTTCTATATGCGGACCAATTCCGGTAAAGGACCGTTGGGACTGCTGGATCTGAAAAATATCCATCTGCCGAATAAGATTTTTGAGGTTAAATAATGATGACATTACCCCAATGGGTAAAGCCGATACTCGGTGATGAAGGCACATCTATCACCGATAACAATATCCATCGCTGGCAAGAATGGTTGGAGCCTGTTTCAGACGACCATCCTTGCGGCGAGGATGTCGCCTATACAGATGATTTTGAAGCCATCAAGATTGAGTTGGCCAAACTTTCGGGTATGGACTACCGATTGATTTTGGATGCTTCAGAACGCCTGCTGAAGCGTGAATCTAAAGATCTGAGAGTAGCAACCTATTACATTTTTGCCTCGCTGAGAGACAGAGGCTTGGCAGGTTTTTCAGACGGCTTGGAGATTTTGTGCGGGTTGCTGCAAAAATTCGATCAGTCGCTGTGGCCGAAAAAGCCTGTACAAAAACGTAATGCATTAAATTGGTTGTCCGGTGAAAGGGTGCTGGATACGCTTAAGAACGTGGGATTATCCGATTCTACGGAACTTAAGCGGACATTATCGGCTTTGATGTTGTTGCAACATTACTTTGAGGGATGGGAAGAGGCAGTACGCCCCAGCTTATTTCCATTGTTGCAATATTTTGAAGAGTCATCTGTTCGTTTTTCATCTTCTCCAACAAGTTCAAATCAAAATCAGGAAGCTGTTTCGCCTGTTGAGCAAGCGGCAACACCGCAAATTCATCAAGAGAGTCGAGGGTCGTCTGAAAGTCTGACTGTCACAAAGGTTAACTCTTCTAAAGCTTTACTTGACCAAGTCAGGATTAACGCTGCCTACTTGAGAGAACAGGATGATGGTTATTGGTCTGCAAACAAGATGATTCGAGCCGTCCGTTGGGGCGGATTGAACGGCATTCCTCCGCATCAAAATGGTCAGACGCGTTTGAAGGCTCCAAGGGCAGATTTATTGGCAAACCTGAATCGTTTGGTTCAGGAGCAGCAATGGCGCGATTTGCTCGATAAAGTGGAAGCGGCTTTTTTGGAAGGTGCTAATCACTATTGGCTGGATTTGCAATATTACGCATGGCAAGGTCAGCAGGCGCTAGGTGGTTTATATCTTTCCCAAGTTGAGTCGTCGCTATTTGAGTTGAAATCCTTATTGGCCCGATGCGAAGGCCTGACCGGCTTGAGTTTTGATAACGGATTCCCGTTCGTATCGGCTGATACGCTTAAATGGCTGGAAGAAAAGGTCATGTCGTCCGCGCGCAAGCAGACGAGTAGTCAAGCCATTCAAAAAGCAGTGTTAGCGTCGCCATCTCAGATAGAAAATCAAGAAAGTTACTGGCAACAGGCTCTGTTGAAAATACAAGAACACGGTTTAGACGCTGCATTTGCTTGGTTGGAAACATTACCGGAGTGGCAGACAGGCTCAGGACAGGTTAAGAAATGGGTGATGATGGCTCGGTTGGCTGTAAGCGCCCAAAAGGCGGACTGGGCAGTGAAACTGTTGGAACAGGCTTCGAAGCAGATGCAAGTGTTGACAGTTAAAGAGTGGGACAAACATTTTACGTTTGAAGTGTATGCCCTTTGGTATCAACTATTAAGTGAAAACCTTGATAATAAAGATATTGAGGCAGTCGGACAGCTCGAATTTTTACGGACAGAGTTGATGCAGGCAGATGTTGTCCGTGCATTGGAATTAATTTATTAAGCATATATTATGTCAGATCCCACATTACGCTATTATGAAGAAGAGATGCGGTATCTCAAAGAGGCGGGATTAGAGTTTTCAAAAGCCCACCCTGATCGTGCCGCAATGCTGAATTTAGACAGGGTAGGTACGCGTGACCCTTATGTAGAAAGGCTGTTTGAAGGTTTCGCTTTTTTGACAGGGAGGATCAGACAAAAATTAGATGATGACTTTCCAGAATTGACGGAGGGGTTGGTCCATATGCTGTGGCCGCATTATCTGAGGATGATTCCTTCCCTGACTGTTTTGGAATTGATTCCGGATAATAAAAAGTTGCAAGGAGGGCAAGTCGTCAAAAAAGGATTGTCCGTTCAGTCCGAACCTATCAATATCAACGATAGATTGACCAGATGCTTGTATCGGACCACTGCTGATGTTGCGCTCCAACCTTTGAGCATATTGCATACATTGTTGGATTATGATGCGAATGGTCAAAGCGTCATCAAATTAACTTTTGGTATCCACCGGCAAATACAGAAAGAAAATTTAGATTTTTCCAAAATCAGAATTTATATTTCCGCCGACGAACCGATTGCCTTCGCATTGCGTCATGCTTTGTTGAATCAGACAGCACGAATCAGCCTTCATCATGCCGAATTGCCATCCGCCGGCAATATACAGTTTAAGGCAGTCGGATTTGCTGAAGATGAAAGGTTGTGGGAGAAAGTCAATAACAGCTTCAGCGGCTACCAACTATTGCTGGAATATTTTTGTTTCAAACAGAAGTTTTTCTTTATTGATTTAGTGGGCATCGATGCCGGAGCGTGGTCGGAACGTATTAATGAGTTTAGCGTGAATGTGGTTCTTTCCAAGCAATACCCTTCAGAGCTTCGATTTCCTCCTGACTGTTTGAAATTGAACTGCGTGCCTGCCATCAATCTGTTTGATATGGAAGCAGAGCCTATCCGAGTGGATCATAAGGCGTTCGAATATCAGGTGAAGCCGCTGTTACATGAAGGTATGGCTGTTGAAGTTTATTCCGTCGAAGAGGTAGAGGCGGTTAATCATGAAACAGGCAAACGTTACCCCTATATTCCTTTTTCCTCATTCCAGCATCGTGGTGGTTTGATGAAATATGATGCGCCGGAAAGGTATTTCCATACCAAAGTCAAACAAGGCGTATCAGGAAGACATGAAACATTTATCATGCTTGGCGGATTGCTGTGGGATAGAAAAGATATATTGCCTACCGAGACGCTTTCATTGAAGGTGGTCGGGACAAATGGCGCTTTGCCGCGTAAAAGTCTGAGGGAAACCCAGATTCAAGACGACGATATCGCCGAACCAAATGTCAAAATGGTCAGAAACCTTACCACGCCGACATTGTCTTGCTATCCGCCGACAGAGGATAGATTCCAATGGCGCATATTGTCCCATTTGTCGCCCAACTATTTATCACTATTGAATGTCGACAGTTTGAAAGGTGCATTGTCCATTTACGACTGGACTGAAGACGAGCTGAACAAGCGCAGACTGAATGGTATTGTTGATGTCAAACATGAAACAGTACAGAGAATCGAGCGTGGCGCAGTCCACCGCGGAATTCATATTACCGTAACATTTGATTCGACCGCATTTAGCGGTGAGGCGGAAATTTATTTGTTCGGAGAATTATTGAACGAATTTTTTGCAATGTATGCTGATTTGAACCTGTTTACCCGGTTCAGCATTGTTTCTCTGCCATCCGGGAAAACATATACATGGAAAGACAGCAAAACAACTATCACACGGTTTTAGAAACGGCGCACAAAAGCGCCAAAGAAAATAACGACAGGCAAACGCTTCCCTTATGGGAGATTCCTAGAAATAAAGCGCAGCGCGAAAGCGGGTCGTCTGAAATCTTCCAAGAGAAATTGGGGGAGTTTATTGTACGCAATGCGGCAACAATGAATTTCTTCCAATTTTGCCGGGTTCTGGAAACCCTTGCCGAAGGAAATGAAGAAAAGGCTGTCGAGTCAACCGTAAGATTTAGAAGGGTAAAGTCTTTATCTTTCCCTTCCGGGGAGATTGCATCGGTTGAATATGACGCAGAAGCCGATCTGCCGACTGTCAGGACGACATTTTTAGGTTTGTACGGTGTCGATGCGGTTTTGCCGGATTACTTCCTGAACGATATTGCGACACATAAAGACGGCAGTGAAAGCCTGGCAGCATTTTTAGATATTTTTAACCACCGAATCACGACCCTGTTTTTCCAAGCATGGAAAAAATACCGTTATCCGTTTCTGTTTCAACGGGAGGGGCAGGATGGCCTATCGCGTTCTCTCTTGCACCTAATCGGGCAAGGCATGGTCAACGGAAAATTCATGCATCCTCTGCTGGATAGCAGGATTTTGGGGTTGTTCAGTATTTTTTACCAACGAACCCGAACCAAAGAAGGGATTGTCAGCATCGTCAGATACCTTCTTCCCTTTGCCGACGTAAAAGTAAAAGAGTTCCAGCCGCAGTGGGTCATTTTGGAGAAGGACCGCAAACTGGGGAAAGCCGGTTTGCGGTTAGACGGGGGAAGCGCATCTTTGGGCGGACGGATAAAAGATTACAGTCATTTGGTGCGTATTGAAATTACGCCCGATACATTTGACAACGCTCAGCTTCTGTTGCCAAAGCAGCAATTGCACCAAAAATTGCTCGAATTATTAAAACTCTATTTGGGTCGTCGTTTTGATGCGAGTGTTTACCTGAATATTAAAAAACAATGGATACCCAAAAGCCGTTTGGAAAAAAAACAAATATTGGGGATTAATACCGGTTTAGGTGCGATGCACCAAGACAAACAAATAAAAATAGCGAACTATACTTACTCAAACTAACTTCAAGAAAACGGAAAATCATGAATAAAAAAACCAGAATTACGTCAGTCTGCTCATTAGCCCTTTTATGCGCCATGCTTTCAGGATGCGGGATTTGGCAAGGCATGAAAGATGGAACGGTTGAAGCAACGAAAAGTGTTTTTTATACCAAACTCAAGATTTTGAAAATCGACCTAATTGCACGAAACGGTTTGAATCAAAACGAGCGCGGGCAGTCGCTGTCGACAGTCGTCCGAGTGTATCAGTTAAAAGACAAGCAAAATTATGAAGTTGCCTCATATCGCGATTTGCTCAATCAAGACAAAACCATCTTGAGCAACGATCTGGCAGAAGGTTACAAGCAATATACCATCCGGCCGGGGGAAACCATCAGCTTTGATGAAACGCTGAATAAAGACACCAAATATGTCGGCGTCGTCGCTTTCTATAACAAAGTAGGGGAAGAGCAGACTTGGAAAATGTTGATTACCAAAAAGCAGCTGACCAATAAAAAACCGGTCGTTATCGAATTGGTGGATAACAAAGTCCTGCTTCAAGAGACGGTCAAGAAAGTCAAATAATGGATGCCGCACTCTATGAGAAACTGACCGGATTTTATTCCGACGGTTTGCCGATAGATGACCTGCCGGGCAGCTTCCAGTTGGTTCGCAGTGTTTTGGACAATATCCAACGCATTCTTAACAGCAGGAGCGGTTCCTTGAAACATCTGCCGGATTATGGGATTCCCGATCTCAGCATGGTTTATAAAAACCTGCCGTCCAGCGCGCATGACTTGCGGTATTTTATGAGGAAAACCTTGTTGAAATACGAGCCGAGATTAAGGAACTTGGATATCCACCTCACTGAATCCAAAGACAATATCATGGTCTTGTGTTATCAGCTGGAATGCGAAATAGAAAACGTGGGTGCGGTAGTGATAGACACTTATTTTATGCCTGAGGGGACGGTTTCCGTTAAACGCAGCCGGACATAAGCTTTCTTTGGTGTGAATAGATTACTTTGAAAATTAAGAAATAAAATATGGTTAAACACATTTTCCTTACTTGCGGCGTGTTGCTTTCAGCAACCGCTCAAACCGCCTTTGCCAAAGAGCTGGAAGGCATGTTGGTCACTCAAAACAATTATGTCCGGATTCGAAGTTGTGATTTGAAAAACAATTACACTTTGCTTCCCGGTAGCGGAAACGGCTATGAAGCTGCAGCGGAAATCATCAGCGTCAGAAAAAATACGCCTGAAAACACACCAATCTATGTCGGATTAAGAGGCAATCTGGAAAACACCAATTTTTTGATTTCAGGCATTGATTTCATCAAAATGGGCGAGAGCTGTCATGTGCCGCATACCGAAACTCCGCCTGCCGAAGTCGTTATTCGAGAGTATCCGCTTAATCAGCAGAAATCAGGTTCGACAGGAGGCAAGCCTGAGTCTAAACAAGACAATGCGAAATTAAAAGCTACGGAATCCCAACAAGCTAAGGCAGAACAGGACAAACCGGAAGAAACGGCAGGCAAGTCAGAAGAGCCGATTCCTTATCCTGAAGTTACACAGACTAACCAATCGGAAGACGGTAAAAAGTCTGAAGGTAATTCAAATTCAGACGACCTCGTTAAAGAAAGTGTGAAAACGGAGGATGTCAAACAGACAGATACCGAGAAATCTGATCGCACAACTGCTGGCTCGGCGACACAGGAAGGATCAAATACAACTGCGCCAACCGAGAAAAAAACCGTAGAAAACAAGGAAATTGATACGTCGGCTAAAGCAGAAGCATCTGAAACGGTAGAAGCACCAACCAAATCAGAAATGTCTGAAGTGGTAGAAGTGCCAGTTAAAGCAGAAACGCATGAAACAGTAGAAGCACCAATCCGATTTGAATCACTTGAAAAGGTAGAAACGCTGCCAACCAAGACGGAAATTTCTGCAACCGAAGAAACGCCAGCCCAAACGGAGGCGCCTGCAACAGTAGAAACAAGGGTAACAACAGAAACTACGCCAACTACGCAAGCTCCGGTAGCGGAAGAAGTTTCGACAAAAACAGTTGATGTAGAGGAGCATACGTCCGTATCGGAGTCTGTGGCTCCTGTGGTTTTGCCGGCAGAAAGTCAGCCGGTAGAAGCCGCTACCGTATCCGAATTGAAGCCTGAAACCGGTAAGCAAGAGACTCCATCGGTAGAGCATGAGCCTTTGGCGCCGCAAGTAGATATCCAACGCGAAGAAACGCATTCTGCACACAACACGCTGCCGGCAACGCCAATGACTACCGAAACATCTGCGTCACAGACAGAGCCTCCTGTTGTGAATGAAGAAACGTCAGTGCAGCCCGTTTATGTCAATAAGGTCATCGTGCATGATGATGACGCATATGAATAAAAGGCAGGCAAGCCCAACAAAATAGCAGAGTCGATTTGCTGTTTTCCATATAAAAGGTCGTCTGAATCTTTTTCAGACGACCTTTTATTATGAATTGATTTTAGCGATACAACATTTTTTCGTATCCTTGATTAAAGAGAAAAATTTCCTCACGCTTAGGAAGCAAGAAGTAAATCGGTTTTATATTGGATTAACTTTAAACCAGTACGGCGTTGCCTCGCCTTAGCTCAAAGAGAACGATTCTCTAAGGTGCTGAAGCACCAAGTGAATCGGTTCCGTACTATCTGTACTGTCTGCGGCTTCATCGCCTTGTCCTGATTTAAATTTAATCCACTATATATGAACCTCGTTACCTTTTAATTTTGAATAATCTGCCCCAGCTGATGAGAAAGAGGGGATAGCGCGGCTGACTTGGTCATATTGGTTTTGTGGGTTATGCGGATTTTTTGCTTTTAAATGCCGCTATTTGTCAGCGTGTTATTTTGTGTTCGTTCTTTGTTTTTCAGACGACCTCTGATGGTAAATAGGTCGTCTGAAAACAGCTTACCAAGACAGATAGAACATGGCTTTGGCAAAAAATACGATGAACAGCATATGAGAAAACACGACGGCGTGGATGTATTTGGACCAGCCGACGGTCAGGGTGCGCCGTGCCATTTTGACGACGGCGATGGCGAAATGGACGAGGACGCTGACTGCCAACAGGATTTTGAGGGTGAGGAACGTACCGAATGAGGTGGCGAAGGGTTGACTCAAAAAGGGCAGGTAGCGGTTGAATACCATGACGATGCCGCTGATGAAAAGCGTAATGACGACGGGCGGCATAACGCGGACGGCGCGGTAGGACATGGCGCGTTCGACTTCGCGGCGCGATTCGCGTGAGACGCGGCCGGTGTGCATGACGGACAAAACCAGCATTTCGAAAAATACGCCGCCGACAAAGGCGATGGCGCAATAGAGGTGGATGATGTGGGCGATGGCGTAGAGACTCATGACCGTGTTCCGAAGTGGATATTCAGGCGAAATTGTATCATCAGTCGGGCGGTTTCAGACGACCTTTTCCTTATTGTCGGCTCAATAGCCGGTATCGCTCGGGATGTGCAAAGAAGCCATTTTGTTTATTAGGGCAGTTCGATAGTTAAGGAGCAAAATAGTTTTAAGATCTGGTAATAAAATCGGGTATTTTATTTAACATATCGGTCTATTTTAAAGTTAACCCCCTATACACTATACTGTTGCCACATTTCATGATGATGAAGAGGAAAAGATGAATAAATTATTGTCTCTGTTGGCTGTTTGTTTGGCGATTGTGCCGTTGTCTGCATGTAAACAGGAGGTTTCGGAGAAACCGGCAGCAAAGCAAGAAAAAGCGGCTTCTGTTGTTATTCGTCCTGAATTGAATTGGGATACCCCTAAATTAACCAGTAATGTTTGGAAAATCAGCAAATCGGGGCAGCCGGATTCTTATTTGGTCGGTACCATCCATATCGGTAAGCCCAATGCCACCTTGTCTAAAGATGCAAAGAATCTGCTGGCATCTGTCGAACAGTTGGTTACCGAGGCCGATATGCTGCCCCAGCTCAATGATGAAGAGATGGCGAAATATCAAGAGTTTATGCAAAAAATTTATAGTCAAGATTCTTTGAAATCCAAGTTGGGCGATAAGAATTTTGAACTGTTGCAACAGGACTTTATGAAAAGTCCGGAGTTGGCTCAGATGGCACCGTACATCGACCACATGCATCCTTGGGCGGTGTTGCTGTTTGCTTTAAGTATTTATCCGCCTGAATACAGCAACCAGACAGGTGTGGATATTTTGCTGTCGAAAGCGGCACAAGAGTCCGGTAAAACACGCCTTGCTTTAGAGGATGTGATGGATTTTTCTCAAATTTTTGCCAGTCAGCCGGAAAAGTTGATGATTAAAATGTTGACATTGAGAACGAATGAAGAGTATGCCGAACGGGAAACCAAACGTCTTTTCAATGCCTATGAGAAAGGAAAGTTCGAGGATTTACCTTTGGTGCAAACTGAATTCGAAAAGGAATTTGCTCAAAAGTATCCCGATACTATTCCCGCTTTATCTTGGGTACGCAGCGATTTGCTGATTAAGCGCAATCAAAGTTGGCTGCCGAAAATCAAAGAGATATCTGCTAAAAAGAAAACGGTGTTTGCCGTAGGCATCATGCACCTGATGTCTGAGCAAGGCTTGATTGAGAAGTTGCGCAAGGAGGGTTATCAGGTGACGCCGGAGCCTTCAATCTTGATGTGGTAAAGCGTAAAACGTCGTCTGAAAAAGGTTTCAGACGACGTTTTATAATGAAAAATCCAAAAAACCGACCGCGAGATACAGCGGTCGGTTTGTTTTTGGGCGGGTTGTTGGTATCAAGGGGCAGAAAAGGTCGTCTGAACGCTTGGTGTTCGATTTTTTGTTTCAAATATGGCAAGAAACATGATGGGCGTGAAGGCATAGATGGTTTCAGACGACCTTTGCATTGTCGCGACAGGTTTCCCATGTGTTTATAGTGGATTAACTTTAAACCAGTACGGCGTTGCCTCGCCTTGTCGTACTATCTGTACTGTCTGCGGCTTCGTCGCCTTGTCCTGATTTAAATTTAATCCACTATATTTTATGGGGAGGATTGCTCGAAATTTAATTGTCGGATGGCGCAGACCGCTTATAAATAAAGGGATTGTGCAATTGAAAACTGTATGATTTCAAATTGTAAATTAATCTTTTAAATGACGTTTGGTTTTTAAAACGACCGTTTGTTAGAAAGTTAAGACGGGCGCATTTTTAGATAATAAGATACGGGAAATAATCACAGGGGAATAAAATGTTATTGCTAGTATTGTTTTGCATGATACTTTGCCTGCTTGTAATTGCTGCCTTTATTGTGGCATCAATTCGCAGAAAACGGTTTGCTTACGATGTCAGCCGCGATTACGAATACGGTCAATTGCCCAAGTCGGCGACAGTCAGTTTGCGTGAGGGCGAACTGATCTTGCCCGACACCATCGGCGCGAATGATACGGTAATCGCCAGAATCAACGTGAAATCAGGTTGGCTGGGCAGATTGGTGATGCCTTGGATCGGCGTCAAAACCAACCGCGGGGAATGGCGGGCGTATGTCGAACATGGCGGCAACGGCGCGCGCTACTTCAATTTGACCGATACCTTCGACGACGGCAGCAGAAAAATTACATTAAGCGGTAACCGCGTGTCCCTGCCTGATCAGGAAGTCGAATTGTCGGTTTATCCGCGCGAGTGTTTGAGCGGTAAAAAAATCCTGGTCCTTGCGCCCCATGCGGATGATGCGGAATTGGCGGCTTACGGATTATATGAAAAACATGCTGCCGATACGTTGGTGGTTACGATTACCGCAGGGGAGGGCGGCAGCTTCCATTACAACAATCTGTATGCGCGCAATCCCGAGCAAATGCAGGCGCAGTATCTGCAAAAGGGCAGGATGCGCGTATGGAACAGCCTGACCGTGCCGCTTTTGGCGGGCGTGTCGTCTGAAAACATTTTGCAGCTCGGCTATTTTGACAGCACATTGCAAGTCATGAAGCAGAATCCCGATGCCGATGTGAAGTCGACCAAACTGGATACGGCGGATGTCAATCTGTTCCGCCGTGCCAATACCTCGCCTTTGTCCAAAGGCTTGAACGGCGGCTCGAATTGGCGCGGTCTGGTCAATAATCTGGCCTATATTATCGAGACCTTCCAGCCCGACATCATCGTCAGCCCGTCGCCCAATATTGACGCACACAAAGACCATCAATATACGACGATTGCTGCGGTTGAAGCGTTGAAACAATTGGATTATCGGAAAGGCTCGCTGTTTTTGCATACGCTGCATTTTTTGAGCGACGATTTCCCGATCGGCAAGTCCGGCTCGATGTTGAGCCTGCCGCCGATGTTCGGTCAGCCGTTCCATTTCCATTCCGTGTATTCCCTGCCTTTGAACAAAGAAGAGCAGAACCGCAAACTGCTGGCGCTGGACGCGATGAATGATATCCGCCCCAACGCCAACGGGTATGCGGATTGGAAAACCATGATATTCCGCGGCTTGAACGGCTTGCGCCATCATGTATTTGATATCGATAGGGATTTGGTCAACCGCTTTGTCCGCAGCAATGAGTTGTTTTACGTCGTTCCCGTCAGCGATGTGCATCAGGAAGACAGTTATCAAAAAATCGTCCAATGCGGCTGATTGGGGCGGGTTTCAAATCATTGCCTGCCTGAATGTCGGATAAAAAGAGAAATTGAGCGAAGTTCCGGCAACGGGTGAGATCATGCCGCATACGTTGGCAGTTGATATACAAAGGTCGTCTGAAAACCTATAATGGCAAGGATTTTACACCTGTTGCCCGCCATGCCGATTTACTTTATTTCCGATTTGCACCTGAGCGAATCCCATCCTGAATTGACTGAATTGTTTTTGCGCTTTATGCGCGAAAAAGCACCGCAGGCGCGTTCGGTTTATATTTTGGGGGATTTGTTTGATTTTTGGATAGGCGACGATGAGCAATCCGAATTGACCCAAACCGTCGCGCAAGCGATTCAATCCGTCGTGCAGCGCGGGGTGGAATGTTTCTTTGTACACGGCAATCGGGATTTTTTGATCGGAAAGCAATTTGCAGCGCAATCCGGTATGAAGTTGCTGCCTGAATATGCGGTGGTCGATTTATACGGCAGCTCTGCCTTGATTTGCCACGGGGATACTTTGTGTATCGATGATGCGCGTTATCAGAAGTTCAGAAAGGTTGTTCACCAAAAATGGCTGCAACGCCTGTTCCTAAGCCTGCCGCTTGCCCTGCGCCTGAAAATCGCCCGCAAAATACGCCGAACCAGCAAACAGGGCAAACAATATAAAGCTGCCGAAATCATGGACGTCCAGCCGCAATTCACCGCAGACATTGTGCGTCAGTATCATGCCCAACTATTGATTCACGGACACACCCACCGTGAGCATATCCATCAGGAAGACGGCTTTACCCGTATCGTGTTGGGGGATTGGAAGAGCGATTACGCTTCCATACTGGAGGTTGACGAACAAGGTTTCCGATTCGTTCCTTTATAAATTTGCTGGGTGGAGGTGGGTAAAAATACAGGGGCTTGGATTCAACCTTTCATCTTGGTACGATATTTCAACTGTTCCGTATGGTTTGAATATGATTTGAATCACTAAAACATCGTCTCTTGTAAAACAGCTTCGCTTTAAAGTCATCATCAAAAAGGTCGTCTGAAAACCCACAATCGGGTTTTCAGACGACCTTTCACTTTCTCAACTCAATATCAGAATTTCGCTTGCAGCCTCAACCAAGCGGTACGGCCGGGTTCGTTGACGCGCAAGGTTTGCGTGCCTGCTGAAGGGTCGCCGCCTTTGCTGACGAATTCGGCATAGGTTTTGTTGAACACGTTGTCTATACCGGCCTGCAAGGTAGCGTATTTGCTGAATTTCCAGCCGGCATTGAGCGAGAGTACGCCGAATCCGGAAGAGGCGCCGATGTCCTGACCGACGATATTGCCTTGACCTTTGCTGTAACGGTTTTGTTTCGCTACGACGCGCCATAACGCGCCTGCGCTGAATTTACCGTTGTCAAAGGCGAGGGTGTTGTTCCACTCGAGCGGCGGGGTTTGTGCCAAAGGTTTGCCGTCGGTGCGGTTTTTGCCGTGGGTGTAGGCGAGGCTGCTGCCGATTTCCCAATTAGGTGCAAACGTCCATTTGACTTCGGCTTCGCCGCCGAAACGCGAGGCTTTAACGTTGCGTACGCCTAAATCCGTGCCTTGGCGTTCGAGTATGATGAAGTTTTTGATATCGCTGCCGAATACGGATACGGAGGCATGGAGGTTGGGACGTTTCCAGATGATGCCCGCATCGATTTGGCGGTTTTGTTCGGGATGGATGATTTTCTTTTTGGCGCGCAGACGTTCCCAGTAGTCGGGCGAGCGTTTGGCGATGCCAAATCCGGCGTAGTATTTCAAGCCGTTATCCGTATCAAGTTCCCAACGTAAGAAACCGGAATTCAAGTTGAATTTCTGATGTTTCAAAGCGGGATCGGTAACATCTGCGGAATCATAATCCGCTTTGACACGGTCGTGGCGCAAGCCTGCTACCCAACGTTGTTTGTCGGTTTGCTGCCAAGCGGCTTCGGTGAAAACGCCCCATTGTTTGAAACTTTGGTTGGGCATAAAAGGCTTGTGGCTGTAACCGTCGCCGCCGCGTTCCATACGGGCGACGTGTACGTCGTCCATATAATCTACGCCGGTTTGCAGGTTGAGATTATCCCAATCGAAGGTGGCTTTCAGACGACCTGTGTCGGTGTTGCGCTTGGGGTTGTTGGCGTTTTTAATCTGTTTGCCTGCGAGATTGCGGATGGTGCGCAGGCTGTATGTGTCCATGACGTGGTCGATTTCGCTTTCGCCGTAGCGCAATTCGAGTTCGCTGAACCAAGGGGTGAGGTTGCGTTGGGTAAAGCGGACGTTCCATGCGTCGCGGTCGAATTTGCTGCCGTCCATCATGCGGTCGGCGTAGGCGACCTTGGCCCTGCTGCGTTCGTATGTGCCGGCGATGGTGGTGTTTTCGGTCGGGGTAATGCCCAGTTGCAGCATTTGGCTGTCGCGTTTGAAATGGGAGTGGACGCGTTTGCCTGAGCCGTCTTTGTAGTCGCCGGCCTCGTTATGGGAAATATTGCTGCGGACGTAGCCGTATTTGCCGCCGAATTCGGCTTCAAGCGAACCGTCGCGACGGTCGTTGCTGCCTGCGGTCAGGGAGGCGTTGATGTTGTAGGGTTTTTCGCTGAAATCAGGGTCTTTGCGGATGAATTGCACCGAGCCGCTGACCAAACCCATGCCTTGGGTTACGGTTTGCGGGCCTTTGGTGACGACGACTTTGTCGAAAGAATTCGGGTGGATGTAGGCAGTCGGCGGGTCCATACGCATGCTGCAGCCGCCGTAAATAAACTGGTCGTCGGCGTTAATCGACAGGCGCGAACCGCCCAAACCGCGGAACAATGGATCGCCCGAGCTTCCGCCTTTGCGGATGATGCTCATGTTGGGCACGGATTGTAAAAGGTCCGCACCGTCTCCGGCAGGGAGGGGTTGCAAAGCAGCTTTGGGGTTGAAAGTAACGCTATTGGCTTTTTGTTGTTGTGTGCCGGTGACGGTAACGGGGGAAAGGATAACAGTTTCTTCGGGAACGGGGTCTGTGTCCGCCCAAGCCTGGGATACGGCTAAGGCAATCGGCAGAAGGAGTAACTGGTGTTTCATTCTTAGAGCTCCTTTTATTGGTTTAGTTCATTGGGAGTAGTTAATTAATACTTTGGTATTATAAAGAATGTCAGGCAGTTTGTGAGTAAGAAAACGGTTTTATTTAATTTAAGTCAATATTTTCGAGTCATAATTAAATTATTTGATTAATAGTAATAACTGTGTTGATTAATTACTTGTTTTTCCATCTAGCAAGAAGAAGGGATAAGGCTGTTACGGGGATAAAGAGGGCTGTGTTCAGGAGCAGGATGCAAATCTGTTTTGGTATGTTGATACGGCGTGTCCTTTGGCATTCCGTTTACAGTCATTACGATATTTCAAACGGCAAAAAGGTCGTCTGAAAATTTTTCAGACGACCTTGGTTTTAACGGGAAACTCCTGACCACCGATACCGGCGGTTTATTTAAACCAACCCCTGACGCGCTCCAGCCCGCCGAAGTTGATGCAGGCATCGGCGACTGCCTGCGCTTTCGGTTTGGCGCGGTAAGCCACACCTACGCCGGCTTCTTTGAGCATCGGAATATCGTTCGCACCGTCGCCCATCGCCAACACCTGATGCGGCTGCAATCCGAGGCGGTCGCGGTATTCGCGCAATAAATCCGCCTTTGCCTGCGCGTCGATGATTCTGCCTTTCAGACGACCCGTCAGCTTGCCGTTTTCAATTTCCAAAACATTGGCGTGTTGGTATTCGAAGCCGAGGCGTTGTTGCAGCCTTTCGGTGAAAAACGTGAACCCGCCCGACACCAGCATGAATTTCACGCCGTGCGCCTTGCATTCGTCCAACAAAAATTCCGCACCGGGCGAGAGCTGCAAAACGTTTTCATAAACCTCCGCCAAAACCCGCTCGTCCAATCCCGCCAGCAGGGCGACGCGGCTGCGCAAAGACTGCTCGAAATCCAATTCGCCGCGCATCGAGCGTTCGGTAATTTCCGCCACGCGGTCTTTCAAGCCGACGCCCGCTGCAATTTCATCGACGCATTCAATGGTAATCAGCGTCGAATCCATATCGCTGACAATCAGCCCGAGTTCGCCGAACGCCATATCGGGCAACACGGCGTGGTCGATTTGACGGCTGTCCAGCAACGCCGCGTCTGCCCCGCTTAAAGAAAACCCTTCTTCAACGATAAAACGCATACGTTTTTCATCGGCGTAATCAGGCTCGGGCAGGCGGGAGAGGAGGGCGGAAGGCAGGGCTTCGGCGGAGGGAAATTGGAGGACGAGGGCGTGCGGCATGGCGGTGGCTCAAAAAATGCGGATTATATAGTGAAACAGTAAAAAATGTTACGGCACCCAAGCCGTATTTTCGGAAATGATTTCAAACGCAGACGGCAGTATGTGTAAGGCAATACAGGAAGGAAATGCCGAATTGTCGGCTTGCCTATTGCCAGTCCACTGAAAATTCGCTATAAGGGGATTATATGGAATATATTAACATTTATATACAGACAACCTAAAAAAGGATTCAGAGATGAAAATCGGTATCCCACGCGAGTCATTATCCGGCGAAACCCGCGTCGCCTGTACGCCTGCCACTGTTGCCCTGTTGAGCAAACTGGGCTTTGAAACCGTTGTCGAAAGCGGCGCAGGTTTGGCGGCGAGTTTGGACGATGCCGCTTACCAAACAGCAGGCGCGACCGTTGCCGACAAAGCGACGGTTTGGGCATGCCCTTTGATTTATAAGGTCAACGCGCCGTCCGAAGGCGAGCTGCCGCTGCTCAAAGAAGGACAAACCATTGTCAGCTTCCTGTGGCCGCGCCAAAACGAGGCTTTAGTGCAGAAACTGGCCGATAAAAAAGTCAACGCGTTGGCGATGGACATGGTGCCCCGTATTTCCCGAGCGCAGGCTTTGGACGCTTTGTCTTCGATGGCAAACATCAGCGGCTACCGCGCCGTGATTGAAGCCGCCAACGCTTTCGGCCGTTTCTTCACCGGTCAAATCACTGCCGCCGGCAAAGTGCCGCCCGCTCAGGTTTTGGTGATTGGTGCCGGTGTGGCGGGTTTGGCGGCGATCGGTACGGCAAACTCGCTCGGCGCAGTGGTGCGCGCGTTCGATACCCGCTTGGAAGTGGCGGAACAAATCGAATCGATGGGCGGCAAGTTCCTGAAACTCGACTTCCCGCAAGAATCGGGCGGCAGCGGCGACGGCTACGCCAAAGTGATGAGCGACGAATTTATCGCCGCCGAGATGAAGCTCTTTGCCGAACAGGCGAAAGAAGTGGACATCATCATCACTACCGCCGCCATTCCGGGCAAACCCGCGCCCAAGCTGATTACCAAAGAAATGGTGGAAAGCATGAAATCCGGCTCCGTCATCGTCGATTTGGCGGCGGCGACGGGCGGCAACTGCGAACTCACCAAACCGGGCGAATTGTTTGTGACCGACAACGGCGTGAAAATCATCGGCTACACCGACATGGCAAACCGCCTTGCCGGACAGTCTTCCCAGCTTTACGCCACCAACTTGGTGAACCTGACCAAGCTGTTAAGCCCGAACAAAGACGGCGAAATCACGCTGGACTTCGAAGACGTGATTATCCGCAACATGACCGTTACCCGCGACGGCGAAATCACCTTCCCGCCTCCGCCGATTCAGGTTTCTGCACAGCCGCAGCAAACGCCGTCTGAAAAAGCCGCGCCTGCCGCCAAGCCGGAGCCGAAACCCGTTCCCCTGTGGAAAAAACTTGCGCCCGCCGTCATCGCCGCCGTGTTAGTGCTGTGGGTCGGCGCGGTCGCGCCCGAAGCGTTTTTGAACCACTTTATCGTGTTCGTTCTCGCCTGCGTCATCGGCTACTACGTCGTTTGGAACGTCAGCCACTCGCTGCATACCCCGCTGATGTCCGTGACCAACGCCATTTCCGGCATCATCGTCGTCGGCGCGCTGCTGCAAATCAGCCAAGGCAACGGTTTCGTATCCCTGCTTGCCTTCATCGCCATCCTGATTGCCAGTGTCAACATCTTCGGCGGCTTCTTCGTAACACGCCGGATGTTGAATATGTTTAGGAAAGGGTAAAAGCATGACTTTAGCCTATTGGTGCATCCTGATTGCATCGCTGCTGCCGCTGTTTTGTTCCTTCATCGCCAAAGCGCAGGGCGGTTTTCAGCCGTCGGACAACCGCAATCCGCGCGATTTCCTCGCCCGCACGCAAGGCTTGTCGGCGCGCGCCAATGCCGCGCAGCAAAACGGTTTTGAAGTGTTCGCCCCGTTTGCCGCCGCCGTTTTGGTGGCACACGCTACAGGCAATGCCGCGCAAGCGACCATCAACCTTTTGGCCATATCGTTCATCGCCTTTCGCATTGCTTATATTTTCAGCTATCTGAAAGACAAACCGAGCCTGCGTTCGGCAATGTGGACGGGCGGATTTGTCTGCACCATCGGGCTGTTTGTAGCCGCTGTCTAACAGCGGGGTCGTCTGAAAACGAGTGCAGCGAGTTTCGCTAAAACGAGTGCAGCGGGTTTTCAGACGACCTGGAAGCCAGTTTTCGAATATAAGGATTTCGACCATGAAAGCAAAATGCCTGTGCGGCAACGTATCTTTAGAAGTGGAACACGACAAACACGTCCACGCCTGCCATTGCGGAATGTGCCGCACTTGGGGCAGCGGCGCGACGTTTTCGCTGATTGCCGCCAAGCCGCCGAAAATCGACGGTGAAGCGAACATCTCCCGCTACCAGTCGTCCGAATGGGCGGAACGCGCGTTCTGCAAAAACTGCGGTACACACCTGTTCTACCATTTCCTGCCGAACGACAGCTATTTCGTCTTTGCCGGACTGTTTGCCGACAACGCCGATTTCAAATTGGAAGAGCAGATTTTCATCGACGCCAAAGCCCCGTATTACGAACTGGCAAACGACACGCCCAAGCTGACCGAAGAAGAGTTTTTGGCACAATTCGGCGGCGGATAGGAAACCCGATACAGAGGTCGTCTGAAAACCCGAGTTCCAGATTTTCAGACGACGTTGAATCAACCATCCCGATAGTCGGAGAACCCTATGAACCTGTCCCCCGAACAAACCGCCGCCCAACTGCGCTGCCCGCATGACGAAGCGGGAGCAGCGTTCGGGCAGATGATGAACCTGCGCAACCTGACACAGATTCTCGGTTCGTTTGAAGCGGTGCAGCTGCAAAACGGAGACCGCATCCTAGAAACGGGTTGCGGCAACGGCGGGCTGCTCGGCTACATTTTGTCGCAGGCAGAAAACCTGCATTACACAGGCTTGGAAATTTCCCCGTTGATGCACGCACAGGCGCAGGCATTCAATGCCCCGTTTCTCGAAGCAGGGCTGGCGAATTACCGGCTGTACGACGGCGGCGCGCTGCCTTTTACCGATGAAAGCTTCGACAAAATCGTTTCCGTCAATACCGTCTATTTTTGGGACGACGCACCAAGCGCGCTTTCAGAACTGAGCCGCGTGCTGAAATCCGGCGGGCGGCTATGCCTGAATTTTTGCGAAAAAGACTTTATGGCGAAACTGCCGTTTGCCGCGCACGGCTTCGCGCTCTACGATGCCGCCGACATCCGCGCCCTGTCGGAAAACCTGCCGTTGCGCTGCATTCGGGAACAGCGAAGCCGCGATTGGGTGGTCAGCAAAAGCGGCAATCTGGTGCGGAGGGAGTTTGTCATAGTCGTCTTTGAAAAATACTAAGCATCAGGGTCGTCTGAAAACCCGAAATTCAGTTTTCAGACGACCCGATTAAAAAACACAGTTACTTTCACAAATAATTGGAGAATCACCATGTCTTCAGGACTCGTTACAGCGGCGTACATCGTAGCCGCGATACTGTTCATCTTCTCGCTGGCGGGGCTGTCCAAGCAGGAAACCGCCAAGCAAGGCTGTTATTCCGGCGTAGCGGGGATGGCGGTCGCCTTGTTCGTTACCGTGTTTTCCGAAAACACCCACGGACTCGGCTGGATCATCATCGCCATGCTCATCGGCGCCGCCATCGGCATCTACAAAGCCAAAAAAGTAGAAATGACCGAAATGCCCGAGCTGATTGCACTTCTGCACAGCTTTGTCGGCTTGGCAGCCGTTTTGGTCGGCTTCAACAGCTATATCGAGCCGGGCAACGTTTCGCACGATATGCACACCATCCATCTGGTCGAAGTCTATTTGGGCATCTTCATCGGCGCTGTAACCTTTACCGGCTCGCTGGTCGCGTTCGGCAAGCTCAACGGCAAAATCAGCAGCGCGCCGTTGCAACTGCCCGCCAAACACAAGCTCAACCTCGCCGCATTGGTTTTATCCTTTATCCTGATGCTGGTGTTCGTCTCCGTTGACGGCAGCGGCTTCATCCTGATCCTGATGATCCTGATCGCCCTCGCATTCGGCTGGCACTTGGTCGCCTCCATCGGCGGCGCGGATATGCCCGTAGTCGTGTCCATGCTGAACTCCTACTCCGGCTGGGCGGCCGCAGCGGCAGGCTTCATGCTCTCCAACGACCTGCTTATCGTCACCGGCGCGCTGGTCGGCTCCAGCGGCGCAATTCTGTCCTACATCATGTGTAAAGCCATGAACCGCTCCTTCATCTCCGTGATTGCAGGCGGCTTCGGTACCGACGGCTCCGCCGCAGCCTCAGGCAGCCAAGAAATCGGCGAATATCGCGAAGCCAAGCCCGCCGAAGTCGCCGAAATGCTGCGCAACGCCAGCAGCGTCATCATCACCCCGGGCTACGGCATGGCAGTGGCGCAGGCGCAATACCCCGTTGCCGAAATCACCGAGCTTTTGCGTAAAAACGGCGCCGAAGTACGCTTCGGCATCCACCCCGTCGCCGGCCGCCTGCCCGGTCATATGAACGTATTGCTTGCCGAAGCCAAAGTCCCCTACGACATCGTGTTGGAAATGGACGAAATCAACGACGACTTCCCCGAAACCGACGTAGTGCTGGTTATCGGCGCGAACGACACCGTCAACCCAGCCGCCCAAACCGACCCGAACAGCCCGATTGCCGGCATGCCCGTATTGGAAGTGTGGAAGGCAAAAGAAGTCGTCGTCTTCAAACGCTCGATGAACACCGGCTACGCAGGCGTACAAAACCCGCTGTTCTTCAACGAAAACAGCGTAATGTGCTTCGGCGACGCGAAGAAAACCGTTGACGAGATTTTGGCGGAATTGAAGAAATAACATCTGAAGCCAAGACAAAAGGTCGTCTGAAAACCTGATTCCAAGGTTTTCAGACGACCTTTTCTTATGAACAAATCACGCCGAACACTCCACCGCCGTCATTCCCGCCCCTGCATACGCGAGGACAGGCTACGACGTGAATCCATCGGAAATTCTAAGAAACTGATGTTTGAAAAACAGTTGCCGAGATTTAAAAGTGGATTCCCGCCTGCGCGGGAATGACGGTAGTGCGACAGAAATCTATGTCTCTACGCGCAACCTGCCCCCTCTCCCGTCCGGCGGGAGAGGGCTGGGGAGAGGGTGGTTTTACGGGTTGTACGAATTTGATTTTCCCTCAAGTTGCAAAGCCACCCCCATCCTAACCTTCCCCCGCCGGACGGGGGAAGGAATAAGGTTGCTGATATGGTAAAAGGTCGTCTGAAACTGAAAACTTGGTTTCAGACGACCTTTTCTTATAAACAAATCACGCCAAACACCCCGCCGTCGTCATTCCCGCGCAGGCGGGAATCCATCGGAAATCCTAAGAAACAGATGTTTGAAAACAGTTGCCGAGATTCAAAAGTGGATTCCCGCCTGCGCGGGAATGACGGTAGTTGGGCAGAAATTTATACCGCGACGTGTAGCTTGCCTCTTCTCCCGTCCGGCGGGAGAGGGCTGGGGAAAGGGTGGCTCTATGGGCTGCACCAGTTTGATTTTGCCTAAAGCCGCAAAGCCACCCCCATCCTAACCTTCCTCCGCCGGACGGGGGAAGGGATAGGTTGCCGTTGGAGC
>ERZ773063.308-NODE-308-length-32568-cov-30.658291_pt1 | contig 32568 bp, 36 predicted proteins | sample MGYA00580625_ERZ773063 | MGnify/ENA primary metagenome ERZ773063 (study PRJEB29015, sample SAMEA2738022) | human oral metagenome | biome: human oral; feature: human-associated habitat; material: dental | place: China | collected 2042 ... | reverse complement strand
CGGGATGTAGGCATCGTATTTGAGCGTTCCATAAGAGAACTCGTCCATAGCAGACGCTACTCTTTGCAATCGGCGACGTGCTGACATATCTAAAGAATTGACTTATGAGGTCAATCATGTTATCCTTCCGCTAGGAGGTGCCAATGGATATCGAATACGCCAACAATACGATGAAGAAGGTTCTGGAGGACCCTCGCCTCATAGCTAGGAAGCACGGGGACATAGCCAAGACGCTCACTCGTCGCATGTCTGACCTGCGCGTTGCTTCGAACCTCAGCGAGATAACGCATCTACCGCCACCCCGACGGCACAAGCTCACGGGCAACCTGGAGGGATGCTGGGGTATCGATGTGAGCAGAAACAAGCGGTTGGTGATCAGGCCAATCGGTGACTATGACCAGGAGGACCTGTCGACAATTACGGCAATTCGTATCGAGGACATAACGGACTACCACGAGCGATGAGAGAGGTGAGTAATGTGAGTGGATTTATCGTTGCACCCGGCGAAGTCATCAAGGAGTACTTGGATTCGCGCGGTCTAACCCAGAAGGAAGTCTCAAAGCGCATCGGCGTCAGCGAGAGGCACCTCTCCAAGATGCTCAATGGCAAGACGAGGCTCACTGAGGAAATGGCCTTGAAGCTCGAAAAGCTCATGCCAGATGTGCCGGCCAGTTTTTGGCTCAACTACGAGGTGAAGTACCAAGAGTATCTGGCAAGGGAAAAGGAAGAGCACGAGCTTGAAGGGCTGGACCTCAAGGCGATCTCGCAGCGTTTTCACTTTAGGGAGGCTCTGGGGATGGGAGGGCGTCCCCTCGTTGAACAGGCTATTAGCATGCTTAAGCTGCTTGGCGTGTCGAAATTCGATCGCTATCGGTACGCCATTCCGGGCGGTATCGAGTTCATGCAGGACGGTGGCGAGGACGAGGCGGTCGTGGTATGGCTGAAGCTCTGCGAGGAAGAGGTTGCCGAGCAGAACGAGGTTGAAGGCTCGCCAGAATACTCTGAAGACGCGCTTCGTAGCGTGCTGCCAATGCTCAAGGACGTTGCTTCAAACACTGACTTCTTTGCATCGCTCAAGAGCTGTCGCATGCTGCTTAACTCGGTCGGCGTTTATCTCGTGTACCATGAGGCCATCGGCAACGCGAAGGTACGTGGTGCGCTGACGTCCTACGAGGGGCATCCGACCATTTATATCAGTGGGCGATACAAGACCCATGGTGACGCATGGTTTGCCATCTGCCATGAGCTCGGGCATCTTCTAGACGGCTTCGACCTCAAGAAGACTGGGGTATCCATGGAGGATACCGATGAGCTGAAAAGCGAAGACGAGGCAGATATCAGGGCAAACGCTTATGCTCGCGAATTCTTCGTTGACTCTGCTGCTTATGGGCAGTTCGTAAGCGATGACAGCTTCTCAAGCGCCAACATCAAGGAGTTTGCCGCTGGACAGGGCGTTGCGCCAGGTATCATCGTTGCCTTCCTTCAGCATGACCGTCACATCGGCTTTAATGAGTTCAACTACATCAAGGACCGATTCTAGTAGTGGAGGCTCGCTTTATGTACGTCATTGCGATGAAGAACAGGTCCTGCGAGATTGCCGCCATGAAGCAGCTCCAGGAGCATGGGTATCTTCGCTCTGACATGATGCCGCTCGTCGAGATTATCAAAGAGACGCACAAGTACGACGATTTGGTTGACCCCGAAACCGGAAAGCCTATGAAGCGCAAGCGGCCTTGTGGAAATGGGACCGTTCGTGAGTGCAGAATTCCCGATCCGAGCACCGAACACGATGTCACGTTGCAGGGCATTGCGGATCTGTTCCCGGAAAGGGATGTGCTCGTTGACTACTTTAGGTGTGACCTCGGTAAATACCATTATGATGCGGGTAAGATTGAGCTTGTCTTACGCCTGAATAGGGACCTCAATCTGTATTGCGGGAAGGTCTTGGACATCGCTGCCTATCCGCACCTCATACCCGTCGTCACCGTAAAGCAGGGAATGGATGACGTGCTCTCGCCTGAACAGGTCGTATCGCTAGCCAATGACCTGAGACGAGACAATCCGTCTCAGAGAATCGCACTTAGATTCGACGATATAGATGGCTACGAAAATGTCGCAAAGCAGGTGTTGCGTGACGGAGACTGCCTCATCTATGACTTCAACGAGCAGCCAATCCGCTCCAAACCCGTGGAATGCAGGAGACTCAAGAACCTGAACCTTCCTGCCCAAACAGTCGCACTCTGCTCGCCGCGACGTAGGGAGCTCACGGGCAAAGACTTCAAGAACTGCAAGGACGGAGAGGTGACGAATCTTATTGATAACACCCATCTCGATGTCTACAGAAACTATGGCTTCGATGGCGTGGGCGATTATGGCGGACTTCGAGACAACCTGCCTGACAGAGGCGCGAATAAGGGTCGTGCTCTTGCGATTATGTACGATGGCAAGGTCAATGGATTCAAGATTTATGTCAAGGATGACTACGACCTCGGTCCCAATGGGTTTTGGGATGTTGTCGAGCACATGCTGGCTGATACTGAGCTCGCTCAAGACGATACCTGTCTTGCCCTTGCGGCAATTACCGATAAGTATCGGAGACATGAAAAGGGCTACACCTTCGCCGAGTGGATAAAGTACACGCTTGTCAGATATATCCAACAGCTCGCAATGAGCAGGCCGGGGTTTGTCTAGTAGATTGCCTGCGGGCTAAGTCCATAACGGTAGAACCACTGGTAGTCAATCTCGTATATCTCTGGCTGGAGTTCGCGGAACCTATCCCAGTAACAGCCATAACGCTGTTGGAGATACCGCTTGAAGAGATGGTTAATTTCCCGTCCATCGTGCTCTTCTAGGCAACTTCGGATTAGCGAGGCCTTGGAGACCCTCCTCCCTTCCTTTCCGAAAAGGGAGCAGAGGAACTGTTTGGGCATTACGGAGAGCTGTTTTTCAGAATCAAGCTCGCTGCTCTTAATGGCCCGTCTGCGGGCACAGAACTTGTAGGTGCCATCTTCGCATTGCCTATAGGAGTAGATGCCACACGCCTCGGGAACGTAATCAGGCAATTCGCGCCACCGTGCTTCCGATGTCACAACGTACACGGTCTCGAAAACGTCGAAGTAGTCTTTGAGCTGGCCTTCCAGACGGTAGAAAGTATCAAGGTCCGTCTTGATCTCATATGCCGCGCTGTGACCGTTGATCTTGCACATGTCCACGCGGCTTTTGCCTATGGGAAGCTCAAATACCGAGACCGTCTTTGGGCTTTGCGGCAGGAGGATGCCGTTGATGAAATTCGCCTTGATGGTTGTTTCGTTTGGGTAACTGCCGAGAACAATGCGGTTTATGAGGTCGCGAGCAGTTGTCTGAGGATAGTCGAAGCGGTTCGCACCAAGAATAGCGTCGAGAACGCCCGATAGGTTGGCCTCGGTCATGACGGTGGAATAAGCGTCATAAAGACGCTGCCCAGCATCAGCTAGCCCTTCTATATATGCCGTCTTACCACCCATAAAAACCTCCAGAAAACATTAATAATATACCCAACTTTTTCGACGAACGGTTGAGCGGGCATCGGCAGAGAAAAACCTGCAAACGTGAAGGCCACACGTGCAATCCTGGATAAGCATGAAAACGACATCGACAAGCTCAAGGAGGCCGAGTCCTGGCTGTTTGCCGACGCTCCCGCCAGGGCGCAGGACGGCAGGACCGGGCTCCCCAATGCGGGCACGAGCTCAGATGAGGGCAAGACCATGAGGCGCTGCCGCACTCTCGCCGGCCTGGACGACAGCGACGAGAAATAGGGGGCCGGCCCATGCCCAACAGCATCGCATTCGCAAAGAACTACGTTTCCATCATTGACAAGGTATACCAGCGCGCGGGCGTCTCCGGCGTGTTCAATCGAAGCGGGAGCCGAGCTCATACGCACGCAGGTAGCGCCCGAGGCCGATGCCTTCACCTTCGCGCAGATCGCGGGCCACACCGGCGTGACCGTGGAGACCGAGAACCTCTCCGGCGTGACGAGCGCCAATCAGATGTTCACAAGCTGCAGTAGCCTGGAGACGATCTACGCTACGAGCTTCAGCAACACGGGGCTCTCGGGCAGCCTCATGCTCAACAGCTGCAACCGTCTCGTCGGCGGAACGGACGGCTTCGTACCCTCTACGACCAGCAGTGCAAGCGTCTGCAAGCTGGGCGCCGGCGGAGTTCTAACCGACCCGAACAATGACAACCGCACATGGTTCTGGGCGCACTACTACGCGAACGGCGAGGGCGTACTTACCGCGAGCTCTGCGCCAGACCCTATGCGCGAGCTCGTGGCGTCCGGGCGGATCTGTTGCCATCGGCAAGTACGTGGGCCTGGGCTTCACGCCCTGGGACGGCGTCACCGGGCTGACGCGCCGCCAGCACCTCACGAGCGCGACCTTCGCGACAGACAGGAAGAGGTCATGGACAATGAGTACAGCGATGTTTCCGGCGAGAAACTTGACCCTGAATGGTTCAAATGGGTAATACACAAACAGGGCTGGAGCATCCGTAGGCTTGGCGCAGACAGGGATATTGGCAAGACCGACAAGACGATCCGTCGGGCCATCAAGGCCGAAAGGATACGCCCTGAACTGTTAGACAGGATTGCAAAGAAACTGGACGTTTATCCGCCATACCTTGCAGGCCGTTATGCATGGACACTCAAGTTGAGCATCATGGACGAGGAAGGTGTCTGCGATTACTGGCGAGATACGTATCTTGATCCGAAGCATTTTGTATCTCTCTGTTTTGCGAACATTATAGAAGACGTATTGCGAAATTATTTTCTACGTTTTGCGGCATACCAAAACGTCGTTTTGCGATGCCTTGGCAATGAGGTGGCCCCTTCCTTGGAGGCAAGTACGTCACGCAACAATGAGATGGTTAAATTTGGTAGTGATGCTCCCAAATTGAACCATCTTCCCAATAGACTTGTCTCAAGGAAAAAAATCCGGCCAGTCAAGACGACAAGTGACACCACGCCGACGTATTTGACCTGCAGAGATAAGAAAACTCGCCAGGGAGGGTGGGTCTCGACAGGCCTTCAACAGATGGCTGCGATGGCCCTCGGTGCGGCCTGTGCCTATAGCCTCTCGAGAAGCCGCCTGCAGTTTGCGGATACTTCCCGCTCAAGAAGCGGGCCCACGACCTCGATTCCGGCAAGTCCATCCTTGGCGGACTCGTGCACGACTTCGCGCAGTGCGCCCGGTACCATCTCTGCCATTCGCCTTGCGGACGCCATGAGCCAATCGTATCCTACGCCGCTGTTTGCAAGGGCGGGGTCAGCGGCAAGCTTGCGGAGATGCTCTTGCCCGAGCCTGCCAAAGCGGTTCTCGCCTCCTATGGACATGGCGGCTCGCAGGGGCTTTCGGCGCCTGGGCGCAAGCGTCTGGTAGGGTGCAATGGACGCCACGTCGTAGAGCGGCGCGAGTCTTGCGAGCCCGCGCGTGCCCAATAGCAGGGAGTAGTTCTTCGCGTGCGCATCGGTTGCGCCTACGAGGTAGTTAAAGATCAGGAAGAGCGTGAACGTCCTCAGGTTGGCCGGTGCGTGTCTGCCCGCCTTTGCCAGCAGGGCCAGCACATCCGGCGTAGAGGGGCCTCCCTGCTCGGCGTACTTGCGGCTTGGGTCCACGCAGAGGGCCTGGCAGAGGTCCTCTTGGTGAATTCTCGTGACGGAACCGTCATCGCCCGTCACGCGGTCGTACCTCTCTATCACGACGGCGCTCTCGGCGCCAAAGGACACAAAGGACGTGTGAGCTGCCGGGAGGCCGATCGAGGCGGCGAGCCGTAGGCATAGGTGCTCGTCGAGCGCCTGGTTCTTGTAGCCGGACACACCTGGCTTGAGTATGTGCGTGGTCGCCGCGTCCCCTTCGCAGCGGTACCATGTGCCTCGCGTCAGCCGCAACGCGATCTTGGACTGCGCTCCTCCCAGGGACCATCTCTCGGATTGCCCGTTAGAGGTTTGCCAGGGGCTGGACGATCTCAGACGCATGGCGCGGATCGTGTCCTCCATTTCTTTGGCGGACAGCTCAATGAGGTGTCCCACCCGGTTGTCAATGAGTGCCCTTTCCGATTCTGGGACGATCTGTACGGCTCCGGGACAGTCGAGGCCGATGTGCGAAAGCAGGGCAAAGGGGTTCTCGCCCGAGCAGCCATACCTGTCCGCGATATCGGCGCGAACGGTCGGATCGTCCGGGAGGAGGCCCATGAGGTAGGGGCGTACCACGTGCTGGCGGTACGTCATGGGTGAGAGTGGCATGGAGAGCGAGACCGGAGTGCCAAGATAGTCTGGGGCATAGGAGAAGCTGAGGGCGCCGTTCTCGTCCTGCCGAACGTGCCCGGCGAGACGACCCGCAATGTAGAGCGCCATCTTACGGATGCCGCTGCTCACAGTCCGATCCCCCAGCTGTCTGCCGGGTCGTATGCCCCGCGTGCCGCCTTATTCACCAGGACGTTGGTCTCGTCGTCGTGCGTCTCGTCGATATTCGTCGCCTCGACCTCGACGTTAAGGCTTGCCCCAAGGGCGCCCAGGAGCGAGATGACCCTGTCGATGCTCATGTTGCGCAGCTCGCCGTTTTCGGCCGCGTACACGGTTCGCAAGGGGACGCCCGATGCCGCAGAGAGCTCTCTGCGGCTCAGGCCCCGCATCTCGCGCAGCGAGCCTATGAGCGTGCCCGCCTCGACGCTTGAGGATATGATCATGGTCCGTCCTGTACCTAGGCTTGTGCAATGTGCTGCAAGTATCGCAGATAGCGCAGCGTGTTGCAATAGGTATGGATTTTGCAGTGTGCTGCACTTGGCGTATCCGGAGGAGCCTAGAGAAATAAAAGACCTGAGATGTCAAATCGGCAGCTCAGGGCCTGCGGAGCAGGACGGCCCCTTGGGGGGTCAGGGTCCATGACCCCCCAAGCCTGCTGCCCACAAAAACCTCGAAGAGCCTGATTTTATGTCTCGCGACGGTACCACTTAAGAATTTACGAAGTTCATAGTTCACTATTAATTTTTTCTACAGTGTGATTATAAAGAACTGTATAAGATTGTCATCTACGGTATGTCACTTCAGCTTAAATATCTCGGTAACCTTCCAGATATATGTAGGGTTTTTCGTAGCTGTTGCTATGATAGCTTAGCTTAATATAAGGGAGGTAGTCAAAATGAATCTGAGTATTCTTTTGGTGGAGGGTATAAGGCTATGCGGAGGTTACCACCAAAGAAGAGTTGAATGGCATCCGTAATGTGTGGTGAGTATAGCCTAGAGGTTCGAATCCCCAACCTCCGTCACTAAAAACGAAAGGCGGCCTCATGCAAGAAAGTTGTGAGGCTGCCTTTTTATTCTGGTGAGAAAACCGCTGGCTATGCCAGCGGTGGTTCCACCCCCACCGTCCTTCCGTGATGGCAGCTCCCGCCCTACCGCGGGGGCGCGGCGGACCGGCTGCGCCGTCCGAGAGGGGCGGGAACCATGGGCAAGGATAGCCTGTCGCACACGAGCCGGTATTGCGCGTGCCACGTGGCGCGGGTCCCGAAGCGTCGCAGGAAGGTGCCGTGCGGCGAGACCGAAAGGGAGGTTGGCGGGATGTCCGGGATGCCGGCTGGCGGGACGGGCGGCGCCGGGATGGTGGGAGAGCGCCCGCCCCGACCACGCGCGCGTCTGCCCCCGGGTTGCGCCCAGGCGCGGCGCGGGCGACGTGGCGGGCAGGCCGGGGGGTAGGAGCGCGACCATGCCGCGCGAGCGGCACCATGAGTGGAGGGCCCTTACGGGCAGGGACCGGACGATGTGGGCGAGGGGCCACCACGCGGGCATCGTCGGCCCCGGCGAGTCGGTCACCGGGCCGTCGCGGCGATGCCGCCGTGACGGGTCCCTATGGGGCGTCACTGAAGCCCCGGCTACGCTGGGGATCTTTACTACGGGTTAATGACATTGGGGAGTTCCCCGAGCCTCGCGTGTGTAGCGCCCTTAATACCGAGCTTGGCGAGCGCTTGCGCGCACAGCAGCTCCATAAGTCTTTTCGTCTTGCCGACGCCCAGCTTCCTAGTCTCTTGCAGTATCATGTCAAACATTTCCGTGTCTCTCTTCGACGTACTGTTTGCCGGCAACATCGTAGCGGAGATGCGGGATACTGGCATATCAACGGTGGTCTAACAAAGAAGTATGTTTTAAAGACTTTCCCGTGCCCAGTACAGGGTAGCTCAATCCTATACTTTCAATCTCGGTACCTTGGGCACAAGTCGATACAGCATAGGAGGGACGCACACATGATACCCATCATAGACCTGTTCGCGGGTCCAGGTGGCCTAGGAGAAGGCTTCTCTTCGCTGAATGACATTTATGGAAACCCGGTCTTCAAGACTATTATGTCTATCGAAAAAGATGAGCAGGCGCATAAGACATTGCGGCTCCGTTCTTTCTTTCACAAGATTGTGAGGTCGAACAGTGGTCGAATACCGCGCTTATACCTTCAATACATGAAAACGCACGATGAGAGTCGGCTTGGAGAACTTAAAGAGCGTTATGCGGACGAATGGGCCGAGGCGGAAAAAGAAGCAATTTGTGCAACACTAAAGGATGGCGATAACACACTCGTAGAGAAGGGACGGGAGCGACTAACCGAATTCGGTGGTGGAGAGGATGGTGAATGGGTTCTCATTGGCGGGCCACCATGTCAGGCGTATTCGCTAGTTGGTCGCTCACGAAGGGCTCATGACAAGGAAGGGCTTGAGCAGGATCCAAAGCAGACCCTTTACAAGTGCTACCTAGCCTTCATCAATAAATTAAAACCCTCGGTTTTCGTTATGGAGAATGTGAAGGGACTGCTTTCTGCGACAAGGAAGGATGAAGGTGTGTTCGATCGCATCTGCGTAGACATGCAAGATGCCGGGTACGAGATAAAGTCTCTCGTCAAGACCGAGGTGTCAGACCCTCGCGATTTTATTGTGAAAGCAGAGCTCTACGGTATTCCCCAGATGCGACATCGAGTCATCTTGCTCGGAATAAAAGAGGGCAGCGAGAAAATGTCGTCTGTTCTCATTCCGACAACTCAGATAACGCTTCGTGAAGCACTCGCTGGCGTTCCTAGCATTCGTAGCGGTTTTTCAAGAAAAAACAAGGGATGGCGCAAGATAAACTGGAGCCAGTACGTAAACGGCGCGATAGGGCGGCTGCTTGACACCAAGGAGGGAAAGGATTTAGAGGATATCCTATCTCGTGTCCGCCATCAAAGCCTGTCGCGTCTCATGAGACGTACTAAAGTCAATGGACAAAAAGGGCGATATGACAAGTGGTATAGAGGTCGGATGGGTGTTCACACCGTTCTCGCCAACCACGAATCTCGCACCCACCTCGCCGCTGACCTTGACAGATACGTTTTCTGTGCCGCATACGCAGAAAAACATGGATTACCCGCACGTATTGCCGAATTTCCATACTATCTGTATCCAAACCACAAGAATGTTCAGGAAGTACGGGAGGGCGAGGAGATAAAGTTTGACGACCGTTTCCGTGTCCAACTTTGGGACAAGCCGTCTACAACTGTGACTTCGCACATTGCCAAGGACGGTCACTATTATATTCACCCTGACCCTGCGCAATGCAGGAGCCTCACGGTGCGAGAGGCCGCAAGATTGCAGACGTTTCCTGACGACTACCTCTTTGAAGGCAATCGCACGTCCCAGTACACGCAGGTCGGAAATGCTGTCCCTCCGTTACTGGCACAGCAAATTGGCAAGATTGTTGCGAATTTCCTTGGGATTGAGGCTAAAGGTTTTTGCGATCAACTTGCCCCTTTAATCTCAGACTCCGTGACCTTAAGCGATATGAATAGCCACTCTTCCGAAGTCTTGCCATCAAATGGACGAGAATGATTGATTGCTTGTCGGAAGGTAGATTTGAGGGCATTGATGCAGCAGATACTAGAATGTCTCTTTCCTTGTCGGTCGCCTCACCTTCCTTCTTGCACCAATCCAGTACGTTTTGCCAGAACTGTGCGCCCATCTCAACAACAATGGATTGAGCCTCGAAGCCGTCGAGCCCCCTTTGATTGCAGGCACCCTCACCCTTGATTCTCTTTTCCTCTTCGATGCTGATGAGTTCCGAAATCCATCCCTCGTCCCAAGCTATCTCCATTTGCTTGACAGCGTTCCAACATTTTAGCTGCTTTGCCCATTCTGAGATGTTCCTATATCCTTCACCAGGCTGCATCAGGACTTCATGCGCGATATCCGCAGCTTGCCCAAGAGATCTCTCGAATGCCGGCGTCACGCCTTGGCGGTTCCATATGGAAAGGAAATTGACGGACTTTCCCATTCCTTGAACAGCGTTGGCGAGCGCGCCGACCGCAAGCACAACATGCTGTGAACGATAGCCTCCGGCCTCGTACCAGTCTCGTGACTGAACTACCTTGCCCGCGAGGTCGAAGATGATCTTCTTTGCTACAAGACACTTGAAGTATATCTCATTGAATTGTCTGTTGTTCTTCTCCCAAGCGCCTGCAATATCCTTCGTAAACTCAGCGAAGTTCTTCTGAGCGCCACGATTGACCATGTATGCCTTGTCCGTCCACACCATGAGGTACTTGGCGAGATCCGTCTTCGTGAAGGTCTGCGTCTTTGGGTATTCCTTCGCAAATTTGCGTTTAGCGGCAGGGGTAAGGTAAGCTTGCGCATCGCGGTATGAACCGCGAGCGCGCTCGTAGAACCACTTTGTGAGATTGAAGCTGCCGTCCTTTGCAGGGGCTAAGACGCGCCGGGAAAACTCTTCAATACGTATGTGGAAGGAATGATTGGCGAAGAAGTCAGCGGCAGACACCATGTTTTGACTGTTTGCGTATTCCGATATCCGAGGGACGAGCTCCTTGGCCGTCTCGGGACTAACTATGCACAGTTTCATCTGAACATAGACCCTGCTCAGATCGTGTTTAGACTTGAATGCTGCGTAGATAGAGGCCGTAGTTTGACCGCCATTGACAATCTGCAAGTTTTCGAGTCCAGTAATCACGAGGCCGCCATCGCTCGCCTCGGTGGTTATCGCCTCGGCTGTAGCAGTAATGCCGTTGTTGAATGAGAAGAAGAGATCGGGCTCGTTTTCAAGAGTGTGCTTGATACCCTTGTTCACGTTACTGCGCGCCTGCAGAAACACACGCACATTTTGCTCCAAGAGCCTCTCACCCCATCGGTCGTAGATATGAGCTAGATCCAAGCCTGGAATAGCTGCGAGGTAGACTTGGTTCTTATCATTTTGTTTGCTTGCCAGCAGAACTAGCAAGGGGCCACCAGGGAGATCGTTGAAGTCTATGATCAGTCGTTCACGCTCGCGGCCAGATAACACAAGACTACCAAAACGGGTGATGTCCCATACGTTGTAAATAATCTCTCGGCCTTCGATAGACGAAGGTTCTTTACCCTCAACTCGCGTACTCAGCCTCTTATTGGTAAGAAGGTAAAGCTTAACGCGAGAGATTTTGTTCCACCGTGCGTTGATAAGATCCGCTAGGCCGAAGCCAGGATCGGTAGGTTCGAGGGAACTCCTGAAACGCGTTTCAAGTGAACGTCTGAGAAACTTCTCTAGGCGACGAAAATCTGTCTCCATATCCGTGTTAGTTAGTGTTATCAATTTCGTGTCCTGATTGAAGTCAAGCACAATAAGACCGAGGGTACCTTGGTCAGAATCCTGTACCATCGCCGCTTCGATCGGGTCGCCGCAATAGCCGTCAACCCTGATTCCCCCTTGGGGAGGCCGGAAATAAGAACGCTCCGCCTCATCGAATTCCCCAGCATCGATGAGGTAGTCAGTTACCACATCAAAGAATGCGTCCTCGATGTATATGCCGAAAGTATCCGCTGTCGTCTTGATGTCTTGAAACAATTCCTCGTAGAATTCCTCAGTCGTGGGCATTCCTTACTCCATTGACTCGATGACAATGGTTCTGTCTATGAGGTATTCATCACAATAATCTAGGTCTATCTGGTATGCGACTCTGCTGACGCCGGGCTTGCAAGAATGCGAGTCGATTTTCGGGAAGTCTCCAACGACAGCGTAGTAATAGACTCCTCCTTCGTTCCACTTAGCATCCGTGTAATCGTCCTCGTCAAAGTAACCGATGCTGGCGAGCTTGCTGTCAAAGGCCGCACGTTGCAGCGGCGATTGGAAGGCATCGCGTGTCTCCTCAACTACATCCGTAACAGTGAAGCCCTCATTATTGCCCGATGGAGCATCGTTGAACTCCGCAACGTACAGAAAAAGACGCTCGGTTGAGTTGACATTCAGCTGCTCTTCCGACGAAATGATGATGTTTGGGTTTGCCGAGCCACGTTTTGATTTCACCTCAATAAAGACTTGTCCATAGGCGAAATCTCGCGGTCCCGACTCTGGTCCAATCCACCCTTTCAGCGCGTCGACTTCATTATGCACAGCAAGGGCGTCCCGCTGCAGGAAATGGAGTTCCGCGATAAGACCTTTCTGTGCTTCTGATGACATCTTTGATCGAGACGGCCGGAGAAAGGAGCTCCATCGTTCCAATCTGAGAATGCATGCTCTTGCACTCACCCTTGCGCTTACGTTCTGCAGAGCAGCGATTATATCGGTACAGACCTTGAGAAAGATATCGACCATGTCTAGATCAAGGAGCTCAATGACTATACTATGCTCCTTACGGTGGTCTGCAACAAATATGTTCTTGAATGTTGGTAGTCTAATAGACATCCATGGATTACAGCCATATTCGACGAGCAGTGCGGGGCGAGCTGCCCAGCCTTTCGCCCAGTAGACTCTCTTGCTCTGTGGATTAGCATCTTTTGGGACGAGCCGCGCGATGTACTCACCCTGCGTAGCTGGTACGGCGAGTTCGTCCCAAGGATATCTAGTCGTCTTCGATATCATCGTCGCTGTCCTCTTCGTAGTCATCCCTCATACTCTCTATTGCGACTTGGTTAAACACATATTCGACGGGCCTTGTCTGATTTGGCGTATAGGGGAAGCTGATGCTCCAGCCGAAAGCTTCCTCGGAGTGTTCCCAAGTGTCCCATTTTCCTGCTTCTGGTTCGTGAGCCCCCTTGCTCTCATGTCGCTCTCTCTGTTGCTTGGTGTACTTCATGAGCACGGGATGGATGATCAGTAGTGGGTATGTTCGTCTACGCCGATAATAGCGGTCTGAAGGATTCTTCTTGTCAGGATGGTCGTTTCGGAAGTCTTCATTCGCTGCCTCTATCTGTCCGTTATCCAAACCCACAACCTCGGCACCACGACTTGCAAGGCGGTGCTTCTCGCCGACAACAAGGCAGTCTTGAGACGTATCGCCGCCGGGGTATCGAATTTCCTGCTGAGCAATCACACCTGCCGCCAACTCGATTTTATTGCCATTGCCTTCTGCGACGTAGATGTCCCACTCTCTAAGTTCGCCATCTAGCATGCGGTCATCTATGTAGTTTCGTACCGGCTTGCTCTGCGATTTGGGAGAACGGGCATCTTCGTTTACGTATTCGTCGATAAAGCTGATTATCAGGCTAGACGGAACGTGTCTGTAAAAATGCTCCTTGCTCTCGTATTCCGACAAAGATGATAACAGGTGTCTTACTGCCTCTCTGTTTGCTTCAATAGCTTCGACACGACGATCGAACGCAATCGTCTCTACGAAGCCATTATTTAGATCTATCGGGGCCGTAAGCTTGGTGCCGGTTCCCATCTTGTTTCGCGCCGTAACAATTAGCGAATCGGGGCTTTGACGAATTCTCAGACCATAGTTCTTAGGTGTCCGCTGCACTTGTCTCATGTTGCGAAGCTCGTCGAATAGGTCTGCAGTTGAGTCTGCAACAAACTTATACCATCCGGCCGCTTTCTCTGACATCCAGATCCTACAGAGCTCTTCGTAGCCAGACCTGTATCCAAACCAACGAGCCATCTGCATCAACGCATCGTAAGCCTTTGCGTTGCGTGAATAGTAAGAGACGACAAGCCCCTCAAGCGTCAGTCCCCGGGAAAGTCTATAACCGCCAACAGCTATAACATGTTCGACATGCTTCTCGTATTCGAGAGCTTCAGTCGAGTCGGTATTGATACTGACAATGTGAATGTCCTTGATCGCGTTATATAGGGCATGCTGTACATACTCCCAATCATACTCTGTTGTATGAAAGTACTCGGAAAGCCACGTTGCGTGCATGAACTGTAAGTCTTCGGAGAGTTGAAGCGCCCTATCGACATCGAGAGCTGCATATGCCTTAATGCTGTTCTTGAGCTGTTTGATATAGTCATCAATCTCCCAGACCACCGATTTTTGCGGCTGTTTATAGGGAGAGACGTTCACCATCATCGTTGAGTGTTTGTCGCCATCGCCACGCAGCGCCCTGATAGTTGTGGCTAACAGGAACGTTCTGATAGCCTCTTTGAGTGATTCTGGTATCGCATTGACTTGGTAGTCGCTTTTGTGTTTAGGTGGCAGGATAAGGTCGATGTCGTCTATGAACCTCAGGTGCCTAGGGTTCATCTCATCGAAATCGGCGAAGACTTTCTCTGCTCCGAAGTAGTCAGTTGACTCTTCAAGTGTGTAAATGAAACTGCTTGGAAAGAGATCCTTCCCAAACTTATCGGTATCAGTTTCTGGGTCAATGAGAATATTCGCGTATGGCGTGGCGGTATAGCCGACATAACACTTCCTGGTAAAGTAATGCAAGATATTGCGAATTTGGCCGTTAATCCTAGTTGGCTCATCCTCCCGCCGATCCCTCTTGTATTTCCCATTGATTGATGCGTTGTCGGCCTCGTCATCGACTAGAAGAAGCTGGTCGTCTGGACTCGCGTTGTCACGAAGCCATTCATAGACCTGCTTTAGCGAGTTGCTGTTCTTTTTAATAACGAACAGCCAAGGTTCGTTCGTATGCGCTGTCTGTATGCCCTTCAATGCGCTCGCACGCTTCTTGTTGAAGTCAGCCTCGCGGGAGGTGCAGGTTATTGGCCTTCGCATGGCATTATGCAAGCCAACGCCAACAGCTTCGATGCTCTGCTGTTCGACAATGTTGAAGCCGGTAAAGCCATCCTCAAGGCGGGCCTGCGTCTGGTTTCTCAATACGTTGTGGACTCCGGCCATGACAATGATGATTTTATAGCCAGCGTCAGCAGCCCTGCAGATAAGACCGATATAGTTGGCGGTCTTTCCGGATTGCACCGAGGCAACGACCAGACCTCTACGCTCAAACCCGGCCTCAACATTCGGGTTTGCCATAAGATCAAGTACATTCCATGTATCACGCTCTATAGTACGAACAGTGCTTCGCGCCCACTTTTTCGAGTTCATAAGGTACTTCTTGTAGCGCCCCCAGTAGAACCAGCCGCTCTGCTCCTCGATTGCCTCCTCGGCTTCGTTCAGCCAAGGCTTTACTTCTTCATCCTTGAATGCAAACCCAAACCTCTTAGTTATCGAAAGCTCCGAACAATACTGTTGCACAAGGGCTTCGATAATCGTGTTTCGGTCACCGGTCATCTGCGAGTATTGGGATAAAGTCGAGAATGCATCGTAGAGCTGTTCGTACCATTCCCGCACCTCGCTTTCTTCCGGGACGTCATCGAGATCAGCAAAATGCTGGCGGACGGAGTTGTCAATCTGCTCGATGAACTCATTCTTAGCCATAACCACTACCGCTCCTCTAATCCAAGGGCGAACAGGGTGTCGCCCCATCTTGATCGGAAGGGCTCTGCGCTCTGCATGATCGAAAGTATTGTCTCTTCATTTTGTCCTGCCTGTTTTAACGAAAGAAAGAAGGTCCGTGCTGCCTCGACAAACTCCTCGTCTTGTAGAGTGGCAAAAGACACGCCCTCCTCGTTGTTCGCAAAGTCGTAGAAGAGTGATTCTGTTGGAAAGGAAGACTCAATAAGCGATAGGACCGTTTCGAGACTTCTGGCATCCTCGATATCTAGGTCCTCTTTCAGACTTGCTATCACGGGATGTTTTCGATTTATCTTATACAGCTTCTTCTCGCCTGCCTGTTCAATACTCCAAGCTGGGTAAACATCGGGGCTTGTGAGTCTTGTAGCGCGTCTTCGGTAGGCCTTACGCGAAGGTGCGCCAATTGTGGTGATGAGCGTCTTTACGCGATCTCTGACAATCTCCGGCATCTGCGCAGAGACTTTCTTGACGTCAATCTTCCAGATTTCGTCTTGGTTAATGTCGATATCGATCTTCACTCGCGTGAGCTGCGTCAGGGTGGTCTTCTTTGCCAGACCAAACCAAGTGCCGTACAGAATGAGGCGCTTTGCTCTATAGAGATAGACTCCTTGGCTCTTAAGGTAGCCGCCCTTCAGTCCATAGCGTTCGTACTCCTGTTGGGAATTGTAGTGCGACCTATGGGGCAGTGTAAACGCCTGCATTGTTACGCCAGGACAGATGCGCTCCACGGGCGAGGCTTGGGTAGCACGGTGCTTGATGTTGAACGGATCAATAGGCTTCAGAGAAAGATTGTTCACTCGTATGGCTACGCGGCTTAGGCTCTTCTCTCCGGCTAGGTATCTATGGAATACAAGCGACAGATAGTCTTGCGCCTCGCTTATGACCCGTGTATGGTCAACCCTTCCGGAGCCACGCACGCCAGTAAGTCTGTCAAGCTTCTCCCAGAGCACGAGTGTGCCAATGTTGCCAAGCTCTTCGATAAAAGGGATTCCCGTAAAGTTATCTGGCTCGATTACATTCCAGGCATTCTGCTCGACAACGAGATCCAAATCCCATATAAAGGCAGCAGTATTTCTTTCCTTACGGGAAACCACTGTTAAACGTCGGCACTGCGAGAAGGAGGCGGTTTTCAAACCCAAGCCAAACCGGCCAAGATCGTTTAGGGCACGCTCCTGCCTCGGATCGGTCGAGCCGAGCCGCATGGCATGCCTCAGCTCGTCTCTTGAAAGACCATCACCATTGTCAATGATACCAATACGGAAGTCATCGTCGGGTATTGCAAGAATCAAAATTTCGGAAGCGTTGGCAGTGATAGAATTGTCAACGATGTCGGCAAGTGCGCTGTTGAAGGAATAGCCAATATCGCGAAGACTCTCTATCAAAATGCTGGGCTCGGGGTCGAGCCGGATCATTGCCGCATCCACGGTTGCACCTTTCGAGATTCAGATCAGCTGTCTTTTACCAGCTTTTTACTACAGTCTTCTTCTAGATTCCCAGTATATATATAGTTTCTTGATTCTATCATTGAAATTACTGAGTAGTAGTTGTGTATCGGCAAGTGTGGAATTCCTCGGGATACGCGGGACAAACCAATAACCTGTCCGACTCCCTTTTTGCCGGTCGTTGGGAAGGACTTGATGCTCCGGCTTTTGGCCGTCTGGGAGGTTCCGGGTCCTTTTAGGGACTCGTCCCCTATCCACGACGTGAAGGATCGCCAGCACGTCAACGGGTTCCGCAGAGCCGAAGTCGTCGAACGTCTTCTTCACGCTTGCGTGACCCGCGATACTCGCGAAGGTGTAGGCGTCGGCCTCGGGGCCACCTGCATGTGCTGGAGTCCAGCGCTGGTCTGCACGAAGCAGCCTATGACACCGGCCTCCTCGATGTCCATCACGTCGGTGAGGAGCTTGATGCCGCAGTCGTAGGCGAAGGTCTTCGTCTCGTAGGAGAAGTCGATGGAACCGGCCTTGTAGCCGACGTTTCGGGTGTGGTTTTTCAGTTCCGCTACCGAGATCATGGAAATCATGATCTCCTTGGCGTTACGCCCTGCGTGTATCAGGCGGCGTGGTGAGTTCAGCGCGGTGGAGACGGTTTCCTGCTGGTATACCTCGGCGGTCTTCCCGTCACGCTCCGTCAACGCTGCACGGGTCCCTTCAACGGTAGATGAGGCTACCTGCCACTGCGCTTTCGGCTTCTGTTGCTCGTCGCCGCCCTGCTGCCCCACTGTCCTTGACCCTGCGTTTGCGCGCCATCCTGTTCATCGTCCATGTTGACCGTCTTTCACATCAAGCAGGCAAAGGAAAAGCTTGCTTCCGATTTCGCGTTGGGAACAGGCTATTGGTGCATCACAAAGTACCGTGAAATCAGGGTTGCTTGCTGAATTTTCGGTCTCAAATAGAGTACCTGACCGCCCGCTGTACGCTTACTGAGTGATAATTGGCTCAATCATTGAGCGAGAAGGCGGTCATTCCATGGCAGAAAACCCTATAGACAAGTACCTCCGCACGGGCTCTCCCGAGGAGTCCAGCTGGCGCAGCGTCATTCTCTTTGGGCGCAATGTGGCGTCCTACAAGTTCTCCCTTGCGCAGGCCCTCTTTGACCTCGCCAAGCAGGACAAGGACGCGGTCACCCTCGGCCAGCTGGCCGATCCCTACACTCGCCATCTCTGCGAGCACGTGGCGCACTCGCCCAAGCAGGCCACCAGCCGATCCAGCAAGTTTATCGACGCGTGCGCCGGCTACAACAAGGGTGAGGTCTCGCACGACCAGCTCATAGCCACGGCTGTGCAGCTCGGCTTCAACAACGTGCTCGACGCCTTCCACGTCGTCAACCAGGGCAACGTGCCCGTAAAGTTCTTCGAGAAGGACTTCTCGCGCGGCCGTAAGCGCCTCGTACTCACCGATGAGGTCTTCAAGCTTGTGAACTCCGGCGAGGCCGACAATATCGTCCAGGAGACCGAGTCGCGCTGGAACCTCGTCGAGACGGCCTGGGAACAGAGCATATCGTCGAATCTCCTGCGTATATCCTATGACGAGCTCGGGCAAGCGTTCGTCGCCGAATCCGACGCGCGCCGTAAGGACGTCACCTCGGCGCGCGGCTCGCTCAACGGCTACCAGAAGGGCCACTGCTTCTACTGCTACGCGCCCATTGACGCAGCCGATGGCACCGTGCGCACCGAGGATGGCCTCGTCCTACCCCCAGGCAAGAAGCCCAATCTCTGCGACATGGACCACTTCTTCCCGCATGTCCTAGCCGGCCAGGTACCGGAGGTTAACTGGGACGGCGTGTGGAACCTCGTGCTGGCGTGTCCCGACTGCAACCGCGGCGCGGGCGGCAAGTTTGCGCGCATCCCTGCGACCGAGTACCTAGAGCGCCTCAACCGCCGCAACGAGTACCTCATCGGTAGCCACCACCCGCTGCGCGAGACGCTCATCGCGCAGACCGGCGCCACGCCGCAGTTGCGCTGGGAGTTCCTCAAGAAGGTTGATAGAATCACATCGGGACTTTTGCCCGGCGAGCGTTGGAAAGCGGAACAACGCGAGGCCTCGGTATTCTAGGATGGAAAGCATGTCAGCAACACAGGACACGATCGGCTACTACGACGCCAACGCGCGGAGGTTCATAGCGGATACCGCCAACGTCGAGTTTGGAGCGCTGCAGCGGGCGTTCGCAGGAATGTTGCCCGAGGGTGGCCGCATTCTCGATTTGGGCTGCGGCAGTGGCCGTGACTCTCTGGCGTTCCTAAAAGCGGGATTCCTAGTCGATGCAGTCGACGGTAGTACCGAGATGGCCAAAGCCGCGAGCGAGCTCACCGGCCTGCCGGTCGCGCACGCGTTCTTCGCCGACTATGAGCCCGCAGGCGTCTACGACGGCGTCTGGGCCTGCAGCAGCCTACTCCACGTCCCCGCAGCCGAGCTTTCGGTCATCATCTCCAAGTACGCGGCTGCCCTCAAGCCCGGCGGCGTCTTCTACCTCAGTTTCAAGCTCGGTGATCACGACGGCATGCGCAACGGCCGCTGGTTCACCGACATGACTGAGGGTTCCTTCCGCAGCCTCATCGACGGTGTGGACGGTCTGACGATCGACCGCATCGACGTCACCTCCGACGTCCGCCCCGACCGTGCCGACGAGAAGTGGCTGAACGCCTGGTGTCGGCGTAGCTAGTATAGTATCCACGAAGTAATGGCACTCTAAGTGCGGCATGCTCCCATTGGCGGAGGGCGAGGATGGGAGACATGGTTTGGTAGGATCGAGGACAGCGGTGGTGCTGGGTGCGGAGGAGTGCGTGTGCCTCGAGTGCATCGCACGCATGCACACCGCACAGGTCTAGGCCGCCTCCAAAACCCGGATCCTGCCCTCGCGGATGCCTCTCATGATGGAGCCCACGTGCTCGCCCGTGACATGGGCGAGCTGCCCCGACGTCATGAACAGTGGGACATATTCGAATGCATGGTATCAAACCTTTCTGCTGTTACCTCTGAGAACGAACACCGCTCTCCCAATCCCTGAGGCCGCTTGTCACTTGGTGGCACTCATGGGTCGCGGTGAAGTGAAGAATATCATAAATCTATTACTATATGATATTATAATCATAATTTGATTTAAACTAGTCCGTAGAGGTTGAATGCTTTGTTGGTGATTGATATATTCTGTTGCAAAGCGTTGCACTGCTCATCGAACGGAACGGTACACATCGCCACACAGCGTGCACATTTAGAGACGGGAGGCAGCAGGCCATGGCAAGTGCCCTTTTGGAGTTGAGGAAGCGAGCGGGATTCAAGAACGCGAAGGACTTCGCCGCTGCTGAGGGTATAGCCGAGGCCACCTACGCTCGCTACGAGTCCAGCCCTGAGAAGATCCCCCTCAAGAGCGCCTGGCAGCTAGCGGACCGCTTCAACGTCTCCATTGACGTCATCGTGGGCAGGCAGCCCGTGGACGTGGCCAGTCTGCGTGGCGAGGTGCAGGAGGCCTACGACGCCCTCTCCGGGCGCTCCCAAGCGTCACTCATCGATTACCTAAACTACCTTGAAGAGCGCGACGAGCGTGATGCAGCCAAGCGAGCGAGTGAAAGGCGACGCCGCTACGATACGCTGTGCTATCGCCTTGAACAGGTCTTCCTCGCAAAGCTTGAGGAGAGCGACCCGGACCTCTTCGTCTTTGGCGCGGGCGAGTGCATGCGTAAGGCATTCGAAAAGTTCCTGAGCAGGCGAATCGACGAGAGGCAAGAACCGGAGGTACACGACTCGGTCACCCAGATCATGGCTGCCTACGATCGCGCTCACGGAACCTTCCAGCACGGAGAGTGGACTATCGACTACGAAATCACCGACTTGCGAAACCCCCGCATCCGCATGGAATGCGGCGGCGCACTTGCGCGGAAGGGAGGTGACAACTAGTAGCTCATAAAACAAGGCGGCCCGCAGGAGCGGCAACTCCCACGGGCCAGAGTCCGTTCCCAGAGGCAAATCCAAGAAAGGACAGGTGACAGTATATGTCATCGATTCCCGCATCTCCAAATTCCGCATGTTCTCGCGTCGGAAAGAGGACGCTTCAGCGCCTGCGCCGCGAGGCCGGCTACCGCTCCGCAAAGGACTTCGCGGAAGTCCTCAACATCCCCAGCTCCACCTATGCCCGCTACGAGCGTGCCGTCGAGTGTCCCGAGTGCGGGATACCTCTCGCCGCCGCCTGGCAGATAGCCGACGCCCTCGGCTGCTCCATCGACCTCGTGGTCGGCCGCGAGGACATAGAGGCCCGCGACGCCCGCACCATCGATGAGCGCGTGGCCGTGCTCTCCCTTACCAACCAAGAGGCCATCATTGGTTTTCTCGGCTACCTGGAGCAGCTTGAGGCCAACAAGCCCCGCAGGTCGGTGATGTGATGTGGCTAAGACAAAGAAAGACATCAAGAGCCAGGGTTCAATCGTCCAATTCGAGAAGGACAGGTCCAAGAGCAAGTGCCGCAAGTGGCAGCTTCTCGTATCCATGGGTAAGGATTCCAGAGCGGGTAAGCATGTCACCAAGACAAGGACGTTCCATGGCTCCTATACGGAGGCAACCAAGGCGCTGCGTGACTTCATCGATGAAATCGAGCAGGACAAGATCCAAAGGCTGGGACTGCGCAGTTCTTACTGAACCAAAACACGAAGGCAATTGTGGGCCATCGTGGTGCGCTCGGTTGCCCAGGCGAGCAGGGGTCGGCAGCGACGCGGAGGCCCAGGTTATCGGGTCCCGCCATGGGCAGTGCCACGCGCAAACGTGGGGTTCGGGATGACGGCAGAGATGGGGCTCGACCTATTGGCCGTGTATGCTAGGGGAGTCGACCGGAGACTGGGCCATCATGGGGGTAGCTGTCTGATCCGCACCACGTGTCCGAGACTTGGACCGCGTCTCTTTCCATGCAGCAGGTTTCGCGATTGAGCGAGTCTTGGTCCAGGATCCCCACCTCAGTCTCTTATAGTTATGATATAATTACCTAAATAATTGCTTGGTGCTTATGGCTCAGTTAGTGTATGGATCGATAAGGGGTCTGTGGAACGGGGGTGGGCTTGATGGATCAGGCAGCCCTTCCGCGACTAGCACCTCGCCTAGGTCGAGCTGCAGGAAAACGGCGATGAGGCCGCGTATCAGAACTGGAAAGACGAATACAAAGGGGAATAATGTCTCGGATCAATCAGATAGAAGAAGAATTGAGACAGATAGAAGGCGGCCGTTTTCAAACGCTTGCGAACCAGTATCTCTGCAGGAGATATTCCCTTGGAAGCTGTGTACATTACGGATCGAATTTTGGCACAGATAAAACCACCACAGGCGTACCTGATATGTACTCGGTTGAAGATGGCAAGTTCTTCTTTGCAGCATTTACCAGCTCAACATCTGATATCAGGAAAAAGCTTTTAGCAGATGCACACGATTGCCTAGACGAAAGCAAGACAAATGTTAATTCATCCCTTATTGACCGTATCGTTCTTTGCCATACAAAGCCTCGTCTAGACCCGTCGATAACTGCTGAAGTGCTAAACATTGACTCGAGAATAAAAATCATTGGCCCAGAAGCGATAGCAGAAGATCTTGACAAAAAATATGCCCCTTTGGCATTTCTGACATTGGGTGTTCCACTTGGAAAAGGATCCTTTATCAGTCCAGAAGCTTTTGCTGAGCGCAATTCTCAGGGTCGCTTTACGACCGATCAGTCAAAGCCTCTCTTGCATAGAGACGATGATATGTCGGACATCGTTAAGTCAATTAACCAAAGTAAAGCTGTGCTTATTCATGGACAGTCAGGATGCGGGAAAACAAGAATCGCCCTCGAAGCTTGCTGTAAGTTCAGTGAGGAGAAGCGCTGGGATTTCTTGATACTCGATTCGAAGTATTCAGACAACATCGACGAAGATATCGAGTTGATTCTGACAGAGTCAGAAAACCTAATCATTTTGGTAGATGATGCAAACGATCAGGTTTCGCTGGACCATCTGCTAAGCGTCTGCGCAGATAACGACAATCTGAGGATTGTCTTTACGTGCAGAAGGATGTACCGAAACAAGCTGGTTGCGATGATTGAGACTCGTCTGAAGCACGTCGATATAGAGCTAGCTCCTTTAGCCCCAGAAAAAATCAATACCGTGCTTGAAAACGAATATGGAATAGCAAATCGATCATTTAGAGAACGAGTGACAGCGATTGCAAATGGGAATCTACGGTTAGCAATTATGGCAGCTATCTCTCTTACCGAAGGTGACTGCGAGGCCGTTCAAGAACCATACGATCTCTTGAAATTCTATATGGATTCCGCTCTCGACGAATATACCGACAGAGAGCGACGCCTTATTGAGGTAGTTGCAATTTACGACGGCTTCGACATCGTCGAAAGCGACCCTTGCTATGAGAAGTTAGTGAAGTTGGGCTACAGCAAGAGCGAAATCGAGGAAACGATTTCCAAACTGGAGGAACAAGAAATTGTAACGACCCTATTGTCACCAGACAGAGAACTGGGCGTTCGAATGGAAGAACAAAATCTTCGAGATTTCCTGATATGTTATCATTTTGCAAAAGCGAATCATGGGAGCTATGCAGATTTCATTGTGTCCACTTCGGAAATGCCAAGAGCACCATACCTGAAAGCAGCCAAGTCCATGGTCGGAGTTTGCGGCAGTGAGAGTGTGAACAACTATATTCGTAAGGAGTGTGAAGAGGCTTGGAACATCCTCGAGAGAGGAAACAGACGAGCAGCGGATCAGTTCCTGACTGCTTTCAATCAATTTATTCCGGTCAAGGCGCTCGTATACGTTTCAAAACATGTCGAAGGGTTATCCGGGGCCGATATTTCCGAGGAAGTTCTTAGCAAAAACATGACATCGGATGGCTCTGTGGCCCTGTCTATTCTAGTTTCACTGATGGACTTGGAGGAATACTCGGACACGGCGCTGGACCTGTTCGTGAAATGCGTTGAAAAGGGCACCGAACAGCCGTCGCAATACAAATGGGCGTGCGGAGCTAACAGCGCCTTTTCATGTGACGTTGAAAATAAGGAGTTTAAGCTCGAGAACAACAAACTCGATGCTCTTGTCGATAAATATCACAAAACGGGTTCGCGCAACATTGCGGCATGTTTGATTCTCCTAGCGGATACATACCTTTCGTCGAAAGCGGAACGGGTTAGCCTAGGTGGCATAACGAATACAATGAGCACTCTTAGTTACAAGTTCACTCCTGATCTAGCCAATCTGCATGCCAGGTGCTTCCAAGCGCTCTCTAACTTGCTGGGAACTGAATACGAAGAACGAGTTAAGTCAAACTTTAGACAGTACTTCTCCTTCTACGGTGAAAAGCCAGACACCAAGCACGCCGAGAGCATGAACGAAGTTCTTTCAAGAATCGAAGGTCTTCTTCCTCTCTATATCAATGAGGACTCGACATGTGAGTTGTCTTGTGCCCTTTGCGTTAACCAGATTTATGCAACCTGTAGCCAAAATCCTCTTTTGGATCTTGGACAGTTCTCTCAAGCAACCTTCGATGCCCTCGGTTGCGAGAACGCCGTTTCCTTGATAGGGAGAGGCAATAAAACCTTACCGAAAGACCTGTCCTCCGAACGCCTGGAAGGCGTTTTGTCGAAACTCGCTGAAGACAGTTTGCTCCCAGAAAAGCAGTGGGACGCAAACCAGGCCATCGAAAACGTTTTTCTGGAAATCGCAAACAGAGAGCCAAGTGCAGCCCTAAAAGCAATTGCAGAGTTCATGAAGTCACCGGGAGATGTCCACGTTGTTCCTAACGTAGCATTAAGCCACCTTGCTAGCACTATCGGCGCCAAGAATCTTTGTAAAGAGTTGAGCAAAGCACTCGAAACCAATGCCTACCCAGCCTTATTCGATAGCCTTGATTTACTAGTAGTCAACGAAGGCCCGGATGCTCAATCGCTTGACGAAATGCTCGTCAGGCTCGAAGACGGAAGGTGCCACCTTGATTTGGAAACATTAGAGAAAATCGAATTAGAGCACCCTGGTTATGCCCTTCTATACACGACAAAATTTTCCGAATGTGCTAAGGATTTCAGCGACGTATGGCTTTTCTTTGGAAGCAAGGACGAGACGCATATAAGAGTTCTAACCAATCGCTTTGCCTTCAATCCGTCACCAATCGTTGACCTGTACTTCCACGCGTTAGAAGGGCACTCGCATTTCGATCATGACCTCTCATTTCTGCGTTGCATAATGCAGATAGATTCATCGGTCCTGAATAGATTTATGGAGTATTCGTCAAAGCTTGGCTTCCGTGGTCGACATGAACTCATGCAACGAATGAGTGCGTTTTGGACCGAACCAGATGACACAGCTTGGCTGCTTTTGAAATCTTTTATCGATGATGCGCTGAGCAAGCCCGTTGGACGCTCCGAGCTCTTGTCTCTTTTCCCTATACACAATGCCGCAGTCTTCTCAGATGATATGTTTTGGTGTCGCTTTGAATTGCTGGTAGTGGAGAACAGAACAGATATGGAAAATCTCTATGCGATTAGTTGGGCAATGTCGGAATGCGACGACCAAACAAGGATTCGCGCCCTTTCCTACATTCTGACACTGGATGAAGAAGGGTCTACGATAGGTCATTTGAGTCTTCGTAGGTCATCAATGAGTGGATCATCCGAAACAGGATTCATCTCGGCAAAGCAAAGAGAGATAGACGTGTTGAGAGCCGTTGACAAACAACTGCCAGCGGGAGTTTCATATTTGAAACACAGGGAATGGTTAGCTAAAAATATCGAATATATTGAAACCGAGATAGACAAAGAAAAGTGGGATTTATTTCACGGCAGATATTAGCGATTAGCGAACTTAGAGCAAGTGCAAGTGACACGGTGCTACCAGCGGATGAATTACTGCAGTGATTATTCGCACGTTAAGTGACCGGCACACCCAGCAGTGAGTACACCGGTCATCTCTTTTTGGTGACCGCGAGTCACGCGATTGCGACTACCCCGCCCTCAGGCCTCTTGCCCATCGTCCTCTCCCTCATGTTTACGTCACCCATCTGTATCCTGACCGCGTTGTGCACGATCCTGTCAAATGCCAAGTCGTACGTTATGCGAAGTCCGGGCAGGCGGGCCCGCCTGAGCGGGCCCGCCGCTCCCGCCAGTCTCGCATGACGTGACGGCCTACGGCAGGCTCCTCGGCCATCCCATGATCGCGGGCCAGTCCCCCTCCCCATATGCGCCCTCCGTCATCAGGCTGGCGGCGGCTCTCCCCGCAGCCCTCTGCCCTGGCCTCGGTGCAGGTCCCGGTCGTCCTGGCAGGGGGATGGCCCATGAGGTCCCTGACGTATGTGATGTCGGCGTCCGCCTCGACAAGGCGGGCGGCCCTCGAGTGGCGCGGCGCGTGCGGGTGGGTCGTCGGCGGCACGACGAGGGGGGTCGGCCCCGTGCGTCGCGGCGACGCGTCTCCTTGTTAGCGTCGGCCTGAATCAACCACGAATAGTCAAATCAAACCAACCAATCCCGGTCGATCGAAATCAACCAATAGCGCCGGACGGTGTCGATGCGAATGCCGTCGCGTCGGCGGTGCCGCCGGAGCGGCGCTCGTAGTTGGTCGGCGGCGCCCCGTCGCCGCCGACCGAGAACGTGCATGTGAGGTCGGGCTGCAGGCGGAAGCGCGCCTCGGGATCGAAGGCGTACCCGGCGAGGTTGGAGCCTCCGGCGCGGAGAGCGCCCCGTGACCGTCGACGGGCAGGAACCTGCCGTCGGTGGCGAGCGACTCGCGCACGTGGGAGCACACCCTCACGCGGGCCCTGCTCAGGTTCCCGGGTGGGGACGATACGGACGCGGGTGACGGGCGGCCGAGCGCCTCGAACAAGGCGCTGTTCTCGAGGTGGTCGGCGTCCCTCCCCGGTGACGTCGGAGACTGCGGGCGCCTTGACCGTGGCACCAGCCCCTCCGGCACGGTCCTGCGCAGGTAGCGGCCCGAGACCTTCTCCGGCCGCCCTGTCTTTGGGTCGTGGCACTACAACCTCTCGCGGGGGCGCCAGCTGCCCCGTATGTACCTTGTCCCGGTGCTCCTGGGTCTGTCGAAGTCCTCCGCCTATCCTGGCCCCTCCGCCATCCCCGTCCCCGCATGCCAGCCAGCCCAATGGGTGAGTGTGAACGTCATGTGAGGAGGACCCTGCCGTCAAGTAGAACAAGACCCTCCATCAGGCATTATCATGTACCTTCGAAGCTAGGGAGCGTAGGGTCGCGTCCCTACGAAACAAGCATTACAGCTCAAGCTCGTGCAGGAGAAGGGCATCAAGCTCACGGACGAGCAGCTTGACTCGATGTCCGGAGGCCGAGACTTCATCATGCCGACCGCATGGTGAACTTCTTGCCATGCGGGCTCACCCCAGCCCAAGCTACCTTATACCCCTGAGCATCCCAACGAGCTTCTGCGGCGGCAGCCGGGGTCAGGAAGCTCGTCAGGCAAACATGAGCCACAAAAGTATCGAGATACGATACAACCGTGCCATGGATAGAAGCGACCACATGCAGGCCACCAGCAAGTTCTCGGCCTCCGAGAGGATCTTCACGACCGCGCAGGCAAAGCGCCTCGGGGTACCGAGAAACGCCCTCGCGAAGGCCTGCGCCGCAGGCAGGCTCCTGCGCGTGATGCACGGCGTCTACCGCATGGCGGGTGTCCCCTCGGCCGAGACCGACGAGTTCGAGGCAAATTGAAAGCTGACCGCCCCTTCGCTTTTCACTCACGAGAGGGTCCAGCCAAGCGCCTGGGACGGCATCGCGGCAGGGGGCACCACCGCCGCGAGCATCCATGGCATCGGGGACTTCTACCTGAGCCCCTATGTTCTGATCGTCCCAAGCGAGTGCACTCCCGCTTCCCAGGCGTAACCTTCGCCGCCCGCGAGCTCCTCCGCGACGACGTCATCTTCAAGGACGGCCTGCCCGTCACGAGGATCAAGCGGACGATCCTCGACCTCGTACTTCTCGGCGAGGATCCCTCGCTTGTGCGTGATGCGCTCGCCGATGCGAGGAAGGCGGGACTTGACGAGGGTAGGCTCCGCTACCCTCTAGACGCCTGTGGCAGCGCCAGGGCGGCAGGGCGGGTCCGCATGACCCAGTTTGGATGAGGGGGATCCTGACATGGGGTACAAGACCCCCGAGGCCCACGAGATGGCGGTTACCGCCACGTCTAGAGCCTCGAGCATGGATACGGGACGCGCCGCTGCGGCTTCTACCTCCATCGCCTGCTGTGTCGTGTGTTCAGCAGCCCAAGCTCTCCTTCCCCCAAAGGGGGCAGAGCATGCTTGCTCGCACCATAGGCGCACGGGCGACGCGCGACATAGACATCCTTATCGAAGGAGTCACCCTGGAGCAGGCGCTGGCAGAGCTGAAAGAGCTCGCTTCCTTGATCTGGGCGACTACGTAACGTTCGAGTACGCCGATGCAGAGTCGATCAAGGCCGAAGACGAGTGACGGGACGGCCTTAGGGTACGTTTTCGCGGCCCTCGCGCCGACCGGGCTGTGGGCGAGTCTTCGTGGACAAGGTGACACGGTGTGGGGTCTTGCGTGGTGGCGGCGCGTGGAAATACTTCGGCGTGGTTACTGCGGGGCCTGCGTGCCGCGTACAGAGGCGCTTGCGTTGGGGGCGTGGTGTGCGCGGGTCTGCGGTGGCTTCGCATGGGCGGCATGCTGGCTTCTCGGATGTCGCGTGACGCGCGGTGATCATGCCCGTGAAATGCTCTTTGTTATGTCCAGGTTTCGCCTGCTGTTGGGCCTCTTGCGCTCGCTCATGCCATGTCCTCCTCGAGCTCTGCCGCCTCCGCCCTGGTGATGAGCCCGCGCGCACGGGCATCCCGCGCGGCGTCTGCGAGCCGCTCGGGAAGGACGTGCCCCCTGCACGCGCGGATCGCCTCGGGGAGCGCTTGGCAGGGCACGCCCTCGTAGGCGGTGCGCTCGTCCACGTGCTCGTCCACGAGCCTCACCCATGCGGGGAGCGCCCTTCGCACGCGCCTCGCGAACGCGACGTAGACGACGGGCGGGTTCTCGTAGGCGAGGTCCAGCATCGCGAGGACGGAGTCGCCCCACACGACGGAGCCGGGCCCCACGAGGGCGACGGCCTCGGCGTAGCGGTCGTAGGGGGTGGGGGTGCGCCTCACGAGGCGATAGGTGCCGCGCCCCCTGCGCTCGAGCCTTCCCTGGGCGACCCAGCGGCCGAGCTCTCCGCCCGTGGCGCCCGCCTCCCGCGCCTCGGCGAAGGTGACGAGGCCATAGTTATCCGTCGCTATCTCGTATATGTCGTCGAAGTGCGTCATGGCAGAAGTTTAACAGAAGTGTATAACTATTGACATCCACTTTCCTTTCTCGTGTTCACTCATTTCCACCGTTATGAGAAGGCATCGGTTATGCGAAGTTGTGCCGGCATGAGAATGCTCAGGCGGTAGACCGACTTCGCACAACCTTCTGCCATCAGAACGATTCCCTTGGTCACTGTGCAAGGCCGTCCCTCTCCGATCTTGTGTATCGGGATGCAACTGAGTAGTTAGCCCCGTGCTCCTCCATGAGCCGGCACTTCACCTCCGGATCGGTTTTTGCATACATCTCCGCAGTCGTTACCGAGGAATGGCCGAGCACATCCCGGATATATATGAGGTTTACGCCCACCTCGAGAAGATGCATCTCGCGACTATGACGCAGGCTGTGGCACGTTATCCTCTCTTCGCCGATGCCGGGCATCCTCTCGGCGGCAGCGCGCAGGTCCTTTTCCAGGACATAAGAGACCTCCCTTCGACGTGAGGGGCCGGCCGTATCTGTTCGCGAACAGGACCTGTTCCCCCTCTACCCATCCCGAAAGCAGAGGTGTAGGCGCCAATCAGCTTCTCGTATCCCATTGTGATGGGAACGTTCCTCGTCTTGCCTCCCTTCCCGTGCGGCTTGACGTAGGGATGTCTCCGAGCCTCAACCGGCAATAGCGAAAACCCGGGAGCTCCCCAACGCCTCGTAGGGGAAGCCGATCATGTCCTTCTCCCTCTGCCCGTTTGGTCGAATCGTCGATGCTGGAGAACAGCGCCTCGACCTCAGCTACGGTGAGGTATTCCGTCACCGGGGGAGTAGAGTGTTTGCGCGGCACTCCCATCTCTTGCATGATCTTGGAGTAGAAAGCGGGCTTCCTGGCGCGCACGAGGGAGAAGAACGAGTTCAGGGCGGCCTGTCTCTGGTTCCTCGTCGAGATGCCGTCGTCCCTGTCGGATTCGGGGTGGTCGAGGAACGCCTCGACCGACAGCGCGTCGATGTCGTCGAGAGCGACCGCGTGGCGGCTTCCCTTACCAGGAAATCGATGAGGAGGGCTAGCGCATCGCGGTACGATGTCACGGTCTTCTGCGAGCACCCCCTCTTCGCGGGGAGGTGGTCGACCAAGAAAGATGCCGCCGAAGCCCTTCTTACTCATCTCCGTCTCCCGCCCTTCCTTACAGATCGGGCAGCAGGGCCTCGGCGTACATCGGTTGGGAAGGCGCAGGTAATACTCCGTCTCCACCAGGCTCTTGTGCCCCAGGTAAGCGCTCAGCAGTGAGAAGGAGTCGCACATGTCGCGTCTTTGACGGTCGAGAAGATGGAGCTCCCGTCGCTCCCCATCTCCCCGCAGAGGCGATCCATGTCGCGGAGTCGGTAACATGAGGTCTCCCCGAACGTGTAGCCGAGCGCGCACTTGCGGGCCGCGAACTTGGTGACGGGATCGGCGAAGGGGCTGTCCGAAAGGAGGCATCCAGTTCGGGTCATCGTGAAACTGCATGGGGCACCTCTAAGGCAAGCTCGTGCATGTGCTTTGCGTCCACGGAAAGATACATCGCGGTTGTCTGAGTCCTGCTGTGGCCGAGCACGTTCGAGATGTCATGCACGGGGGCATCCGATTCGAGCATGTTGCTCGCCGGCGAATGGCGCAGGGCGTGTGGGCCGTGGTGCCTGTTGCCGATCTCGACACCGGCGTCCTCCGGGCACTTGCCGGTAATCTTGCCGAACGGGGCGGGGCGACAGTCTTCGCGCGCGGAACCGCCATGCTGCCTGAGAAGGGCACGAGCCCCTCGTCGCGCATCCAGTCGACGAAGTGGCGCAGTAGCCTCCGGTAGCTGCCCGCCGTCGTTGCCGCGAAATCGGACAGGGTTGCGCAGAGGACGTCACGGCCTGTGATGTTTTGAAATCGTATCAACGACTGGCGCCATGCCTCGCCTTGGGGTCGCGGTTTGCGACCTCAAAGAGCGCCGACCGGGTTTCTCGTAAGACGCCAGATTGGCATCTTTGCAAGTCAGGACCCTTTGAGGTGCCAGATTGGAACCTCAGGGGGTCCGCATTCCAAGGTTACGATCTGTGACCTTACGCCGCGCCTCCCTGCTGGGTCCTGGCCTGGGCGAGTATGGCCTCGGGCTGCCCCACCGTGAAGGCGAGGCCCTGCGGCTGCGAAGCGGGCCCGTTGCCGAAGATGTCGCACCCGATGGGAGGTGAGGAGGCCATGTCCACGTCCGCGTAGGTGCCCAGGGTCATCGATACGCTCTCGTGCCCCAGGTAGCCCGCCACGGTCCTCACGTCGCACCCGCCGCGATCATCATCGTGGCGAAGATGTGCCTGAGGTCGTGGAAGGTGCAGTGAAAGCCGTTCATCTTGCAGGAGGCGGCGAAGTCCTTGCCGAGATGGGTGGGGTTGTAGGGGCGGCTCCTTGGCTCCTGCGTGCCGAGGACGAAGGGGTCCAATAGGCCGAATTCGGCGGCGCGGCGGAGCCATCCTGCCCGCATGGTCCTGAGGGCCTGGAGGGTGTGCTTGGCGAGGGGTGTCATCCGGGCGGAGCTCTAGGTCTGCTCCTTGCGGCAGAGGCCTTCCTCGGCGTTGCCCGGCGTGGGAGACCGCGATGGTCCCGTCGCCTGAGAGGTTGCTCCACCTGAGGGCGCAGACCTCCCCGCGCCTCATGCTCCTCGTGAGGGCGAACTCTATGGCCATGCCGAGCGGAAGAGGGCCGCCACTGCCAGGCGCATCATGCGGGTGCGGTCGTCACGGCCGAGGGCATTCGTCGGCGTCTTCATGCGCTTGGACGGCCTGCAGAAGTCGCAGGGACTCGTGGGACGGCGTCCTCGCGGTGGCCACGGCCCGCGCGGGATACTTCGCCCTGTTTCCCGACGAGGTCACGGGGCCCCTCGGGGCGCTGGCGGCCTGCCATGACAGGGACGCCGTCGAGAGGCGCCTCGGCGACGCCAGGGGGCTGCCCGGCCTCCGCACGCCGCGCGTGTCCGCCGAGGGGACCCTGGCCGGCAGGCCCCTTGTCGTGTTCGTCGCGCTCGCGCCGGCGGCGTGGCTGCGCAGGCGGACGCGCGGGGGCGGCCTCGACGGGGACCACGCGCCCGGGAGCCTCCTCGACGAGGCGGGGGCGACCGGGCGCCACGCGCGGGAGGGC
>ERZ773063.303-NODE-303-length-32922-cov-18.206803_pt1 | contig 32922 bp, 32 predicted proteins | sample MGYA00580625_ERZ773063 | MGnify/ENA primary metagenome ERZ773063 (study PRJEB29015, sample SAMEA2738022) | human oral metagenome | biome: human oral; feature: human-associated habitat; material: dental | place: China | collected 2042 ... | reverse complement strand
CGGGGACCACGATGTGGCTGGGCATGTCGTCGGCCAGCTGGACGATCATCTCGGCGAGGTCGGTCTCGCGAGCGCTGATGCCCTGTTCCTTCAGGTACTCGTTGAGGTTGGTCTCCTGGGTGGCCATGGACTTGACCTTAACGATCTCGTCGACACCCTTGGACTTGATGATGTCCGCGATGATGCGGTTGGCCTCGTGCTTATCGCGCGCCCAGTGGACGATGCCGCCGCGGGCGCTCACGTTGCGCTCGAACTCTTCGAGGAGCTCGGGCATACGGGACTCGACCTCGAACTTGACGGCCTCGGCTGCGCTGCGCAGGTCCTCCCAGTCGGGCATTTCCGCGACGCGCTGCCCGCGCTTGGTGCGGATCGTGCGGGTAGCGTGGCCCAGGTTGCGGCGCATCTGGGTGTTCGCCAGGGTCTTGTGGGCACCCTGCGGGAACGTGGGACCCCAGCGGAGGGTGTCCTCGGGGATGGAGACGGTGGTGCGCCAGCCGCCCGTGTGTGCCTGCGCGTTCGCGTCGTCAGAGACCACGCCGGGCATACCGATGAATGTTTCAGACATGTCAGATCACCTGTGCGCTTTCGGGTGCGAAGGAGATGTTGCCCTCGAAGGGCTGATCCTTGGTGGATGCCAGGATCTCGGCGAGGTGCATGGGGCGGATGCCCGAGTTGAGGCGGGAAAGGCCGCCGCCGACGTGCATCAGGCAGGAGTAGTCGCCCATGACGAGGACCTCTGCGCGCGTGGACATGACGTTGGTGACCTTGTCCGCGAGCATCGAGGTGGAGGTCTCGGAGTTCTTCATGGAGAAGGTGCCGCCGAAACCGCAGCAGACCTCGGCGTCGGGCAGGTCGACGAGGGTCAGGCCCTCGACGGCGCGCAGGAGGCGGTAGGGGCGGTCGCCGACCTTGGCGATACGCAGCGAGTGGCAGGTCGGGTGGTAGGTGACCGTGTGGGGGAAGTAGGCGCCGACGTCCTCGAGGCCCAGAACGTCGGTGATGAGCTCGGTGAGGTCATAGGTGTGCTCAGCGATGCGCTGGGACTGCTTCGCGAGATGTTCGTCGCCCACGTGCTCGGCGACGACCTTCTGCTCGTGGCGCGCTGCACCGGTGCAGGAGCCGGAGGGGACGACGATGGCGTCCCACTGGCCGTCGAGCACGGGCTCGAAGGTCTTGACGTGGTTGCGGGTAATCTTCGCGGCGTCTTCGAAGTAGCCGGTGTTTGCGTGCATCTGGCCGCAGCAGACCTGGTCTTCGGGGAAGACGACCTCGTGGCCGAGGCGTTCAAGCAGGGTCACTGTGGCCTGGGCAGCCTGGGGGAACATGACGTCTGCCAGGCAGGTGGAAAAGAGAGCGATGCGCACTGGGGGATCCTTCCTCGTGGGTGCTGTCCAGCTCAGGTTATGACTGGGTCCGAGGTCCCAGCGACCGTTTTTGTACAGACAACTTGGACGAGGTCGATTTTCCCGCTATTTTTTGCGGAAAAATCTCCGGCGATAGTCAATGAAAAATCGCCTCTCGTTGGGCGTTTTAGGACCTTCGGGGCGCGACTTAGCTCAGGGTGAGTTTTCGTTTTTCATTTTTGCGATGGTTTTGTCTGTGTAAGAGGTCGCCCCGGCCTCGTTCCTGATTGAACGATCGTCCTTGTGATGAGGGTATCGACATCGATGCGGGGGTTGGGCGGCTTGCTGAAGAGGTGTCGGGTCGGACCTAGCCGCGCGTGAGCTTGTTGCTCGGGGGCAGTGCACTATTTCGGGCAGCATTGCACTGGATAGTAGACAGTGCAATGCCTTCGTAACTAGTGCATTGCTGTCGTAACTAGTGCATTGCTGCCCGGGCACCGCGCATGGTGTTGGCCGGTTGGGGTGTCCGTTGCTAGCCCCACGATGAGACTTGTTGCCGATGAGGTGTTCCACCCGTTAGGGAAGATTCAACCACTTCTGATCGGGTTGAATCTTCCCGATCAGGTTGACTCTTCCCTAACGGGTGTAATCCTGCCGATCGCGCGCTTGGAATTTGGCTTTGTTCGACGTGGGGGTGTCAGATCGGAGCTGAGTGTGTCACCGCTGACGACAATTTCCTCGGTGAAGCTCGTTAGCGCCGAGACGCTGCACCCGATCGGGAAGGCGCAACCCCTGCAGGTAGCCGCATAACGGCACCGCATGTCAAGCCTCCACATGGTGAGGCATCGTGCGCCAGGCGGAGAGACGAGGCCGGGGCGCGGTCGAGAGCGGAGGGGAAGCCCGTGGGGCTCAGGAGTGGCCGAGGGCGGTCATGACGAGAAGATGACAGTCTTTGGACATAGCTAGCCCCTCGATGCTCATGGGACCAAAATCATCGGGAATGCTCGACTTATCGGGTGCGAGGGTCTTGTCTGCGAACTGCGGGTCGATGGTGGTGAACTGGCACTCCTGCGGCACATACTCGTAGAGACCAGGATAGATGCCGGGTAGCGGTGTGTCGGTGGCTGCCCCCTCCGCGAGGAGCTGGATCGTCTCGTCGGGAACGGTGGCAACAGCGGTCAGCCAGAATTCGGGGTCCTTGTCGGGAAGAAAACCTGTTTGGCTGGAATAAGCGATGGTGAGGTGCGCTTCGCTCGCCTCCGTGTGCGGCCAACGTAGGTTCACGGAGTCCGTCTGATCCTTGACGGTGGGCTCTTCGTTGCTGTGGAAGACGAACTCAGAGAAGCGTGGGTCCTTCGGGTATTGAGGAGCCGCCTTGTGGGCGAAGGGATTGCACGCAGAGGCGAGCGCCGCGACGGCGAGCAGCGGTACGACGGCCTTGCGCGTGAGCTTCATGTTTTCCTTTGACTGGATTGTTCCGGCTGTCATTGACGGAGCCTGCACAGGAGCATCTATCAGCTGCTGCGGTGGCCGAGGGCGGTAATGACCATCAAATGGCAGTCCTGCGACACAGCGAGATCTTGGATGATCATCGGATCAATTGTGGGCACGGTTGCGTGTGAAAAGTGGGGGGCGCTGGAGAGTTATATTCGCGTGTTCGAGATCGATGTTGCTGAAGGTGCAGTCCTTGGGAACGTACTCGTAAAGGCCCGTGTAGATGCCTGGCAGCAGGGTTCTGCTGTCGTTTGTCTTGTTGAGGAGCATCATGGTTGCTTCATCAGAGATGGTCGCGACGCCACTCATCCAAAATTCGGGTTCGATGTTGAGTTCAAAGAAGCCAGTTTGGGAGAAAGCGAGGGTGAGGTGAGCTTCCGTCGCATCCAGGTTGAGCCATTGCTCGTTGAGAATATCGACACGCTCCTGAATGTCCGGTTTTTTCTTGAAGGTGTACCGGAACTCAGCGAATCGAGGGTCCAGCTTCGATGCGCTGAGTTTAGTTTTGTGGCTGGACGAACGCCCGGAGGAGGCTGACGGAAGGCAAGCGGATACCAGAGCGATAACTGCGAGAGCTGGAGCGAGAAGCTTGAGAGTGGGTTTCATGAGTGTCCTGAACGTTAGTGCGCTAGGCGTTGAGGCCATCGCCGGTGACGATGATGAGATTACACTGCGCGGAGAACGCAAACTCGCGGATCTCGAATGATCCCCAATCCGAATAGATGGCTTCCGGATCGGTGCCGAGGACCTTGTTAGCAACGGCGGGGTCAACGGTCGTGAAAGTACATTCCTCGGGCACGTACTCGTACAAGAGAGGGTGGATGCCGGGCAACAACGAAGATCCGCCGATGCTGTCAGCGACGAGCATGGTGATCGTCGTGTCGGGGACCTCGGCGACACCGGTCAGCCAGAATTGGCGGTCCGGCGTCGGCTGCCGGTCGGCGCCGTCCCGGAAATGGGCTACGAGGACGTGGCCGTCGGTCGCTCCCAGTCCGGGTATACGTTCGTTGAATGAGTCGACGCGCTCCTGAACCTCCAGCTCGTCATCGGTCTCGTACGTGAATTCGGCGAAGCGCGGGTCTTGCGGGTACTGAGTCGGCGTGGCCGCCGGCGTGCTCCTGGGGGTGAACGGGTTGCACGCGGTGGCGAGTGCCGCGACCGCGAGGAGCGGCATGATGGTCTTAAAAGTGAGCTTCATGTTTATCCTAGGGTGGATCCTTCGGGCGCTCCATGACGAGGCCGGGGCGGGCTCGAGCGGAGGAGCGGGAGAATCGCGGGGCTCAGGAGTGGCCGAGTGCGGTGAACACGAGAAGGTGGCAATCTTCGGACAAGGCGATCGCTTGTATGTCCATGGGGCCGAAATCGTGCGGGATCTTTCCTTTATCCGGTGCGAGCGCCTTGTCCGCGAACTCCGGGTCGATCGTCGTGAACTTGCACTCCTGGGGTACGTACTCGTAGAGATGAGGATAGATGCCGGGTAGGAGTGTGTCGGTGGCTTCTCCCTCTGCGAGGAGCTGGATCGTCTCGTCGGGGACGGTGGCAACAGCGGTCAGCCAGAATTCTGGGTCCTGTGCGGGGATAAAGGCAAGTGCCGGAGAATACTCGACGACGACGTGCACCTCGCTCGCCTCCAAATTTGGCCAACGAACGTTCACGGAGTCCGTCCGGTCCTGAACGGTCGGCTCTTCATCGCTCTTGTAGACAAATTCGGCGAAGCGCGGGTCCTGCGGATACTGAGTCGGCGCGGCCGCCGGCGTGTTCCTGGATGTGAAAGGGTTGCACGCGGCGGCGAGCGCCGCGATGGCGAGCATGGGAAGGGACAACCGCCGGAGTGATTTCATTGGTCAGGCTCCCACATTGAATGAGATGTACACGTAGTTACCGCAGATGGCCACGTCGGTCGTCGGGAAGCTGATGCCCAGATAGGTTGGTAGGTCCGGTCCCGTCAACCACGTCTCGCCTGCGAGGCGCGCGAGAGTGTGAGGAAGGTGGAGCTCCTCAGTATATTCACCGGTGCAGTGCTCGGCGAACAAAGCACCCCACTCGTCGGTTGCCTCCGCGCAGATGATCAGAAACCTATTCGAAGGTCCGATGAGGAGTTCGCCTGGGCGCAGGACAACACTGCGGTCCAGGATCTGGAACAGAGTGTGGGCCGGAAAATAGCGGTTAAGGGATTCATCTGATAGTAGCTGTTGTGAACTCATCGTGGCTTGTACTTTTCGTAGTCGTGCGTCTTACGGTCTTCGTTGCTCTCGGTGGTGTGCGTATCCAGACTGGGTGGCTGTTCGCCTACTTTCCAGGTGTATGTGCGGGTTAGGCTGCCACTGGAATCAAAGCTCTTTCCCCACCCGAGCTCTTCAAAACGCCCATTGACCTCATCTGGCGTGCCTGAGCCTATGTCAGAACTGTCTCGATTGAAATTCCAACGATCCCGAGCGTAGACGGTAACGGTGGCGGTCACGGTGTCTCCCTCGACCTTGACATCCGTGTCGGTGTACATCGTGTGGCCGCCAATCGTTCTCTGCCAGTTCTCGGTGGCCGGACTGCCGACTGCGTGCTTGGGGGAATAGAGCGTCACGTCTGTCTGGCCGGCCATCACTGCCTCATTCGCAGCCTGCAGTGACGCATTGAGGTCTGTGTTGACGTAGTTTCGGATACGGGCATCGTCCCTGTAAGCCTTTTCGTAGTTGAAGGTCTTGGGAGTACCTGTATTTTCCCGAAAGTGTCCGTAGAAATCATATGAGTCGGAGTGTTGTAACACCCAGCCCGCTCCTTGACGGTACAGCTCCCACTTGTACCAGTTGTCCCAGTCTTCCGGAGTGTCTTGGCCTGCTTTAGAACCGTGGGGAAAGTGGTCATCCCACTCAATGGAACGGTCGGGTTCGATAGTCGAGAACCCGCCTGACGTTGTATAGGGCTTGACATCTGAGCCAGAATGGAGAGCGGCTTGAAGATCGTATCGCACAAACGTTTCTACAAGCGCTGCGAGTAGTTGCTGCACGATGCTTGCTGCAATGAACTTTCCGCCAATATAGAGTGGGGAAAGCGCGGCGAGCATATTGCCCGAGGGGAGGACTATCCAGACATCGGACACGGAAAAACCATCGAGTTCGACACTGTCAACGTAGTCGATGACCTCACGTTGGAGCTGCTGCTTGTTGGTGTGGTAGGTGGTGATGGCCGCCTGTGTCTGTTGGATCGACGTGATGTGAGCGGTGATCTTCTGCGCGAGCGCATCCAGCTTGGCGATCATTGCCTGGGCGCTCTGCCCCTGCATACCCGACGCGATTCTTTCCTTCGCGTGGGCGATGTCGTCCAGCTTCTCCTGATTCGCTCGCAGCTGCTCGTCAAGCTCCTCGATTGCGAAGGAAAAGCTTCTTAGGTCAAGCGCGTACAGCGTGGTTTTCGTGATCATTCGTGCCATTCCTCGTTAGGTACGGTAAAGGAAATGGCGATCGCGTTCTCCATCGCCTCGAACTCCTGGAGCGTCTTCAGCATATTGGCGTGCATTGCCTTGAGCTCGTCCTGGATCGTGGTCTCTGCTTCGTTGAGGTCATTGATCGGCCCGCTGATCCTTTGTGCGTAGACGCGGCTGCACGGATCTCCGGTGGGAGGCGTGACCTTTGTGCAGGTTGCCGCTTCGTCGACGTATTGCGCGGCCGTGCGTAAGGCGTCGCTTGAAAAACTCAAGTCAGGCACTGGCGTCTCCTTTGTCCGTACTTCTGATGGGAGCCTACAAGGGGGAGGTCCCGGGAAGCAACTTGCTTCCCGGGACCTCCCGAGCCCATGAGCCGCCGATCAGTGCGGCATGTAGGCGCCCAGCCAGCCCTGGGATGCGATGAACACGAAGGCGCACAGGACCAGGAGCAGACCGACCGAGTAGGGGGCGGCCTTCTTGAGGATCTCCGCATCGGAACCCTTCGAATCGACAGCGGTCGCGGCGATCGCGAGGTTCTGCGGGGAGACGATCTTGCCGATGCCACCGCCGATCGTGTTGGCGGCCAGCAGGATCGACGGGTCGAGGCCGGCGCCTGCTGCGGCGGTCGACTGCAGGTTCGCGAAGAGCGCGCCCGCCGAGGTTGCGGAGCCGGCGACGGCCGTACCGATCCAGCCCAGGATGGGGGAGAGGAAGGCGAAGGCCGCGCCCGTCGTCGCCAGGGCGGCACCGATCGAGGTAGTCTGACCCGAGAAATTCATGACGAAGGCCAGAGCCATGACGGAGGCGATTGTCAGGATCGCCATGCGCAGCGAGTAGATGGTGCGCGGCAGGACCGCGAACATCTCACCCACGGAGGTCTGGAAACGGCCGTTCGAGGAGTTCGTCCCGTACACGATGGCGACGATGATGCCGGTGACGAAGATCCAGGTGCCGGGGTTGGATAGGATCTGCAGCCAGTAGATTGCGGCGGTCGAGGGCGATCCGTCGCCGGTCAGCAGGTTGCCGTAGATGCCAGGCCACGGGACCTTGACGTCCGTCGAGGAGAAGAAGGCCGCGACGGGCTTGGCCAGCTTCGTGATCGCGATGATGACGACGACGAGGACGTAGGGCAGGAGTGCCAGTCCGATGCGCGAGCCGGTGGGCTTGTCGGCCTCGTCGGCCTCCGTCGCGCACTCCGCGGGGGTCGTCGGACCCCACGCCAGCAGGAACACGTAGCAGGCGGCGAAGCCGAGCAGGGAGGCGACGACCGCAGTCAGCTCGTAGGAAACCGAGGGGGTGAAGAAGTGGCCCGCACCGGCAGCGAGACCGGCGACGAGGGCAAGGGGCCAGAGCTGGCGGACGCCACGCGCGCCGTCGAGGATGAACAGCAGCAGGAACGGGATGAACAGACAGAAGATCCAGGTCAGGTGCCCCATATCGCCGGCGACGACGACGGGGTCCGCGCCGCCGAGCTTGCCCGCGGTCGTCGTGGGGATGGCCATAGCTCCGAAGCCGACGTTGATGGCGTTGCCGACGACGGCCACGACGGCTGCCTTGATCTTGGAGACGCCGAGGGTCACGAGCATGGCGCAGGTGATGGCCACGGGAGCGCCGAAGCCGGCCAGGCCCTCGAGAAGACCGCAGAAGCACCATGCGACGATGAGGGCCTGGGCGCGCTGGTCGCCTCGGCCGATCGTGTTAAAGACGGCCTTCAGGTCGGCACTGCGGCCCGACTTTTCGGTGAGGTTGTAGAGCCACACGGCCGCGATGATGATGTAGATGATCGGCATGAAGCCCATCGCTGCACCTTGCGTGCCGGCCAGGAGTGCCATGCCGACGGGCATCTGGAAGGCGAGGACAGCGATACCCAGGGACAGCACCAGGGAGATGATCGAGCACCAGTGGGTGGCGACCTTAAAGACGCCCATAAGGACGAAGAACACGACGAGCGGGAGGAGCCCGACGACGGCTGTCAGGAAGACGTTGCCCGCGACTGCAGTTGTCGACGGGGTGAAGGATTGGGCGAACAACAGGGGGGTCATGGATACTCCGCGCGTCGGTGTGTGGGACATTGGACCTAATCATCATGACATATGAACGGGGTGACACACATGTTTTTGGGTGTTTTCTGTGTTGTGACAGTGATGCGCATCGCGCCGCATCTCACGTCCAGTATGCGCAGCGCCTGCTCGCGGGCGGTTCCTCGTCGATAAACTACGAAGCGTGAAGACTACATCCGCTGTTCCCGTCCCCTCCGGTTCGCGCATGCCGATTCGTAAGTATCGGCCGTTCCTCGATACGAATCCGATCGATCTGCCGGATCGCCAGTGGCCCTCCAAGCGCATCACGAAGGCGCCGCGCTGGATGTCCACCGACCTGCGCGATGGCAACCAGGCCCTCATCGAGCCGATGGACCCGGCTCGCAAGCGTCGCATGTTCGACCTGCTCATCAAGCTGGGGTACAAGGAGATCGAGATCGGTTTCCCCGCGGCCTCGCAGACCGACTACGACTTTGTGCGTTCCCTGATCGAGGACGACGCGGTGCCCGCGGATGTGACGATCTCGGTGCTCACCCAGTCTCGCCCGGAGCTGATCGAGCGCACGGTCGAGGCCATGGTGGGCTTCCCGCGCGCAACGGTGCACCTCTACAACGCGACGGCGCCCGTGTTCCGCGAGGTCGTCTTCCATGCGGATAAGGCGCAGACGATCGAGCTGGCCCAGTTTGGTGCGCGCGAGGTGATCGCGCAGGCAGAGAAGCGTCTGGGTGATGAGACGATTGTCGGTTTCGAGTATTCGCCCGAAATTTTCGTGGATACTGAGCTGGATTTTGCCCTCGAGGTCTGCGAGTCCGTCATGGACGTGTGGGAGCCTGGCGAGGGACGCGAGATTGTCCTGAATCTGCCCTCCACGGTGGAGCGCGCGACCCCGAACGTGTTCGCCGATCAGATCGAGTGGATGAGCCGCAACCTGAGCCGCCGCGAGTATGTGGCGCTGTCCGTGCACCCGCACAATGACCGCGGTACGGGCGTGGCGACGGCCGAGCTGGCGTTGCTGGCGGGTGCGGATCGTATCGAGGGCTGTCTGCTGGGCCAGGGCGAGCGTACCGGCAACGTCGACCTGGTGACGCTGGGGCTGAACCTGTTCAGCCAGGGCATCGATCCGGGCATCGATTTCTCCGATGTGGACGCTATCCGTCGCACGGTTGAACATTGCACGCAGATGGAGACCTCGCCGCGTGCCCCCTACGTCGGCGATCTTGTGTACACGAGCTTCTCTGGTTCGCACCAGGATGCGATTAAGAAGGGCTTCACCGCTCGCAAGGCCAAGGTCGACGCGGCTGGCGGTGACGAGGAAGCGGTCGTGTGGGAGCTGCCCTACCTGCCGATCGACCCGCACGACGTGGGCCGCTCGTACGAGGCCGTGGTTCGCGTGAACTCGCAGTCCGGCAAGGGTGGCGTCGCCTACCTCATGTCGACGGCGCACGCGCTCGAGCTGCCGCGCCGCCTGCAGGTGGAGTTCTCTCGCATCGTCCAGCGCCACACGGACACCTACGGCGGCGAGATTAACGCGGATCTGCTGTGGCAGATCTTCGCCGACGAGTACCTGCCGACGAACGCTGCGCCGGGCCTGGAGTCGTGGGGTCGTTTCGATCTGCGCTCCTCGCAGGTGGGCACCATGGATGATGAGCATGTCGAGCTCAACGCGACGCTCACCGACAACGGCGAGGTCGTCAAGGTTCACGCGCAGGGCAAGGGCCCGATCGACGCGTTCGTGTCCGCGCTGCACGAGTTCGACCTGGATGTGCGCATCCTCGACTACTCTGAGCACGCGATGAGCCAGGGCCGCGACGCGCGCGCTGCCGCCTACGTGGAGGCGGCCGTGGATGGGCAGATCGTGTGGGGCGTCGGCATCGACTCCTCGATCACTCGCGCGTCCTACAAGGCTGTCATTTCGGCGGTGAATCGCGCCCTGCGCTGAGCGCGCGCGATAACGATAGGGATCCCGGCCTCGTTCAAAGTGACGAGGTCGGGGTCCTTCGTATGCGTCAGTGCCCTCAGGAGGCGGGCCCCTCAGGAAGCGGGGGAGTGCGCGAAGAGCTCGAGGCTGCGACGCACTTGCCCGGCGAGGATGCGGGAGATTCGCTCCGTGAGGAGGGTGGGATTTGCGCTCATGTCGGAGGCGAGCCACTGGGAGACGTGTCCGAGCACGCTGAGCGTGAAGTGCTCGGTGATGAACTCGCGGTCGTCGGGGCGCACGGTCAGATCGTTGCTGTCGTGGTCGACGATGGGCTCCATGACGGCGCGCAGCTGCTTGTAAAGGAAGACCTGGAGATCTTCCGTGGACAGGGTTGAGACGACGGAGCGCGTCTCTTCGCGGTGGGTCTGCATCCATGTGAGCATGGCGAGCAGTCCCTTGGGCCAGTCCTCGTGGGTGGAGTAGGCCTTGATCTGGTCGGCAACCTCGCGCTTGAAAACCCAGACGGTCAGGTCGCGGATGTCGGCGAAGTGGTAGTAGAAGGCCTGGCGGGTCACGCCGGCGGTGCGCGTGAGGCCGGAGACGGTCACCTTTGACAGGGGGACTGTTTGCAGTGCGTCGCGCAGAGCGTGCGCGAGCATTGTTTTCGCATCGGTGTGGGGCATCGGAGATCCTCGTCGACATGAAAAGAGGGGTTACGAGCAAACTGTACAGGCTGTATCGCGGATCCGCGAAATTTCAGTGCAATGTGCGGCTGACCAATTGTATAGCTCAGATTGGCTTGTATGCATCCGGAAACGTCGTTTTTTGGAAGCGGAGTGTATGGTTCAGCCCCGGCCTCGTGATCTGGACGAGGTCGGGGCTGAGGGGGGCTGTGCCTCTATCCCCGTGCGGTTGGTGGGAATGACCGCGTTATTTGGCCAGACGAACCAGGGCCGGGGTGGTCTGGTCAGTCATGAGTACTCGCATGCGAGTGATCGCGAGCGAGGGGTTGACCTCGAGGCCGGAGAGCATCCACTGTCCCATGTGGGCGGTGGTCGCCAGGGCGAAGTGCTGGGCGACGACGTCGCGCGCTGTGGCCGAGGCGGAGCCGGGCAAGCGGGACTCAATGAGCTCCTGGATGTGAGAGGCCAGGAATGCCCACAGGTCGTTCGCTTCGATGGTCTTCATGGCCGAGGCGGTTTCGTCGCGATGGTTATGCATCCAGGTCATGGTGGCCTCGATGGCATCGAGCCATTCTCCCGAACTGGCGGTCAGGCGCGATGTGACTTCCTCGCGGAAAACCCAGGCGTTCAGGTCGCTCAGGGAGTTGAAGTGGTAGTAGAACGCTTGACGGGTGACCCCAGCGGAGCGTGTCAGCGCGCTGACAGAGATCTTTGACAGGGGGGTCTGGGTCAGTGCCTGACGCAGTGCAGTGCCAAGCTTTTCGCGGGCATCGATCGGGGGTGCCATCTGTATCCTTCCTTCGACGGTTATGAGTAAACCATAACCAGTTACGAAGAAACTATCTACTCGAAAACTACTTGCCGGCTGTGCAACCGACCACGCTGTCAGTTTCTCATATATTGTTGTCAGCGCCTGTCTGAGGGCTTGTCGGTGGATCTGACAGTGCACTTCACGATTAATTTCGCGCCCTACGATGTATGCGGGCATCACGTCACCGCGACTGTGTCGACGTGACACAATGTCCGTGTGATGAAGTCCTATCGAGACGAGGCGGTCGTCCTACGCACCCACAAGCTGGGCGAAGCGGATCGCATCATCACGCTTCTCACCGCTGAGCATGGCCAGGTGCGTGCCGTTGCCAAGGGCGTGCGCAAGACGACCTCCAAGTTCGGTGCGCGCGTTGAACCCTTCTCCGTCATCGACGCCCAACTCCATCGTGGTCGCACCCTCGATACTCTGACCCAGGTTGCATCCATCGCCCAATACGGTGACGCGATCGCCGCCGATTACGACCTCTACCTCGCGGCCACCGTCATCGTTGAGACCGCCGAACGTCTCACGTCGGACGCGCACGACGGTACGCATTCCCAGTACTTGCTTCTTCTGGGCGCACTCAACGCCCTCGCGAGGGGACGCCACGACCCGACCCTCATTCGTACCTCGTACACGCTGCGCGCTCTCGCCCTGGCCGGATGGGCGCCCTCCTGTTTCGACTGCGCCGTGTGCGGCACCCAGGGACCCCACTCCTCGTTCTCCATTCCCGACGGAGGCACCGTCTGTGACACCTGTCGTCCGCCCGGCGCCTCCTCGCCCGCGCCCGACACGGTGGCACTCCTGGGCCAGCTGCTCAGCGGCGACTGGGAGCGCGCCGACCGCTGCGAGGCGTACGCGCGCACCGAGGCCTCGGGTCTCATCTCCTCGTACACTCAATGGCATCTGGAACGCCGCCTGCGCTCCCTGAGCGTCATCGATAGGAGTCACCCATGACAGACCCGCGCCCCACTCCTATGGACCGCGCTCCGCAAGACCCCACCGCGCCGCTGCTCGGACCGGGCCAGTGGCACCGCGACGCACCCGTCTTTCGTAAGGGTGAAGCCCCCGCGCACGTCGCTCTCATCATGGATGGGAACGGTCGTTGGGCCAACAGTCGAGGCCTGGCCCGCACTGAGGGGCATCGCGCGGGGGAGTATGCGCTCATGGACACGATTGCCGGTACCATTGACGCGGGCGTGCGCTACCTGAGCGTCTATACGTTCTCGACCGAAAACTGGAAGCGCTCGCCCGCCGAGGTCTCTTTCATCATGAACTACGCCTCCGACGTGCTCGTCCGTCGCACCGACCAACTGGCCCAGTGGGGAGTGCACGTGCGCTGGAGCGGGCGCCGACCCAAGCTGTGGAAGAGCGTTATCAATGCGCTGGAAAAGGCCGACCGTGCGACGCAGCACTGCAAGACCCTCGACCTCATCATGTGCGTCAACTACGGCGGACGCGCTGAGCTCGCGGATGCCGCCAGATCCATCGCCGAGGATGTCGCGGCCGGGCGCCTGAGCCCGCGCGGGGTCACCGAAAAGACGCTGTCGCGCCACCTCTACCTGCCCGACGTCCCCGACGTCGACCTCATGATCCGCACATCGGGTGAACAGCGCCTCTCCAACTACCTGCTGTGGCAGATGGCATACGCCGAAATGATGTTCGTCGACACACCCTGGCCAGCCTTCGACCGCGAAGAGCTGTGGGGTTGCCTGGAGGAGTTCGCGGGCCGCGACCGTCGCTTCGGCGGCGCGATCGACCGTGTCGCTGGCTCCTAGGACTCCTAGGCGTTGTCCACCGCACCTGGATCAAGTGCGGCACTGACCGCATGACGCTTACGGCGCCCCCATGCGATCTTCGCGGCGATGAGCGCGATGATGAGCACGAGGCCCGCCCAGCCCCAGGGGGAGCCGGCGACCGCGCGGATCGCGGCTGCAAAGACCGCGAGCGTGCCGAGGCCATACAGGAGAGCCCAGAGGATGCACCCCGGGATCATCGCGAACGTGTAGGTGCTCCAGCGCATACGCACGAGGCCCGCACCCGCGTTGACGGCGGTTTGGATGCCCACCGTCAGGAAGCACAGGGGAATGACGATGATTCCCCACTTGTCCAGGATGGCCGCGCCCTTACGAGGGATGGGGCCGTCGAACCAGCGTGCAATGGCGCCGACGAGGCCGCGCCGTCCGTTCGCTCGAACCGCGCCGGAGGCGGCGCCGCGGGCTAGCCAATAGGTGAGCTGCGCGCGGAAGAAAACGACCACGAAGAGGAACACGAAGAGCCAGACGCCCTCGCGTGCGAAGGCGGGGACCATGGAGTCGATACCGGCGGCAAACATGACGCTCCCAGAGTGAGGCTCAGCAAACGAAGCCTATCCTAACCTAGGAAAAGGGGAGAGAAAAGGCCCGGGAGAGCATCCGCCTCCCGGGCCTCCTCGTCCCTATAACGCTGCGTCAGCCCTGAGAACGGCACGAGCTGCACACGCCAAAAAGTTCCAGCGAGTGCTCAACGTCGCTGAAGCCTTGCGCAGTTGCCACGGCGTCTACCCACGCCTCGATCTGCGACTGCTCGATCTCCTCGGTGAAACCGCACTTGCGGCACACCAGGTGGTGATGGTGGTGGTGCGTCGTGCAGGAGCGGTAGAGGGCCTCACCGTCGGAGGAACGCAGCGTGTCGACTCGTCCGTCCTCTGCGAGGCTTTGGAGCGAGCGGTAGACGGTCGCCAGCCCCACGCGCTGTCCCTGCAGGTGCAGGTCTTCGAAGATCTGCTGGGCACTGCGGAAGTCGTTGACGCGCGTCAGCTCGTCGAGGACTGCTTGACGCTGCTTCGTCATGCGCTGCATGGTGTTGCCTCCATCGTCATGCGTTCGAGTAAGCGATCTGGTCGTGCTCAGGGTGCTGGTTGTGGCTGCGTGCCGCGCGAATCCTGCGCACCCTGCGGATACGATCCACAATAGCCCTGATCCCGAAACCAATCGCGTACAGAGCGATTGCTCCCACAACGATCGTTGCGCCGGGGGAGAGGTCGACGAAGTAGGTCAGGGACAGCCCCGCCGTGCAAATGACGACGCCCAGTGCCATCGCGATGCCCATCGTTGAGCGGAACGAACGCGCTCCCAGCTGTGCGATGGCGACGGGGACGACCATGAGGGCGCTGACGAGCAGCGAGCCGACGACTCGCATCGCGACGGCGACGGTCAGCGCCGAGAGAACCGCGATGAGGAGGGAGAGCGTGCGCACGGGTAGGCCCGTTGAGCGCGCGAAGTCCTCGTCGTTGGTCACCGAGAAGAGCGCGGGTGCCAATCCCACGCCGAGGGCCACGATCGCCAGACCAAGGATCGTAATGAGCGTGATGTCGCTCCATCGCACGGTCGAGATCGACCCGAAGAGGTAGGAGTTGAGCTGCGCGGAGGTGCCGCCCGCCAGGCCGATGAGCAGGACACCGCCGGCGATGCCGCCGTAGAACAGCATGGCTAAGGCCGTATCTCCGGACGTGCGGCCGCTCTGGCGCACCAGCTCAATCGTGATCGCGCCGAGCAGTGAGATGATCACCGCTCCGGGGACCGCCCACGAGTCGGCCGGGCTCACGTTCGCGAACGTGCCGACCAGCCAGCCGAGCGCGACGCCGGTCAGCGAGATGTGACCGATGCCGTCTCCAAGCATCGCGAGCCTGCGGTGCACGAGATACGTGCCGATGATCGGGGCGGTGAGGCCCACGATGAGGGCAGCGAGCAGTGAACGCTGCATCATCGGCGAGGACAGGAGGGTCGTCAGTGCGTCAATCATGCGTCGCTCCCGTCTAGATTCCGCTCACGAGGCCGTGGTCGGTCGGTGCGGCCCCGGGGTCGATGGTGGGGTGGCAGTGGTCGCCGCCACCGTGGTGCTGTTCGTGGTCGTCCTCGATGTGGGGCGGGCCGTCGTAGGAGACGTGCCCCGCGCTGATGTGCAGCTCTCGGTCCAGGAGGGGGCCCAGCTCGCCCAGCTCGTGCAAGACAATGAGGATCGTGGTCCCCTCCGCCTTGGCCTCGGCGACGATCTGTGCCAGGCGTGCCCGCGAGGCCGCGTCGATTCCAGCCATCGGCTCATCCATGATGAGCAGCTCGGGGCGGCGTACAAGGGCGCGGGCAATGAGGACGCGCTGCGCCTGTCCGCCCGAGAGGATGTTGAGGGGGGAGTGGGCGCGGTGAGCCATGCCGACGCGCTTGAGGGCTGTCATCGCCTTCGCGGTGTCGCCCGGCAGGGCCCACAGTCGACGAGGCCCGAGCAAGCCCGAACGAACGACCTCGATTGCGCTGGCACTGATCGCGCCGCCCGAGGAGATGCGCTGGGGCACGTAGCCGATCTTGTTCCACGGGACACGGCGACGGGTGGTGACCGAGTGCCCGAAGAGCCTTGCGTCGCCGCTCGTGATGGGCGCGGTGCCGAGCAGGGCCTTGAGGGTCGTAGATTTGCCAGAGCCGTTCGGCCCTGTGAGCGCCACGGTCTGGCCAGCGGGAATGGCGAGCGAGATGCCGTGCAGGATCAGGTCTGTATCCCAGGCTACGTGTAGATTATCGAGACGCACGACGGCGGGAGCCTCCGCGTGGGAGGCTCCCGCCGTCGTGGGGGTGAAAGTCGTTGTCACTGGCAGTCAAGGGCTTTCGTCAGTGCGTCAATGTTGGAGTTCATCGTTGCGGCGTAGTCCTTGGATGCATCGGTTTGGGACTCGATCGGATCCAGGACGGCGGTCGTGATGCCGAGGTCGTCGGCCAGGGTCTGGGCGACTTTGGGGTCGATGAGGGCCTCGGTGAAGATCGTGGTCACGCCCTGATCCTTCGCGATCTGGGCGATCTCGGCCAGGCGGGCGGGGGAGGGGGAGGACTCGGGGTCGAGGCCGGAGATGCCGACCTGGCTCAGGCCGGTGCGATCCGCGAGGTATCCGAAAGCGGTATGTGCGGTCACGAACGTCTTGACCTTGCAGGTCGAGGTCTTCGAGACGAGGGTATCGCCCAGCGTGGTCAGTTCCTCGGAGAGGGCCTTCGCGTTGGCCTTGTAGGTGTCGGCGTGGGCGGAGTCGGCCTCGGCGAGTTTATCGCCCACCAGGGTCGCGGCCTTCGCCATACGCACGGGGTCCAGCCAGAAATGCGGGTCCGCGGTCATGTCGTGGTGGTGCTCGTGGCCCTCGTGGTCGTGGCCCTCGGCCTCGCCGGACTGGGCCTCGTCGGTGCCCTCTTCCTCTTCTTCGGCGGGGTGGTTGGCGTCAGCGCCGGCTTCAATGAGCTCTGCAGCGGGGGAGACGTCAATGACGGTCTTGGGGGCCTGCTGCTCGATCGCCTCGTCGACTGCGCCCTGGAAGCCCGCGAGGTACACAACCGCATCCGCGGAGGACAGGGAGTCGACCATCTTGGGGGAGAGCTCGAGGTCGTGGGGCTCGGCGCCGTCGGGAGTCAGGGAGGTGACGGTGACGTGCTCGCCGCCGATCTTTTCGGCCAGGTACTTCAGCGGGTAGAAGGAGGCCATGACGGTCAGGGGCTCGTCCTTGGAGGAGCTACCAGAGGACGAGGCCGTGGAGGAGCAGGCGGACAGAGCGAGCGCTGTGGCGGCCGCGCATGCGGCAGCAAGGATTCTCTTCGACATGAGAATCATTCTCTTTGTAATTGAGAATCTTTGTCAAGTCATTCTCGGAGATCGGACCTCGTTGCGAGTGCTAGTGCGCGTGCCCGGTCGATCCTCGCACGATCAAATCAGGTGAGAAAACGTAGTCAGCGTGCGTGGGTACGTAGTCTGGCGTACGCAGGGCTTCGAAGAGGCTACGCACCGCCGATGAGACGATCGATGGGACGGGCTGGTGAATCGTCGTCAGAGCCGGATCCAGGTGGCCCATGAGGAATGAATCGTCGAAGCCGATCACCGAGATGTCGCCCGGAACCGATAGGCCGAGTGAGGTAATCGTGCGGATCGCGCCGAGGGCCTGCAGGTCAGAGCCGGTGATGATCGCAGTGGCGCCGCGCTCGAGGAGTGCGTGCGTGTGGGCGGCCGCGGCCTCGTACGTGTAGAAGGTTTCTTCGATGATGGGGGAGTGGTCGCCGATGAGCTCGCCCATGACCTGGGTAAAGGCCTCGGCCTTGCGCAGGGCCGGGACGATGTGCGTGCGCCCCGTCAGGAGAGCGATGCGCGTATGTCCCAGTTCGTGCAGGTGCGCGACCGCCGCGCGGATGCCGAGCGCGTCCCCTGTGGAAAAGTCGGGTGCCGGGACCTCCGGGCGGGCGCCATTGATCGTCACAAAGGGGATCTCGCGTGCGGCGGCGTCGTGGTACGGCGCGAGGTCTGAGAGTAGATCTGCGTGTCGGCCTGAGACGAAAATGAGTCCGTTCACACGGTGTTCGATGAGCGAGGAGAGGTGATCGAACTCAGACGTCGCTCCCGGTGTCTGCGAACGGATGAGGGCGATGCCGCCCGCGCGCGAAATCTCCTCCTGGAGGTGGTGTGCGAAGGATGCAAAGATTGGATTCGTGAGCTCGGGCACGATGACGCCGATCGTGGGCGTACTTGGTGTGCGCTCGGCAGCCGGGCGGTCGTATCCCAGCTCGTCAATCGCGGTGAGGACCCTGCGGCGAGTGTCTTCGGAGACCTGTCCGACGCCGTTGAAAACCCGTGAAACAGTTGCAGTTGAGACACCCGCGTGCATGGCGATGTCGGCCATGCTCGTGCGATTTTTCGTCATCGAATCAACGCTCCTTTGGGTCTTCGTGCGCGGCTGTTTCCCTATAAATGTAACAGCTTGCACACAATTGCGAAAATTGTTGCAGAAACAAAATCGAGGGTATTACAGTGAACCTTGTAGCGGGTCGCTGATGGAGGCGACCACCTGACCAACACAGGAGTAATAATGCGACGTGGCATCGCAGCACTCGGCGTCTTCGCGGCGGTTACCGCCCTGGCCGCCTGCAACAACGGAACGACCCCCTCTTCCTCGTCGTCCTCTGGCAACAGCGGCGATGCGGTGGCAACGCTGACCATCTGGGCGGATGACACCCGCTTCACGCAGGTTGAGACCATCGCCGAGGACTTCACCGCCAAGACCGGCGTGAAGGTGGATGTCGTCCAGAAGTCCGAGTCGGACATGGACACCGAGTTCACCACTCAGGTCCCCACCGGCAACGGCCCCGACCTGATCGTCATGGCCCACGACAAGCTCGGCGCGCTCGTCTCTAACGGCGTCGTCGCCCCCGTCGACCTGGGCGAGGCCAAGTCCCAGTTTGCCGACGTCGCCGTCAAGGGCGTGACCTACAACGGCCAGACCTACGGCGTTCCCTACGCCATCGAGTCCGTCGCCCTGGTGCGTAACAACGCGCTCACCAAGGATGAGCCCAAGACCTACGACGACATGATCGCCTCCGGTAAGACCACCGGCGTTGAGTACCCCTTCATTATCCAGATGGGCGACAAGGGCGATCCCTACCACTTCTACGGCTTCCAGACCTCCTTCGGAGCCCCTGTTTTCAACACGAACGCTGACGGCGAGTACACCTCCGAGCTGGCCATGGGCGGCTCCGGCGGCAGCGATTTCGCCAACTGGCTGAAGGCTCAGGGCGACGCGGGTGTGCTCTCCCCGTCCATCACCGCCGACATCGCTAAGCAGGCCTTCCTCGATGGCAAGGCTGCCTACACGGTGACCGGCCCGTGGAACGTCGCCGCCTTCCGTGAGGCCGGCATGGACGTGTCCGTCATGCCGATCCCCTCGGCTGGCTCGCAGGCCGCCCAGCCCTTCGTTGGCGTCCAGATGTTCTACCAGAGCGCCAAGTCCGCCAACCCGGTTGCCGCCAAGCAGTTCTTCAACTACCTGGCCACCCCCGAGGCTCAGACCCAGATGCAGAAGCTCGGCGGTCGCGCCTCCGCGATGCCCTCCGTTGCGCAGGCTTCGGACGATCAGGACATCAAGGACTTCTCGAAGGTTGCCGAGTCCGGTGCCCTCGCTCCCGCGATCCCCGCAATGGGTTCCGTGTGGAACTTCTGGGGCCAGACCGAGGCCAACATCGTGAGCGGCGCCGAGGCTCCTGCCGACGGCTGGGCGACGATGATCACGAACATCAACAACGCGATCGCCTCCAAGTGATCGTGAGCGCCGGGCGCTAGCCGCCCGCGCGCAACGCGCTCGCCTCCGGTGAGCATCGCCTCACACCCGACCGCCTCCCACGCGGCGGGCGGGTGTGAGGCCCTCTGATAGCAGCGCCGCTGAGCGGCGCGCGGCACCACCGGTGCCACCTTCTCCCGCCAGTCGGGGGCAGAACCAAGTCGCAATGACGCGCGAACGCGCACGTGTGGAGGACACGATGTCTGAGCCAGTGAAGGCTACGGAAAAGAAAAAAGAGGGGCCCAAGACCTCTCATGCAAATGATGTGACCAAGCGTGGTTTCTTCGTGAAGCTCATCCTGATGATGCTGATTGACGCCCTGGGACTCTACGGAGTCTTCACCGCCTACATGGTGAAGTCCTGGATCGTCCTCGGTGTTCTCGCCGCGCTGCTCATTGTCGTGAACTGGATTTACTTCTCCAAGCGGATGATCCCCGCGAAGTACCTGGTTCCCGGCATGGTGTTCCTGCTCATCTACCAGGTGTTCGTCATGGGATACACGGGTTACGTGTCCTTCACGAACTACGGTCAGGGACACAACTCGACCAAGGAAGACGCGATCTCCGCCATCCTGAAAGCCTCCGAGCAGCGCGCCCCCGGTGCGGTCAACGTCACCGCCGCGGTCGTTGAGGATGGCTCCGGCCTCGGCCTCGTCATCGCAGATCCGACCACCGGCGCTCTCAAGGAAGGCAACCCCGACACCCCTCTGCGTGATGTTCAGGGCACTGTCTCCGCCGGCATGATCTCCGACGTCCAGGGCTACAAGGTCCTCAAGGTTGCGGACATCCTCAATCGCCAGACCGACGTCGCCGGGCTGACCGTTCCCGTTTCCTCCGACCCGAACGATGGGTACTACAAGACCGACGATGGTGCGACCGCCTACCTGGCCAAGTCGACCTACGCCTACGACGCCCAGGCCGATACCCTCACCGACACTGCCACCGGAACCGTGTACACGGCCGATAACAAGGCCGGTGTCTTCGTTGATTCCGCGGGCAACGAGCTCACCCCCGGCTGGCGCGTCTTCGTCGGCTTTAGCAACTACAAGAACATGGTGACCAGCAATGACCTGGGCGGCCCCTTCCTCAAGGCGCTCGTGTGGTCCTTCGTGTTCGCCGCTGCATCGGTGCTCTCCACCTTCGCGCTCGGCCTCATCCTGGCCCTCGTCTTCTCCGACAAGCGCATCAAGGGCCGCAAGGTCTACCAGTCCCTCATGATCCTGCCCTACGCCTTCCCGGCCTTCCTGGCCACCCTGGTGTGGAAGGGCATGCTCAACACGGACTTCGGCTTCATCAACCAGGTCTTCCTTGGCGGTGCTCACGTTCCGTGGCTCGATAACGGCCTGCTCGCCAAGCTTTCGATTCTCGGCGTGAACCTGTGGCTGGGCTTCCCCTACATGTTCCTCGTCTGCCTCGGTGCCCTGCAGTCCCTGCCGGGCGACATTGAAGAGGCCGCGAAGATTGACGGCGCCTCCGGCCTGCGCACCGTGTGGTCCATCAAGCTGCCGCTGGTGCTGCAGTCGACCGTGCCGCTGCTGATCGCCTCGTTCGCGTTCAACTTCAACAACTTCTCGCTCATCTACATGCTGACGGGTGGCGGGCCGAACTACCCGGGCCTGTCGGTGCCCGTCGGTGAATCCGACATCCTGATCTCGATGGTCTACAAGATCGCCATCGACTCCGGATCCCCGAACTACGGCCTTGCCTCGGCCATGTCCATCGTCATCTTCGTTGTCGTGGGTGTGATTGCCTGGCTTGGCTTCCGTCAGACGAAGACCCTTGAGGAGCTGTGATGAGCGCTGCAACCGTTTCTAAGAAGCATGATGGAAGCACCCTCAAGGGTGCCCGCTGGTGGGCCGAGGTCGGCTGGCGTCACATCGTCGCCATCCTGACGATCATCTACTGCGTCATCCCGCTGCTCTACGTCCTGTCGGTGTCCCTGAACCCCGGCGCGACGCTGACCGGTTCGAACTCGCTGTTCTCGAAGATCTCGTTGGAGAACTTCCAGGCGCTGGGGAGCGGCAAGTACGCCATGTACTGGTCGTGGATTCTCAACTCCCTGATCGTGTCCACTGCGACGGCGATTGGTACGGTCCTCATGGGCGCCGCGGCTGCCTATGCGTTCAGCCGCTTCCGCTTCAAGGGCCGCCGCGCGACCCTGACCGGCCTGCTGCTGGTGCAGATGTTCCCGCAGATGCTGGCCTTCGTGGCCCTGTTCCTGCTGCTCCTGGGCATCCAGGACATCTTCCCGGTGCTGGGTCTGAACTCCAAGCTCGGTCTGATCTGCGTCTACCTCGGTGGCGCGCTTGGCTCGAACACGTTCCTGCTCTACGGCTTCTTCAACTCGATCCCGCGTTCGCTCGATGAGGCGGCCATGATTGACGGCGCGACCCACGCGCAGACTTTCTGGACGATCATCATGCCTCTCGTGCGTCCCGTCCTCGCGGTCGTCGGCCTGCTGAGCTTCATTTCCTCGCTCGGTGACTTCGTGATCGCCCGCGTGGTCCTGCAGGATCAGAGCCAGTTCACGCTGGCGGTCGGCATGTACATGTGGGCTGCCGACTCGCGTACTGCCCCGTGGGGCATCTTCGCCGCTGGCTCCGTGATCGCGGCCATCCCGGTGGTCCTGCTGTTCCAGTACCTGCAGAAGTACATCGTGTCCGGCCTGACCGCCGGCGCGGTCAAGGAGTAAGCGCTTCCGCGCGCTCCTGCCCAGCCAGCCCCGGCCTCGTCCCCTATCCCCGTGGGACGAGGCTGGGGCTGTTTTGTGCGCTCGCGGAAGCAAGGGCGGAGGCTGCGTGTGATTGACATCTCATTGTGGTCATTGGGTTGACTGGAGGGTTGGTTAGGTGGTTAACTAGTCATGTAAGGAACCGTTGAACATGAATAGGGAGGTATCCATGCCCCCGACCTTCGTCTCGGGGATCCCGATCTACGTCCAGATCGCCGACAGTATTCGTGACCAAATCCTGCGCGGCGCCCTGCGCGCCGGGGACCAACTCACCTCCACCACGGAGTACTCCGCCACCTACCGCATCAACCCGGCCACCGTCGGCAAGGCCTTTGCGATCCTCGTCGACGAGGGGCTCGTCGAAAAGCGGCGCGGCATCGGCATGTTCGTCGCCGAAGGCGCACAGCACGCGCTCGTTGCCGACGGGCTCGCCACCTACGTGGAGGAGACCCTGAACCCCGCCGTCGAAGCGGGCCTGGCCCTGGGCCTCGACATCGACGCCATCATCGACCACGTCCGCGCCTACACGGGCGATCTTCGCACCAAGGAAGACTCATGATCACCTGCAACTCCATCAACCACACCTATCCGGGGGAGGCGCAACAAGCCCTCACCGATCTCTCCCTTGAGTTCGGCGACTCCACCGTCACTGCGCTCGTGGGCCCCAACGGATCGGGCAAGACGACCCTCATGCAGATCCTTTCCGGCCTGCTTCCGGCCTCCTCGGGAAGCGTGTCCATCAATGGGACGGACATGCGCCCCAACGACCTGCTCGGCTACTCGGTTATGGCCTCCTCCGACAGGGACTTTGATAATTCATCGGCTTCGGCCATGGTTGCCTACGCCGCGCTGCGTCCGACCTGGGATCAGAAACTCTTTGACCACTACGTTCAGCGTTTCTCCTTCCAGCTGAAGGGGCACAAGAAGCTGCGCAAGATGTCCTCGGGACAGGCCGCCATCCTCGCGGGTGCCGTCGCGCTGGCCTCGGGCGCCCCCATCACCGTCCTCGACGAGATTCAGGCGCCCATGGACGTGCCCACCCGCTACGCCTTCTACGAGGAGCTGCTTACCCTGGTCGCCGACTCCATGGAGGGACGACGCCCGCGGCGCGCCTTCGTTGTGTCCTCACATATGGTCTCCGAACTCGAAAACGTTGCCGAAGATGTCGTCGCCCTCAAAAATGGGCGCCTGCTCGCCCATGAGAGCGTTGACGAGTTCACTTCGCGTATCTGTGCGATTACCGGTAACGCCCCTGACGTGGAACGCTTCCTGGCCGATCATTCCGATATCGCCGTCATTACTTCTCGCGTGCTTGGGTCCGCACGAGAAGTCATCGTGGACCTGCGTGGCCGTGGTGTCGCTGACCATGAGATTGCATCCCACTCACTGACCTCCTCACCCTGTTCTTTCCAAGATGCCTTCGCCTACCTCATCCAGGAGAACGACCAATGAACACCGCAACCCCAGACCTCATCAAATCCTCCCCCTCGCCCCTGCGTATCGGGCTTGTTCGCTTGCGATTCACTGTCGTGCTCTATCTGCTGGTTGTGGGCTTTCAGTTCCTCACCAACTTGGCGGTCAACGGCATCGTCTATCTCGCAGTCTCCGACATCAACAAGAACATTGAACAGTCCGCCACAAACTCCGCTTTTGTCACGGGTACTTTCCTCTTTATCTGCGGGATCGTCAGCGCTACCGTCGACTTGCGCGCTTCTGCTCTTAGCGGTGGCTCGCGCACCGCACTCACCGCAGCGAGTTACGTGCATCCCATTGTCATCATTGGCTTGGGGTCTCTTATCTGGTGGCTTCTTATCGCAATCCATCCCCTGCTCTTCTTCATGGGACGCGGCTCCTTTCCACTCGGCGTCGACACGTGGTTATTTGTTGTCTTCGCTTGGGTCGTCTGCGATGGGGCCGGACGTTTCATCGGAGGAGTTTCTCGTTGCATCGGCTCGACCTGGAAGAGGGCTTTCGCGCTCATGCTCGCAATCCCGCTGGGTATCTGTAGCATCGGCGTGCCGATCACTTGGGTGATTCTCACGCTCTTCCACAAGTCAGGCTATCTGCCCCCGATGAATCCGGCCTTTTGGCTGCTCGGCCTTATTTCGGCAGCAGTTGTCGTCGCGGGCTGGCCCCTGACGGCATCCGGCCACATCCGTCGCGTCGGCTGAACGCTTGTTGCACTGGGGAACATGACCCCTCGACACGACCCCGGCCTCGTTCCCTCCCGTAGGAGCGACGAGGCCGGGGCTCTTTTGTGTGCTCGGGCGCGGACGACTGTCGTTGAGTGTCGGTGAATTGTCTGTGTGCGCCCTGCACTTTCGCACGTCATTCAATGGTAAAGATTTCAATCACGTGTTGAGAACGTTGGGATGTCAACGATGCCATTTCGGAACTTGAAATATGTCAAGGGGAATTACGTGCGACTTTTGGGGCTGGGGGAGGGGGCTGGCTCACGCGGATCCGGATAGGTTACGACGATGTGGATAGGTTATTGACATCTGGATAGGTTAATAACCTATCCAGATCTGCATTACCTATCCGGATCTGCATAACCTATCCAGAACTTCATAACCTATCCGTGAGTGCGCTGGAGGAGAGCGCCGCAGGACCCGGCCAGAACTCCCAGCGCGCACCTGTGGTGGGATCCATGAGCGCAGAGGGGCCCGGAAGCGCCCGAAACAGTAGTTATCGGCTAGTATCGATGGCGACACGACAGCCAGTCGTGCCCCAAATACTCAAGGAGTGACAAGTGGCTAAGGGACCCTCCCGCCTCGACAACGTGATCAGCCTGGCCAAGCGCCGCGGCTTCGTCTTCCCCTGCGGTGACATCTACGGTGGCACCCGCTCCGCGTGGGACTACGGCCCGCTCGGCGTGGAACTGAAGGAAAACATCAAGCGCGCCTGGTGGAACGCCATGGTCCGCCGCCGCGCCGACGTCGTCGGCCTCGACTCCTCCGTCATCCTCCCGCGCGAAGTGTGGGTCGCCTCCGGCCACGTCAAGGCTTTCACCGACCCGCTCATCGAGTGCCTCAACTGCCACAAGCGCGCCCGCGAGGACCAGCTCATCGAAGAGCTCGCCGAAAAGAAGGGCGTCGAAGAGTCCTCCCTGACCACCGCCGACCTCGCCTGCCCGAACTGTGGCGTGCGCGGCCAGTGGACCGAGCCCCGCGCCTTCTCCGGCCTGCTCAAGACCTACCTGGGCCCCGTCGACGACGAGGCCGGCCTGCACTACCTGCGCCCCGAGACCGCCCAGGGCATCTTCATCAACTACGCGAACGTCATGAACGCCGCGCGCAAGAAGCCGCCGTTCGGCATCGGCCAGATCGGCAAGTCGTTCCGCAACGAGATCACGCCCGGCAACTTCATCTTCCGTACCCGCGAGTTCGAGCAGATGGAACTCGAGTTCTTCTGCAAGCCCGGCACGGACGAGGAATGGCACCAGTACTGGATCGACTACCGCAAGGCCTGGTACGTGGACCTCGGCATCGATCCCGAGAACCTGCGCGAGTACGAGCACCCCAAGGAGAAGCTCTCGCACTACTCCAAGCGCACCGTCGACCTGGAATACCGCTTCGGCTTCCAGGGCAGCGAGTGGGGCGAGCTCGAAGGCATCGCCAACCGCACCGACTATGACCTGACCGTCCACTCCGAGGCCTCCGGCGCGAAGCTCGACTACTTCGACCCGAACACCAAGGAACGCTGGACCCCCTACGTCATCGAGCCCTCGGCGGGCCTGACCCGTTCCCTCATGGCCTTCCTCATCGAGGCCTACCACGAGGACGAGGCCCCCAACGCCAAGGGCGGCGTCGACAAGCGCGTCGTGCTCAAGCTGGACCCGCGCCTGGCCCCGGTCAAGGCCGCCGTCCTGCCCCTGTCCCGCAAGCCCGAACTGACCGGCCCCGCCTCCGAGCTGGCCGACGAGCTGCGCGGCATCTGGAACGTCGACTACGACGACGCCGGTGCCGTTGGCCGCCGCTATCGTCGCCAGGACGAGATCGGCACGCCCTTCTGCATCACCTACGACTTCGACTCGATCGAAGACCACGCCGTCACCATCCGCGAGCGTGACACGATGGAGCAGGTGCGCATCCCGCTCGACAAGGTCAAGTCGTACCTGATCGAACGCCTGGGCTGCTGATTTGTCCATAGCCTCAACGTCCGCAGCGGCCCCGCTTCGCGTGGGGCCGCTGCGCCTGTGGACACCCGTCGTCCTGGCCCCCATGGCCGGGGTGACGGACGTGCCCTTCCGCCGCCTGTGTCGCATCATGGGCGAGTCGGGCCTGCCCGACCACCTGCGACCCACCGGCATCCCCTCCTGGGCGGCCGAATCGGGGGAGGGGGCCACGGCCTCGTCCACGAAGAACAAAGGTCAGGCGTCCAACGAGCCGCGCCACGTGGCCATCCCGCGCGTGGACGCGCCCACCGGCCTGTACGTCACGGAGATGGTGACCAGCCGCGCCCTCGTCGAGGAGAACGAACGCACCCTGGAGATGGTGCGCCCCGACCCCGCCGAGCGCGTGCGCTCCCTGCAGCTCTACGGCGTTGATCCCGCCGTCATGGCGAAGGCCGCGACGATGCTCATCGAGCGCGACCTCACCGATCACATCGACCTGAACTTCGGGTGCCCCGTCCCCAAGGTGACGAAGAAGGGCGGGGGAGCGGCCCTGCCCTGGAAGCGCGACCTGTTTACCGACCTCGTGGGTGCCGTCGTTCGCGCCTCAAACGAGGCCGGGGAGCGCGTGGGGCGCGAAATCCCGGTCACCGTCAAGATCCGCATCGGCATCGACACCGAGCACGAGACCGCGACGGATGCCGCACTGGCCGCGCAGAAGCTGGGCGCCGCCGCCCTCACCCTGCACGCGCGCACCCAGAACCAGCACTACGCGGGTCAGGCCCACTGGGACGAGATCGCGCGCCTGAAGGACCTGCTCGACATCCCCGTTTTCGGCAACGGCGACGTCTTCGAGGCCGCCGACGCCCTGGCCATGCTCGAGCGCACCGGCTGCGACGGCATCAGCGTCGGGCGCGGCGCCCAAGGACGCCCCTGGATCTTCCGCGACATCGTCGCCGCCTACCACGGCGGGGCCATCCCGCCCGGCCCCAGCCTCGCCGACGTCGTCTCCGTCATCGAGCGCCACGCCGCATGGTGCGTCGTCGACCAGGGCGACGAGGGGCGTGCGCTGCGCGAAATGCGCAAACACATCGGCTGGTACCTGCGCGGATTCGCCGTCGGCGGCCCCCAGCGTCACGCCCTGTCCATGGTCTCCACCCTCCAGGAGCTGCACGATCGCCTCGGGGACCTCGACCTCGACCAGGCCTTCCCGCCCGCCGCCCGCGGACCGCGCGGACGCGCCGGCGGTGAGAAAACACCCCACCTGCCCGACGGCTGGCTGGACCACCCCTACCTCACGCAGAGCGAACGCGATCGCCTGCACCTGGCAGAAATCGGATACTAAGCGAAGGAATCATGCCTCACTCATCTGCGCCCGACCCTGACCCTGCGCCCGGACTCGTCACCATCGGGCGGGCCGCCAAGAAGGCGACCCTCGGTGGCCACACCCAAGTGATTGTTCCCGTCAGCGGGGACTCGCAGTCCCTCATCGGGCAAGTTCAGGCAATGGCCACGTGCCGCGCGGACATCGTCGAGTGGCGGGCCGATACCTTCCTCTCCTCCCTCGTCGGGGCACACTTCGTAGCCGCCTCGGACGTGGAGGAAGACTTGGTGCGCATGGCCCGCTACGTCGCAGATTCCTCTCCGCTGCCGGTTTTGGCGACCATCCGCACGTCGGTCGAGGGCGGCCAGGCATACCTGGATGACGAGGAGTACTGTGCCCTCGTGCGCAGGCTCGCTTCGTGTGTCGGCGGCGTCGACGTGGAGATTTCGCGCGACGGATCTTCTTCCCTCATCGAGGATGCGCACGAGGAGGGGGCGATCGTCGTCGCTTCCTTCCACGATTTTGAGGCCACGCCCAGCGATGAACGGCTCGCCGAGGTTCTCGCTGCCATGAACGTTGCCGGTGCGGACGTTCTCAAGTTCGCGTGCATGGCCCACAGTGCCACGGATGCGGCCCGGGTCCTGGCCGCCCAGGCCTGGGCGCGCGAGGCCTACGACCGTCCCATTATCGGCATCTCGATGGGACAGCACGGCGCGCCCACGCGCCTGGTCGGCTCCGCGCTTGGATCCGCAGCCACCTTTGCCACCCTGCCCGGCTCGGAGGGGAGCGCCCCCGGACAATTCACCGTCGAGCAGGTGCGTGCCGTCCTGGATATCGTCGAGGGCGCTGGGGTCTAGCGCTTGTGTCGCGTCGCCTACTTTCCGTGAAAGCGAGGGCTGGTGCCCAGGTGGGTCGGGTAGGGATTGTCTTTGTCGGTTACCTGTGACTCGTCGAGGCCCCGATAGACGTAGGAGTTGTCATACGCGATCTCGCTCGGATCAACGAGGCCATCGGCGTACTGGCGAACCTCCGCGGGTGTCGGGCTCGAGCGCCCCCTTGTCTGCCAATGGTTTTTCGTCGGGGTACTGGCTCGGATCGGTGTTCAGCATTTTTCCGGGGTTAATTGGTCCGTACCTGACGTAGATGTCTCTACCGCCCTCAGGTGTGCTCGCAGTGTTGACGAGAAGCTGGAGAAGCTGATTCGATGTCGCGTTGGGCCACTTGGCACGCGCCTGCGCGAGAATGCCCGCGACAATAGGAGCCGAAAAAGAGGTGCCCTGAGTGGAAGAGACTTTGCCGTCTGCATCAGGCGCAATGACGGGGCCCCGACAGCAGCCGTAGTGACTCCCTGCCCCCAGGAGGAATAGGAGGCGAACTTTCCATCGGTACCAATGGCGGAAATACCGACGACGCCCGACCACTGCGACAAAGAACTCCCGGTGTTGTCTGAGGAAGTGTTTCCTGCACCAGTAGTGATGATGACTCCTTGACTCATCGCACGAGCGATTGCCCATTTGAGGTATTCTGAAGGTGAAGGAGATGTCGCGGAGTAATTGATGATCGATGCTCCATCATTGATTGCCTTGTTGATCAACGATGACACTTCCGTTGGCAGGACACCAGCCTTCATCGGGCAATCATCGCCAGCCGCGCTGGTGTCATCGATGCTTTGGTAAGCGAGCAGCGCAGCATCAGGCACCATACCGTAAGTACGTGAGACCAATAGTGAGGCAACTTCGGTGCCGTGGCTTCTGTGAGCAGGGCTAGATGAGACTGAGCAGGCGCTCTGAGTCGAATGCAACGTCTGGCATCGTTCCGTCTTTCTTTGACAGGGGGATCCTTGCACTCCTGCGGCAAGGTAACCGAACGGTCAACAGTTTAGTTGCCTCGCTTGCGCTTGTGCAAGAACATGCACGGTATCGAGGAAAGAACCACGGTTACCGCCGATGCAATAAAGAGTGGTGGGCGAGCCAATTGGCTCGCCCACCACTCTTGCGTCACAGGCTCACTGTGCGGCTTCCTTGGGGGACACCGTCACGACCGTGTCGGTGATACCCACTGGGCCGGGAGCGGCCGGGGTGATCTCGCCGAATTTCTTCTTATTCGTGACGACCATCGGGGTGACCGTGTCGTAGCCGGCCTCACGGATGACGTCCCAATCGACCTCAGCCAGCACATCGCCACGGCGAACGATGTCGCCCTTCGCGACGTGCGGCGTGAAGCCTCGGCCTTCCAGTTTCACAGTGTCCATACCGATGTGGATGAGCACCTGGACGCCGGACGCGGACTTAATGCCGTATGCGTGGCCGGTCGGGAAAGCAACCGTCACCTTGCCGTCACACGGGGCAACGACGACGGCGCCGGCGGCGGGGGACAGGGCAACACCGGGGCCGAGCGCTCCGGCGGCGAAGGCCTCGTCGGCCACGTCAGACAGCGCAACGATCGTGCCCGCCATGGGGGAGGTGAGCGTCAGATCAGCCTTCGCCTCGTCGCTGAAAGCGGGAGCAGCCTCGGCCGCCGGAGCGGCGGCGGGAGCAGCAGCCTCAGCGGCGGGAGCAGCAGGGGTAGGCGCGGGAGCGTCATCCTCGAGGAGCGACTTCTTCGCGCAAGCCTCCGCCTTCTGTTCCTTCGTGCGGTAGTCGAACAGCACGACCATCAGGAACGCGGTGACGAACGCGGCAGCGACACCCAGAGCGTAGACGGCCATGGGGCTGAAAACGGGGATAGTCAGCAGCGAGGTGAACACGAAGGTGGTTGTCGTCGCGCCGCCACCGATACCGATGACCAGACCGCCGACGACACAGCCGGTGAGCATCAGCGGGTAGATGCGCTTGAAACGCAGGTGAATACCGTACAGGGACGGCTCGGAGATACCGCCGAAGAGGCCCGCGGCCAGGGCGCCGGAAGCAGTCTGGCGCATGTCGGTGTCGCGGTCGCGGATCGACAGGAAGAGAACGCCGGCGGTGGCGCCGAAGCACGCGAAGTTCCAGGCGCCCATGGGGCCCTGGATGAAGTCCGAACCCGTTGCGGCAATGTTAGCCAGCTGCAGGGCGTTGAGGGGCCAGTGCAGGCCGAGCGGCACCAGGAAGGGGTAGATGATCGGGATGATGATCGCGAAGACGATGGGGGCGTGTCCGTTGAGCCAGGCCAGGCCGGAGCCCAGGCCGTTACCGATCCAGATCGACAGAGGGCCGATCAGGAAGGCGGTCAGCGGCATGATGACGATGAAGGAGATGAAGGGGACGAACACCATCTGGACGTTCGCCGGAATGATCTTCTTCAGGCCCTTGTAGACCAGTGCGAGGATCGGCACCATCAGCAGCGGCACGAACACCTGGCCGCCGTAGTCAGACAGCTGCAGGGGCAGGGAGCCGATCTGGGTGACGCACTGCTCGGAGCCGAGCTCTGTCGTCGTACACGTCGTCTCAGCGAATGAGGAGGCGTTGCTCAGGCCGATGAAGTTGGGGGTGAGCAGCGACAGGATGACGGCCGTGCCGACCCACGGGTCGATGTCCAGCTTCTTGGAGGCGTTGTAGGCGACCATCGCGGGCAGGAAGTAGAAGACCGCGCGCCACATGGAGTTCACGTAGCCCAGCCACGCGGGGATAACATCGGCGCGCGTGTCGACGACGTGCAGGGCGTCAAGCACCGCGAGGAGCGCCAGGATCAGGGACGCGCCGAGCAGGACGGGTAGCAGCGGGCGGAACGAGTCCGACAGGTACTCGAAGAACGCGTCGACGATGGCGTTCTTGCCGCGCGCCTTGGCGCGGGCGGCGGCCTTGACGTCGTCGTTCGAGGCGGCGGCACCCGACTTCATCGACGGCAGGTTATTGATCTCGTTAAAGACGGACTGCACCGCACCGCCGATGACGATCTGGTAGCGGTCGCCGGACTGGGGGACGGCGCCGAGGACGCCATCAATGGCCTCGACACGGTCCTTGTCGACGATCGATGCGTCGTTGAGTTCAAAACGCAGACGCGTCGCGCAGTGGGTGAAGTGGGTGATGTTGCCGGGACCACCGACCGCATCGAGGATTTCCTGTGCCGTGTTGGACACGGGGGACTCCTTCCATGGATGGGGATTCGACGCTGAATGCGACACTTGACAATTAGCATGTTTGAACCGGTAGTGACAGAGGCGACGGGCTATCTCACAGTATTTTGTGGGTAATTTGTGCCGCTTTGACGGTCACGAGGCCTGGGCCCGTTCTGCGCAGGCGTTTCCCTAGTAAAATGGCCCCGTGAATGAGTTTTCCCTGGCAATCCCCGGTGTTGATGGTGGCGACGCGCGTCGCCCGTACGCGTCCGCCGATTCCGAGCGTTGGGTGCCCGAGGAGCACAAGTCTTCCGAACGCACTGAGTTCGAACGCGACCGCGCGCGCATCCTCCACTCCTCCGCGCTGCGTCGCCTCGGCGAAAAGACGCAGGTGCTGGGCCCGATTTCGGATGACTTCGTGCGCACGCGCCTCACGCACTCCCTCGAGGTTGCCCAGGTGGGCCGTGAGCTCGGTAAGGAGCTGGGGGCGGACCCGGATGTCGTGGACGCGGCGTGCCTGTCCCACGACCTTGGGCATCCGCCTTTCGGGCATAACGGCGAGCGCGCGCTGGACGCGGCGGCCGCCTCAATCGGTGGTTTTGAGGGCAACGCCCAGACCCTGCGCGTCGTCACGCGCCTGGAGCCCAAGGTCATCGGCGCGGGGGGCGTTCCCGCGGGCCTGAACCTGACGCGGGCGACCCTGGATGCGATCTGTAAGTACCCGTGGGTCAAGGCCGGCGGCCCTGACCTGGCCAAGTCGACGCGCAAGTACTCCGTGTACCCCGACGACGCGCCCGTCTTCGCATGGATGCGCCAGGGGGCGCCGGCCGGGCGGCGATGCCTGGAAGCCCAGATCATGGACCTGTCGGACGACATCGCCTACTCGGTGCACGACGTGGAGG
>ERZ773063.299-NODE-299-length-33164-cov-10.942855_pt1 | contig 33164 bp, 26 predicted proteins | sample MGYA00580625_ERZ773063 | MGnify/ENA primary metagenome ERZ773063 (study PRJEB29015, sample SAMEA2738022) | human oral metagenome | biome: human oral; feature: human-associated habitat; material: dental | place: China | collected 2042 ... | reverse complement strand
GAATGATCTTCTGCACTTCCTCCGTATTCTTCGGATAAAACAGCAGATCTGCAGGTCCACCAATCCGAAAGGTTGTATGAAAGCGCATGTGCGCATCCACAAAAAGGCGTGCGACCTCGAATTCTTTATAACAGACACGAATGAATTCCTTGTTCATATTTTATGCGATCCCCCAAATCCTGTTCCGGCAAAACATAAATCGACAAAGTCATTTTGACGCAATGCCTCATACGCAACAACGGCAACAGCATTGGACAGGTTCAAAGAACGTGCCCCTACCTGCATTGGTATACGAATCGTACGTTCTTCATTGGCGGACAGCAATGATTCAGGAAGCCCTGCCGTTTCTTTGCCAAAGACAAGAAACACATCCGGCGTATAGGTAATATCAGAATAAAGATGAGCCGCTTTCGTGGTACAAAAAAAGAATGGATGCTCTTCATACTGCATTTGAACATCCGCAAAGCAGTCATGATAATGTACCTTGACAAGGTGCCAGTAGTCCAGCCCTGCTCTCTTCAAATACTTATCGTCTGTTGAAAATCCAAGTGGTCGTACAAGATGAAGATCCATGCCCGTTCCGGCACATAACCGTGCAATATTCCCTGTATTCCCCGGAATTTCGGGTTCGATTAGGACAATGTGCATGTGATGTGAGCCTCCAGTCTCTTCCGGAAACAATGCAACGCCATTATAGCGAATCGCGATCATAAAAACAACCCATGGGAACAGAAACTCCCATGGGCCACAAGATGTTTTTCTCAGTGCAGAACCGCACCTGCATTCGCAGATGTTGTGAGCTTCGCATAACGCGCAAGATAGCCCGTTTTGATTTTAGGTTCCGGCTGTACCCAGTTTGCACGGCGCTTTGCAAGTTCTTCATCGCTGATTTCAAGTTCAAGTTTGCGATTTGGAATGTCAATTGTAATCATATCACCATCCTCGATCAAGGCAATCGGACCTCCCGACATTGCCTCCGGAGACACATGACCGACACAGGCTCCCTGACTGGCACCGCTGAAGCGTCCATCCGTAATCAGTCCGACCTTCAATCCCATCCCTGTGATGACCGCCGTCGGATTGAGCATTTCCTGCATTCCGGGGCCGCCCTTCGGACCCTCGTAACGGATGACAACGACATCTCCATCATGGATCTTTCCCTCCATGATGGCATTGACACCATCCTCTTCGGAATTGAAGCATCGTGCCGTACCGCGATAGATAAGCATATCGTCTGCAACTGCTGACGCCTTGACGACGGCGCAATCCGGCGCGAGGTTACCGCGCAGAATGGCAAGACCTCCCTCCGGACGATATGGGTTATCTACGCTGTGAATCACCGTAGGATTCAGAATCTCTGCATGTGCAATGCGCTCACGCACTGTTCCCGTGACGGTCAGCTCATCCAGATGCAGGAGATTCTTCTTCGAGAGTTCCTTCATGACTGCCGAGATACCGCCTGCTTCATTCAAATCCTGCATATGATGCGTTCCGGCAGGACTCAGCTTCGTAATGTACGGTGTGCGTCTGCTGATCTCATCGAAGAGTGGCGGAGGCAGTTCAATGCCCGCCTCATGTGCAATCGCCGTAAGATGCAGAACCGTGTTGGACGATCCACCAATGCCCATATCAACAGTAATGGCATTCTCAAACGCCTCACGCGTCATGATATCGCGTGGGCAAATATTTTTTTCGATAAGATCGAGGATAACCGCTCCCGCATGCTTGGCAAGGAGGCGACGTTCGCCTGTGTAGGGAGCCGGAATCGTCCCGTTGCCGGGAAGCCCCATGCCAAGCACCTCGGTCAACGAGTTCATCGTATTTGCCGTAAAAAGACCGGAGCAGGATCCGCAGCTCGGACAGGCATGCTCCTCAATGGCGGTCATTTCGCGGGCATCCATCTTTCCGGCAGCAAACATTCCCGCAGCCTCAAACGCCTGACTGACACTGATATCGCGCCCGCGATGGCGCCCGGCAAGCATCGGTCCGCCGCTGACGAGGATGGCGGGAATATTGAGCCGCGCTGCAGCCATGAGCATACCGGGCACGACCTTATCGCAGTTCGGAATAAGAACAAGTCCGTCAAACCCCGACGCCATGGTAACGGCCTCGATGGAGTCCGCAATCAGTTCACGGCTCGCGAGAGAGTATTTCATCCCCGTATGCCCCATAGCGATGCCGTCACATACACCGATCGAAGGAAATTCAATGGGTGTCCCACCGGCAGCAGCCACACCGAGTTTAACGGCTTCCGCAATCGTATTCAGATGAAAATGCCCCGGAATAATCTCGTTGAACGAATTACAGACACCAATCAGAGGCTTCCGAAGGTCGTCTGAGCCATATCCATTTGCATGAAAAAGTGAGCGATGTGCACATCGTGTCGCTCCCTTTTTTACAACATCACTTCTCATAAAAGCTCTCCCCTACTATCGTTTATGGATAATACACATATCGATAAACAAAACATAATGTAAAAAGATATGACAGAGATTTTAACGCATTCTATGTTTTTTTTCAATAGCCTATGCAAAGAGAGTTTATCTCAGATGGCATACAAGGGCTGAATATGCTATAATCGGATTAAAACTCAATTCCTTTTTGAGCCTTGATTCCTTGCTGAAATGGATGTTTGACAAGACGCATCTCCGTGACGAGATCTGCTCGATCAATGAGCTTCTGTGGGGCATTGCGCCCGGTTAAGATTAAGTGGGTTCCCTCTGGACGAATAGAGAGCAGATTCTCCAGATCGCCTGATTGAATGAATCCGAAAGAGTAGGCATAGTTGAACTCATCAAGTATGACCATATCCCACGCATTGCTGCGGAGTTCATTCATTGCCTTGTGAAGGAGATCCAGCGCGGCACGTCGATGCTCCTCTTCTTTCCCCGCGCCTCTCTGTGAAAAACCAAACCCACCTTGACGGATTTCAATACAGGCATCGGCAGATGACAACGCCTTGATGGCTTTGAGCTCGCCATAGTCCCAACTGCCCTTGATGAATTGCAGAATGAGGACGCGCATATGATTCCCCCATGCACGCAGTGCCATTCCAAGAGCCGCGGTTGTCTTTCCCTTTCCATCACCGGTATGAACGATAACAAGCCCCTTGTTTTCCATATGGATCCCTCAACTTTCTAAGCAAAAAGATTTGATGATATATTTTGGGTGAATGCATGAAACATTATTTCTTTTTTACGGCGATTATTTTTTTTGCCGTACTTGGCTGTATCTTCTTTATTGAGAAAACAGATCTGTTAAATCTGAAGTCGACTAACATTACAGCCAAAGTTCACGAATCGGATGGCATTTCCACGCTCACATGGGAACGTTTGCCCTATCCCTGCTATTATCGGATTGATACATACATCAAGACAACAGGAACTATCTCCGAGGCGCCGATTTACGAGCATGTAAGAACCGAATTCACAACAGCTCCTTCCTGTCAGATCTCCTCCGCTCCGATCCCATTTTATTATCGAATTACAGCCTATGGACTGTTCGGCGCGGTGACAGAGTCTTCATCGCCGATTCCAACACCATACTTCACGACAAAATCACCAATTCCCATTTACCATTATACAGAAGAGCACCCTGCCAGTCTCATGCCCTTCCTCGTATGGCATAGTATTCCAAATGCTGTGCTCTACGAAGTTGAGATTCTCTCTGCTCCACCGGCACAGGAAGGCGGAACCTCACTTTCCCCAACCAATCATTTAATGAGTACACGCAGCGTTTTCACAAATGGGTGGCAGGCAGACCTTCGTTCCTATCAGTCGTATGAAAAACTCTATTGGCGCGTACGTGCCCTAAGTCTCAGACAGGAATCCATCGGAGAATTTTCAGCAGCCGAACCGCTGTATCTGGATAAATCTGCTGAATTACCCAATCGTCCAATTCCAAACACGTATGACTATGTTATGAATTTTCGGCAGCCGCTCTATCCCGTCTATCAGTGGATTCCGTTAAATGGAGTAACACGCTACGAGGTGGAACTGCTCACAGAGCCACCTGCACGGGAACATGGAACAGCACCAGATCCAAAACGTGCATGGGCACAGACGATCACAGCCACCAATGCCATCTATGACGAATATGCACGCCCCTATGCCGGTATTTATTACTGGAGAGTACGAGGACTGAACGCACAAAACAACACGATCGGAACATGGTCGGATCTCACCTCATTCACTGTTGATCCACCATCCGGGAACCGCGTCTATGCGGCAGCACTCGGAGACAGCATCACGCATGGAGGTGGTGCGATCTCAAGTTCACCAGCCTTCCTCGAATACAGCTATACAACATATCTTCCCTTTGACTGTATCAATCTCGGGCGCAGCGGCGATACTGCTCATACGACACTGGAGCGCTTCGAACAGGATGTACTGCCCCTTCATCCCGCAAATCTTTTGATTCTGACCGGCTCAAACAGTCTGCGGGCGACCGGCATAATGGCGCAGGACATCATCAACGATCTGGATGAACTGCAAAAAAAATGCCTTGCCCATGATATCCGTCCAATTTTTCTGACGCTTCTGCCGCTCAATCCGGAACGAATTGAGTTTGCTTTCCACGCAGAAACAGATCTCTCGTGGAAATGGAAGTTGACTGCCGTCAACACATGGATTCGTGCACAGAGATTTCATGTGGACATAGAACCATATTTCTACGATCGACAGAAACAGATCCTTGATCCTCTGCTCTCCACAGATGGACTGCACCCTGATATTGAAGGAAAGCGGATGATGGCGGAAATTATCAATGAGCATCGTGACATTTTCCAAGAACTCCCGTAAGCAGAAACAACATGATATATCAACGAAATATATCGTGTTGTTTTTTTACGCTCTTGATTGAATGAACATCGCATCGCCAAAGGAAAAGAATCGGTACTCTTCTTCCACCGCTATCCGATATGCTTCAAGTGTGAATTCACGCCCCGCAAAGGCACTGATGAGCATAATCAAGGTAGACTTCGGCAAATGAAAGTTCGTAATCACGGCATCGACAACATTGAATTGATATCCGGGATAAATAAAAATATTCGTCCATCCCGATCCTTCCGCAACAGTTCCTGTTTGCGCAGCCGACGCTTCCAGTGTGCGAATGGATGTGGTACCAACAGCAATCACGCGACGATCCTCATGTTTCGCCTTATGAATCAGTTCTGCTGTTTCTGTGGGCACCGAATAGAATTCTTGGTGCATCACATGATCTTCGATCACATCCACATGAACCGGACGAAATGTACCAAGCCCAACATGGAGGGTAACAAAGCCGAATTGAACCCCCTTTCTCCTCAGCTCTTCCATGAGCTTTTCTGTGAAGTGAAGCCCGGCTGTCGGCGCAGCTGCCGACCCCTTAACCCGACTGTAGATCGTCTGATAGCGCTCGCGATCTTCCAGTTTCTCATGAATATACGGCGGAAGAGGTATATTGCCCAGACGATCCAGAATCTCCTCAAAGATGCCATTATAAATAAATTTTACAATTCGACCGCCAAAGTCCGTATGGGCAATAACCTCACAGGACAGCTCCTCACCAAAATGTATGATAGAGCCAATACGAACTTTTTTTCCCGGTTTTACAAGGGCTTCCCATTGGTCTCTGTCAATTTGGCGTAAAAGAAAGACCTCGACATTGCCTCCCATTTGACTCCTCATCCCGATGAGGCGCGCCGGAATGACACGTGTATCGTTGAAGATTAGGACATCACCTTCCTTCAGAAAATCTCCAAGCTGAAAGAAATACCGATGCGCTATTGTATGCTCTTTCGAATTTAAGACCATGAGACGGGAGCTGTCACGCGGCTCTACCGGAACCTGTGCAATACGCTCCTCCGGCAGATCATAGTTGAAATCAGAAATATCCATCGAGATTGCACCTTGCCTAGTATCATTTTTTAAGTGTTACGCCTGTGTAATAAAGAGAATATCCTTGTAGTTTTTCCCTGATCTGCAAGAGCCTTTGCACCCCATTGGGATAAGCCAAGACCATGACCGGAACCGTATCCATTGAAGACAACAGAGGATTTACTTGCGCTCACATTGAATAATGTGCTCGGCAGAGAAAACATGGAGCAAAGTTCATTCCCGGTCAATATGATGCGCCCCTTTGTCCCAATGAATTCCATCGAGCGAACATGTCCGGAGGGGGTACGATCTTCGCTTCCTTTTCCCACAGTTAGAGGAGAAAGGCGCAACTCTTTAAGTGTGCCAAGTGTTTTTCCACCAGCCTTAATTTTCTGCACAAAGATAACGATTCATTGGAAACTCCTCTTTCGCTGATCATGCCATAAGGCACAGGCGTTTTTTCTCTTTGTTTTCCTTGCGTTGGAGTTTCCGAAATGCACGGCTGTATCGCTCTTCCTCACTAAATACACAGCCGCAGTAGGACTGCCGATAGAGTCCGAGTTCCTTGCTCAAATCAATGCCCTCTTGCCATCCAACACGAAAATCCTCATAGTAGAATGAAATTCCATATTCTTTTGCAAAGTGCTGAGCAATAGAACGCATGAGATCATGCTGCTGATAAATACTGTAAAACAGGGTCGAGGTAAAACTGTCAAAGCCATGTTCCGCTGCGCATTTCGCTGCCTGTTCTAGACGCCATGTGTAGCACATACGACAACGCCCCTTTTTGGTACCCTCTGCCGGAAGAGCCTTTTTCAGAAAGTCACGCATGGCATACGTCTCATCTGCAATGAATGCCATCTCCATAAGCTCCGCAAATTTCCTTGCATTTTGCAGACGTTCCTCCCACTCCTTATAGGGATGAATGTTCGGATTGAAGAAGTACCCCGTGGGTTCAATTCCATCCGCACGAAGTTTTTTCAACGGATAACAGGAGCATGGTCCACAGCACATGTGCATGAGCAAATTCATCTCAGAGCAACTCTCCTTGTCTGTCATCATATTGTGGAAATGGAATCCCCATATGTTCATATCCGCCGCGCGTCACAATTCGCCCGCGCGCTGTCCGCGCAATAAATCCAAGCTGAATGAGATAGGGTTCGTAAACATCCTCGATGGTTTCCACCATCTCACTGAGTGCCGCCGCAAGGGTCTTTAGTCCGACAGGACCACCGGAGAAGTTTTGAATCATGACCTCCAGCATACGACGATCCTTATTCTCGAGCCCTTTCTCATCGACCTCGAGAGCTTCGAGAGCCTCGATCGTCACCGTCTTTGATATGATACTCTCACCTGCTACTTGTGCAATATCACGCACGCGTTTTAGGATACGGTTCGCAACACGCGGGGTTCCGCGGGAACGATGTGCAATCTCCAATGCTCCCTCACGCTCAATACGAACGGAGAGAATTTCTGCCGTACGTTCAATGATAAGAAGGAGTGCATCCGGTGTATAGTATTCCAAACGTGATTGAATACCAAAACGATCTCGCAAAGGTGCCGAGAGTGCTCCCGTCTTTGTGGTCGCTCCGACGAGAGTGAACGGTGCAAGGTCGAGTCGCAGAGATCTTGCACTGGGTCCCTTGCCGATGATGATGTCGATGGCGTGATCCTCCATCGCCGAATAGAGAATCTCCTCAACATGATGAGAGAGGCGATGAATCTCATCAATAAACAGGACATCATGCTCCTGTAAGTTCGTAAGCAATGAGGCAAGATCTCCCTGCCGTTCAATGGCGGGCGCGGACGTCTGACGGAAGTTCGCACCCATCTCATTGGCAATGATTGCTGCCAGCGTTGTTTTTCCAAGTCCTGGTGGTCCATAGAGGAGCACGTGATCCAATGACTCATTGCGCGAGAGTGCCGCCTGTATGAATTTGGACAAATTCGACTTCACCTTGTCCTGTCCGATGTATTCATTTAAGCGGCGCGGCCGAAGGCTGTACTGCCAGCCATCCGTCGTCTGTTCCTCAAAGGAAACAAGCTCCTCATCCTCGTATATATCCAACGTCGAATCCCTCCTCTCTCAAAAGCGCTGTAACTCTGCCAGAGCATAACGAACAATCTCTTCCGTACTTTCCCAATCAGACCTTTTCTTGAACACTGATTGAATCTCACTTTGTTGAAATCCGAGGTTAAGGAGGGCTTCCGTCGCCTCCACAACCATATCCCCCATGCCGTCAACAATACTGACGGCGTCCTCCATAATATCGGGCGCGTCAAAGGAAGTCTCCGACAGTTTATCCTTGAGCTCCAAAACAATCCGCTCAGCGGTCTTTTTCCCAATGCCCGGAAGCTTTGTAATTGCCTTGATATCCTTCCGGTGAATGAGTCGATAGAACTCATTTGCGGTCGTTGCCGAGAGAATTCCCTGTGCCACCTTCGGTCCGATTCCCGAAATACCGATCAGATGCTGAAAGAGATCATACTCCTCCTGTGAAAAGAATCCATAGAGGAGAATGTCATCCTCACGGACATGAGTATGGGTATAGAGAAAGGCTTCTTCACCGATCACAATATGATTGCGTGTCTGGTGAGAGATGAACACGCGGTAGCCGACATCATGGATATCCAAAAAACAATAATCCGAAAAGATATGTGATACTTTCCCTCGTAAAAATCCAATCATTCCCATGCTCCCATATCTAAATTCGGCTGCGCCATGCGATGCTGTCTACACAGTGCGCAGCGCTGATGGCAACGGCAAGGGCATCGGCAGTATCATCCGGATGGGGGGGAGCGGGAAGGTTCAAAAGTTTTGTTACCATGTAGATAACCTGTTCCTTTGTTGCCTTTCCGTACCCTGTTACTGACTGCTTCACCTGTAGCGGCGTCCGTTCCACAACCGGGATATTGTTCTTTGCCGCCGCGAGGAGAACAATACCGCGCGCCTGTCCAACCGGAATCGCCGTTGTGACATTCCGATTGAAGAAAAGCTGCTCCACCCCCATCGCATCCGGTGCGTATTTTTTTATAAGCGCTTCCAGTTCTGTATAGATTTTCAAGAGGCGCTTTTCTACCGGCATTTTAGATGGCGTTGTAATTGCCCCATAGACATATGGACGCAGACGTGAGCCGGACTGCTCCACAAATCCATAGCCACAGATCGCAGTCCCTGGGTCGATACCGAGTACTAACATCTTGTTTTCCTAAAAAAGTGCAGACTACTCGTCTGCACTTCAATCGGTGATCCTCCGTTATTCGTCCATTTCGTAATTGCTGTATACATTCTGGACATCATCATTGTCCTCGAGTGCATCAATTAGTGTCTGCATTTTTTCGGCATCCTTGTCAGCAAGATGAACGGTCGTGTCAGGAACCATCGTCACCTCAGCAGAAGCCGTCTCGATTCCCTTCTCCCCGAGAATCGTCTCAATTGCATCGAACGCATCCGGCTCGGCAATGATCTCGAAGACATCATCCTCTGCGCGCATATCCTCAGCACCGGCCTCCAGCACAATCTCAAGGAGCGCATCCTCATCGTCGAATGCCTCACGCTCCACGATAAAGACAGCTTTTTTCTTAAACATCCATGAAACGCAGCCATCCTGCCCAAGATTCCCGCCATACTTTGAAAAGAGATGACGGACATCTGCCGCCGTGCGGTTGCGGTTATCTGTCAGTATATCGAGCATGACCGCAGTACCACCGGGACCGTACCCCTCATAGAGAAGTTCTTCATAATTGCTTCCCTCCGTGGCCCCAAGCCCCTTCTGGATGGCACGATTGATATTATCCTTTGGAATATTGTTGGCCTTTGCCTTCGAAAGCGCAAGTTTTAGGCGCATATTGCCGGTGGGATCCCCGCCACCCATACGGACTGCAATCGTGATTTCGCGGCCAATCTTCGTGGTGATCTTTCCACGGATGGCATCATTCGCCCCTTTTTTGCGTTTGATATTTGCCCACTTAGAATGTCCCGACATCGAAAATCTCCTTCCTCTCTCGCTCCAATCGGAGCAAACTTTCAATATACAAGCTGATAGTGCTTTTTCTTTCCTTTTTTGACAAGCGCTGTACCATCAGGGAAATCAGACTCCTGCAGTACATAGTACTCGTCCGTGAGACGTACATCGTTCAGTGTGAGACCACCCTGCTGAATCAGGCGGCGCGCCTCCCCCTTCGATGGAAAAACATCGCCGCGCGTGAGCGCATCTACAAGTTTTTCACCGATCGTTACGTGGATCTGTGGAAGCTCTGCAGACGCACCGCCACCAAAGAGCGCCTTCGCTGTCTCCTGTGCCTTCTGCGCCTCCTGTTCTCCGTGAACGATCTTGGTCACCTCGTAGGCAAGAATCTCCTTGGAGTTGTTGATCTCCTGCCCTTGCGCAACGGAAAGACGGCGAACCTCATCCATCGGAAGATATGTGAGGAGGGACAGACAGATCTCGACATCGGCATCATCAACATTGCGCCAATACTGATAGAAATCATAGGGCGAAGTCTTTTCTGCATCGAGCCAGAGTGCACCGCCCGCGGTCTTGCCCATTTTCGCTCCATCGCTCTTGGTCAGCAGCTTATTTGTGAGTCCGAACACCGTAATATTCTTTTTGCGGCGACAAAGCTCTACGCCGGCAATGATATTCGACCACTGGTCGTCTCCGCCCATTTGGAGTTTACAGTCATATCTCTTGTTGAGCTCCATGAAGTCATATGCCTGCATGATCATATAGTTGAACTCGAGGAAGGTCAGTCCCTTCTCCCAGCGCTGCTTATAGCTCTCGGCTGCGAGCATACGATTGACGGTGAAGTGCGCGCCAATATCGCGAAGCAGGTCAATGTAGTTAAGTTTGCGAAGCCAATCCCCGTTATCCACCATGACTACCCGATCATCCGTAAAATCGATGAACCGGGAAATCTGCTTCCGGAAGCAGTCACAGTTGTGGTGAATGATCTCATCGGTCATCACTTTGCGCATATCTGTACGTCCCGAGGGGTCGCCGACCGTACCGGTTCCACCGCCGATGAGGCAGATGGGACGGTGCCCTGCCCGCTGCATATGAGACATTGCCATCAGTGCAATCAGATGACCTGCATGGAGGCTGTCTGCCGTGGGGTCAAAGCCGGTATAAAATGAAATTTTTTTCTGTCCAAGAAGTTCGCGTAGCTCTTTTTCATCCGTGCACTGTGCAAGAAAACCACGCTCTTTTAGAATATCAATGGCATTCAACATGCTACCTCTTTCTCAGTTTTGTCCTTTTTCTACGCCCATACCCGGCTCAGGCGCTTCCACGGAAGCAGAAGGTGTGGCACGCGGCGGAGCAGATGAGGCAGCGTCTCCTTCCGTCTTATTGGAGCCGGAAGGAGACGTCAGTTTCCCTGCCTCTGTTCCCTTTGCGTCAGTCGACTTCTTGCTCTTGCCCCCATTGTCTTTCTCCGGAGCTTCAATCGGTGCATCCGAGGAGGCTGAAAATGAGGGTGCCTCCTCGAAATGACGCACCGGGAGCCCCGCATGTGCTTTCAGCATAAACGCCTGCCAGATAACAGCGGGTGTCGCACCTCCAGCCATGCCGTGCAGATCACTGACACTGTCATTTCCAATCCAAACGCCCGCCACCAGATCCGGCGTGTACCCAACAAACCACGCGTCGTGATAATCGCTGGTTGTTCCTGTTTTTCCTGCAGCCGGTCTTCCGATGTTGGCACCTGTTCCTGTACCGCGTCGGATAACATCCTCCATCATCGCTGTCATTGTAGCGGCACTTGCCGCAGAGATCGCACTTTTTTCCTTGCGTTGTGCCTCTTCGAGAACTTTTCCAGTACGTGAGACAACGCGAATAATTGCGATCGGCTCCACATGAATCCCTCGATTTGCAAATGTACCATATGCACTTGTGAGTTCCAACGGCGTTACACCGCGCGTCATGCCTCCGAGTGCCGTAGCAAGATTGCGGTCATTCGTAGCGCCATCGAGAACAAAGGTCGATATCCCCATCTCCTGCGCATAGAAAATTGCCTTGTCAATGCCGATATCCTGTGCAATCCGAACCGTGGGAACGTTCAGCGACAAGCGTACAACATCGCGCAGACGCACCTTTCCTGAGAAATTTCGGTTGTAATTCTGCGGCTCCCATTCACCGACCTTCAGAGGCTTGTCATCAATGATAGAGTCCGGCGTGTATTTATTCTCAAGCGCCGCAACAAAGACGAACGGTTTGAACGCAGAGCCGGGCTGACGTACCGCCTGTACGGCACGATTGAACTGATCCGTTCCGCGTCCCCCGACCATCGCTTTGATATATCCTGTATGTGGGTCAATGGCAACGAGTGCCCCCTGCGGCTGCACAATACCGTTCGCATCGGTAAAATATGTGGGGAGATTCTGCATGGCATTTTCTGCCGCCGTTTGGAGATTCATATCAATGGTGGTATAAATCTTCAACCCATCCTTATAGATGGCATCATCTCCATATCGCTCGGCAAGCTGCTGCAACACATAATCGACAAAATACGAAGACCCCATAACGCCATCGTTCACTGTTTTGGCGAGGACCAGCTCTTCTTTCTTAGCAGCATTTGCCTCCCCCTCACTGATGTAGCCATACTTGACCATCTGGTCGAGAACAACAGCTTTGCGTTGTGTTGCCACCTCCATATTATTGAGCGGCGAATAGTAGTTCGGGCTTTTCGGAATGCCTGCCAGCATGGCACATTCATTCAGCGTCAGATCCTTGACATCCTTGCCAAAGTAGGTGCGTGCTGCCGCCTGAACACCATAGGCTCCCTGACCAAAATAGATCTGATTCATATAGAGTTCAAGGATTTCCTGCTTCGTATACTGGCGCTCGAGCTGAAGCGCAAGAAATACTTCCTGTATCTTGCGTTTCATTGTCCGATCTTGTGTCAGATACGCGTTCTTCGCGAGCTGCTGCGTAATGGTAGATCCGCCCTCTGTGACTTCACGTCCGCGAATATTCGCCCAGACAGCACGTACAATTCCACGAGGGTCAATCCCGATATGTTCATAAAAACGGTTGTCCTCGACTGCAATGAAGGCGTTCTGAAGATTTTGGGGAATTTCATTAATACTGACAGGTCTACGGTTCTCAGCGGCATGGATATTAGCAATCTCATTTCCATGAATATCATAGATCTGCGACGATGCCGGCGGAACAATATCCTCTGCCAAGTTCGGTCTCGTGTTCAAGCTTGCCGTCAGAAAACCGCAACCAACACCTATAATCATGACAAACAGAATCAGCCCTACGGCGAGAATTGCTTTTCCAAGAGTGGAGCCTTTATTTGACTTCTTTGTCGCTTTCTTTTCGCTTTTCTGCATAGATACCTTCCTGTCCGAATCTTTCTCCACTGTGCCCGTCTGTAGGCAACCTGACGGACTTCATTTTACCAGCGATTCCTATAATCCAATTTCTTTATTTTATCACAAACCGGAAATTTTGTAAGGATATTTTATTAAAATTAAATGGTTTGTACATATGCTTACTTCAATTCCACAACAGTTGCACCGGTTCCGCCTTCGGAAATATCGGCAAATGAAAATGTCAGAACGGAACGATGGTGCTTCAGATAGTCCTGCAAGCCCTGCCGCAGGGCACCCGTTCCCTTCCCATGAATCAACAAGATTTTGGACAGCCCTGTAAACACCGCATCATCAATAAATTTGCCAAGAACAGCTTCCGCTTCGGATACCGTCATGCCGCGCACATCGATCTGCGATCTGATGTCCGCTGCCTTTCCGGAAATCGAAGGAGCAACGTGAACCTTGGTGCTCTTCTTCTTTTTCTTATGTGCAACAAACGTACAGGCATTCATCTTGACAATCGTACGCAGTCCACCCACTTGAACAGTAAGATCCTTATCCTGAACAGAGAGCACCGTTCCCTCCTGCCCGAGACTCTGAATATAAACAATATCACCGTTTTGAACAGCATCCGCACGAACAGGTTTTCCGACCGGTTCATTTCGCCGAATATCCCCTTGAACATATGCCTCATCCAGTCGGTTCCTGGCTTCCTGAATTGCCTTGCGGCGCTCCTTCACGCCATGATCGTCAAATTGCTCTTTCAAGGACTTGATTGTTTCCTCAGCGCTGCGCCGCGCATCACGAACAATGTTGTTTGCCTCCTCACGTGCCTTGTGCAGGAGTTCCTGTCGCGTTTTTATAAGTGAATCACGTTCGGTACGCAGGCGCACTTCCATTGCATTGAGTTCAGCTTCTTTCATATGAAGCATGTGATTTCTCGTCTCATAGCCTTTTTTCTCCTGCTCAAGCTCGTTGACTACGTTTTCAAAATGTGTATGCTCCTCATTGACGTAAATTTCTGCACGCGCCACAATATCCTTTGACAGACCAAGCTGTTGACTGATCGAAAACGCATTGCTTGCTCCCGGAATACCGATCAGCAACCGATAGGTCGGGCGCAGCGTTTTCAGATCGAATTCAACCGAGGCGTTTTCGACACCCGGCTGTGTATAGGCAAAGGTTTTGAGTGTAGCGTAATGTGTCGTAGCGACCGTGCATATGTTGTGCTGTAAAAAATGTTCAATAATACTACGTGCAAGAGCGGCACCTTCATCCGGATCGGTTCCAGCCCCAACCTCGTCCAGCAGGATGAGGTCGCCCGGCTCTGCTTTGTCGATAATACGCACGATATTACGAGTATGCGCCGAAAAAGTGGACAGACTCTGCTCGATGCTTTGCTCATCTCCGATATCTGCATAGATATTGCGGTACACGGGAATCTCCGAATCCGGAGCTGTCGGCAGAAAGCAGCCAATCTGTGCCAAGAGCGCCAAAAGCCCAAGGGTCTTCATGCTTACGGTTTTTCCGCCTGTATTAGGTCCGGTAATCAAGAGAATGGAGAATGTCTTCCCGAGCTCTATGTCGATCGGAACAACCTTACCTCGTGGAAGGAGCGGATGACGTGCTCTCTTCAAACGAACAAAGCCCTCCTGATTCAGTGTCGGGGGATATGCCTCCATCTCATGCGCAAGTCTGGCGCGCGCAAAGATGAAATCAAGTGCCGAGAGAATCACGCAATTCTCCTCAAGAATGCCCGCGTTCTGTGCAATCTCTGTCGTCAGCTTTCGCAGAATCCGCTGAATCTCCTGCGCACGCGCAAGCTCCATCTGCCGCACCGTATTATTTAGTTCCACGGTCGCCAAAGGTTCCACAAAAAGAGTTGCTCCACTGGCAGACTGGTCATGAATCACGCCCGGAAAATAATTGCGGTATTCCTGCTTCACCGGAATGACATAGCGATCATCGCGCATGGTGACAATGGCTTCCTGAAAATATTTCTGATTTGCCGCATCGTGCAGAATCGTCGAGAGTCGATCTTTCACACGCGCCTGTGCTGCTTGAAGTTCCCGCGTAATCCTGCGCAGTTCAGGACTTGCATCATCACGAAAATTACCATGTTCATCAATGGTATCTTTCAGATGACGTTCCACTACACCGAGAATTTCAAGCGGCTTCGCCAGTTCTTTGAGCATCGGAACATCCATTGCGAGATCCCGGAAGAAATACTTCACATTTCGCATACCTGCCATTGTACTCATGACAGAACGAAGTTCATCGACTTCGAGAATGGATCCCATCGACGCCTTTTTCGTAATCTGACGCAGATCATAGACACCACCGAACGGCGGTGTCTGCGATTGTTGAATTTGCACGGCCTCTGCGGTCTCTTGATGAAACCGTACCACTGCATCATAGTCGCCGGAGGGCAGAGCACTGCGGCAGAGCTCCTTGCCACGCATGGTAGAAGCAAAGTCAGCAAGCCAACTTGTGATTTTCTCGTATTCTAATACCTTGAATGACTCAGTGTCCATAAACACCTCTTATAAAATTCCGCGAAAATAATGTCCGCGTGTAATATTGTCGCCTTCCTGCATGCGCAGGTATTGTTCATCTTCTTCCCTGAGAGGAGCCTTCATATGTATAGCAGTTCGATATGATTTGACGATTCTTCGTAATTCAGCAACAGGCATACCACGCCCCTCGATCCGCAGGGTTGCAATCCCCATCGCACGCATCTGCATCGCATAGGGCAACAAGGATAGTTGTTTGCTATTCAATATGTGCATCCGACAGAACTGATCAGTCATCACCGGGAAATCTACGTTTTTCCGGTCGCGGAGGAAGTAATCCTGCTTGCAGCAAGGCATGGAGCATTTCCCTGTATCCAAATTTCCAAGAAAGCTGCCCAAGACACAGTATTCGGAAATCATGAGCGGGAGACGCCCTCCAACGATTGCTGTGAGCGAAATCGGGCTTGACTTTACCATACGTTCCATCTGTTTTCCGTTAAGCTCCGGCGATAACGTCGCTTCAGAAAATCCATAGGAATGCAGAAAGTCAAGTGTGGAAGCATTATAGGAGATCATGGAATAATCCGCATGAAGAGGGACATGCAAGCATTCACGCACAAGAAAAGCGATGCCGATATGATGAATGTGCAATGCTGCGGGCAGCTTCTCTCCAAAATTGTCAAAGAGGTGCATCAAGGCTGCCTGTTCGTGTTCGTGAACGATGCGGGGGGTGTTGTAGTCGATACGCACGCCACGTTCCATCGCATAGTCCCACGCATCCTCATAGTCGCTGTTTTGAAGAGCGATTCCGGCAAAGTTTTCACCCCCGTACAAAATACCGTCTGCGCCCTCCTCTATAGCAACCTTCATTGCCTCCATATTGTCAACTGCAACCATCAGTTCCGATGATATATTGTTAAAAATTTGCACACGTTGTAAGGCTGACGACTGCATATTTGCGATGACGAGTCGTACTGTGTCATCGCGTTTTTCACGAAAGTGCTGTGTACAAATTTTCTCCAATGCGGTAATGGCGGAGCGACGAATCTTGTTCAGCTCACTGACTGGAACCATGACAGACGCATCCATATCGCAGAATAAACGGTCAAGCGAAAATAACGTCGTGCCGAGACGTGCCATCTGCTTTTGAACCGTTTCCATTGTGAGCGGGCGATTATTTGCCGCAACAACGACATAGTCGCTCTCCACCTCTGCGCGATTCCCTGCATCATCCTCCACAGAGATGCGCAGCCTCTCGCCCAGTCTCGCATAAAGAGTTGCCCGCAGGGGGATTCTGGATGCAAATTCAATGTCATAGGAGTGTCTTGCGGTCTCCATAAGCCTTGCGTCATAGACCTTGAAGACACGCTCATTTATATGGACTTTTCCACGGATGGGAAAAGAGATGATCTCCCCTGCCCCCGCCTCGGCATACTCTCGTCCGTGAATATCATATAAATGCTCGATCTCTGCGCTGACACGCCCGCCAACCTTCACCCAGAAATCCACTTGATCACCGACAGCGAGATTTCCGGACAACTTCACCGAAACAGTTTTTGAAGAATGGTCATATGCGGTGACTCGCCCAATGAAAAGTCCGCGATTGTTAGGACGACGGTCACTCATCATGTGCCGCCCCTGATGCTTCTCCATATATGCCGTTGTAAAGTCGCGATTGAAAACCTGTGCGAGGTGATCGCGATCCGCATCGTCGATTGGTGTACTATGCACACCAAGATGATGATCGATTGCCTTGCGGTAGGTATGAACGATCGTTGCAACATATTCCGGTCGCTTCATGCGTCCCTCAATTTTGAGTGAATCAATTCCCGCGTCAAGCAGCTGCGGAATCAGCTCAATTGCATTCAGGTCGCGCGGAGAGAGCAGAAAGTTACCGGCAGATGGTCCCAGCACATCATTCCCCTTCGCATCGACTAGGGTGTAGGGCAGACGGCAGGGCTGTGCACAGCGTCCACGATTCCCACTGCGACCGCCGATCATACTGCTCATCAGACACTGTCCTGAGTAACAAATGCAAAGCGCACCGTGCACGAAACTTTCAATCTCAACACGACTATGGTCACAGATATGGCGTATCTCTGCAATAGAGAGCTCACGTGCCAAAACAACGCGAGAGAAGCCGAGTTCTTCGAGCGCCTGAACACCGGCAAGATTGTGTACCGTCATCTGCGTGCTTGCATGAAGCGGCAATTGCGGGACAGCCTCCTTTGCCAACCGCACGACGCCGAGATCCTGCAACAGGATGGCATCGGCTCCAACATCATAGAGAAAGGACAAATATTCCTTGAGCTTCGGAAGTTCATCACTGTCTACAATTGTATTGACCGCAACATGAACCTGCACATTTTTCAGATGTGCATATTGAATGACCTCTTCCATTTCATCTGCGTCAAAATTGGACGCATAGGCGCGTGCACCAAACATCTTGCCGGCGAGGTAGATTGCATTTGCCCCATTTTCTACGGCGGCGAGAAACGCTTCCTTGGTACCGGCGGGGGCAAGCAACTCAACCAAGGCATTCACTCCTTCGTATTATGAAGATATGCCGCAACCCTCTGCCCACTTTTTTTAACATCGTCATTCCCATCATCATATTCCACCGGTTCTGCCGCAGTACGCATTTCTTCAAAGAGCCGGAGCTGGTCATCGTCCAGTGTATCCTTTACATCATCCATATCCGGCAACGCCGGAAGATCTTCAATCTGTTCCAAACCGAATGCACGCAAGAACAAGTCTGTCGTTCCATAAAGAATTGGGCGACCGACAACCTGTTTGCGCCCCATTTCACAGATGAGTTCCAATTCCAGAAGCCGACTGATCGAACGCTCTGCACGAACGCCGCGAATATGTTCAATTTCCTGCTTTGTTATGGGTTGTTTATATGCAATGATGGAAAGTGTCTCCATTGCAGAAGAAGAGAGTGTCGGCTGCACGGTTTCCGATAGTTTTTTCACCCACGAAAAAGCATTCGGATGTGTTACGAGCTGATAGCCACCTGCAGATCTGCGCAAGAATATTCCACTCCCCCGTTCCGACAAGATGTGTCCGAGCTCTGTCAGGGTTTCTTGGACTTCCCATTCAGGCGCTTCAATGATTTCAGCAAGTTTCGGTATAGAGAGTGGAAGGCCGGAAGCGAATAACACAGCTTCCAATATGCTTGTCCGACTAAGAGACTGCACGGCTCCCCTCCTTTACCGAAACAACGATTTCATAATACAGATGCTCCTGTGTGATATATATCATCTGCATCTTAGCAAGTTCCAAGAGCGCTAAAAACGCCGACAGGAGTTCCTCGCGCGTTCCTGTCGGAAATGCGTCATTGAGTTTGATCCTGCCATTTTTACGCTGAAGCAGTGTGAGTATATCCGTCATCTTGTCCTGCACACGATATTCTTCCGCCGACACCACGACAGCAGGAATCACCGGTTTCTCCCGAATGCGCTGCACATCCGCGAAAATACGCATAAGAGTCTCTGCCGAGAGCCCTGTAATGGGAAGCCGATCTGTAGAAAGCTGTATTGGCGTGCGCTCTACATAAGGACACTGCGCATCATTCAAAGAAAAGAGAATGGAGGATACCTCTTTGAAGCGACGGTATTCCAGCAGACGTTCGACAAGCTCCATCCGCGGATCCTCTTCCCGCTCTTCTTCCCCTTCGTTTTTAGGGAGCATCATACGCGACTTGATGTGTAGAAGAGTCGCCGCCATCACCAGAAATTCACTCGCATATTCAATATCGAATTGGTATAGCGTATCGATATACTCAAGATATTGGCGTGTCAAGTCGGCAATCGGAATATCATAGAGATCGATTTTATTCTTTTCAATTAAATGCATGAGCAGATCCATCGGTCCCTCAAACGCACCCAATTTTATTAGATAATCTGCTGCCATAGAAATCTCTAAAACAAGAGGACACTGCCAAGAATCTTATAGAAACCGTACACAAACTGAAAGAGCGGCATCAGGACAACACTCAGCAGCGGCGTTACAATGAACACGATCATGATCAGGAGGCTGTACCGTTCGATCGACTGATAGCGATAGGCCAGATCCGGCGGAAGGAGGTTGCGCAAAATATGCGAACCGTCGAGCGGAGGAATCGGGAGCATGTTAAAGATCGCAAAATTGACATTGTAAACGAAGATCATCTGAATAATACTATAGGTAATCGGAGAAACATCCAAATTATGTGTTCGGATGAAGAGAATGGTATAGAATGCAATGAAGCCCAGCAGAAGATTCATTGCAGGACCTGCAACGGACACGAGAATATCATCTCGTTTCGGTTGGCGAAAGTTACTCGGGTTGACCATGACAGGCTTTGCCCAGCCAAAGCGCACGAGAAAGAGCATAATCAGCCCGATGGGGTCAATGTGCGCACGTGGGTCAAGGGTCAGTCTGCCCATCAGGCGCGGTGTGAAATCTCCGAGCGACACAGCGACACGGGCGTGTGCATATTCATGAAAGGTCATCGCGATAATCAGCCCGGGAATTCCTAGCAGCATCTCTTCCAAATTAAATCCGAACATATCTGTCTCCCATTCGTCAGTCGCGCAGACGTTCTTCCGCCATCATCAGTGAGATGATGGTTTTCGAGTCAATGATCTCTCCAGTTTTTATCATGGCAAGCGCCTCAGAAAACGGCATCTGAACAACGTTGACGAATTCATCTTCATCGGTATGCTGTTTTCCTACTGAGAGATTCCGAGCGAGATAGAGATGAATGTACTCATTGGAAAAGCCAACCGTCGTTGCAATCACAGTCAGTTTATCATAATGCTCTGCCGTATAGCCGGTCTCCTCTGACAGCTCCCGACGTGCACAGTGCAGGGGATCTTCCCCCTCCATGTCCAGTTTTCCCGCAGGAACCTCAAGGGTTACCTTCCCGATGGGGTACCGAAACTGGCGCACCAAGATCACATTTCCGTTCGGCAGAATAGGAAGCACTGCCGCTGCGCCGGGATGATGAATCCACTCACGCACCGCCTCCTTCCCGTTTGGTAGGCGTACAATATCGCGTCGCACATGCAGCAAGGTTCCGTCAAATATATTCTCGCTGCTACTTTTTTCTTCTACAAGATCCTCATACATAGCGGATCCCCCTTTCGAGAAATACAAATCCTGTGTTATCCCTGTGCTTCGTCCTCACGCTTCACAAAAAGTGCGCTCACAAAGTCCTCCGCATGGAAGGGGCGAAGATCCTCCATGCCCTCCCCGACACCGATCCATTTAATCGGAATAGAGAGCTGTGACTTGATGCCAATGGTCACCCCCCCCTTTGCCGTACCGTCCAATTTTGTGAGGACAACGCCCGAAACAGGTGCTGACTGCGTAAAGAGCTCCGCCTGACGAATCGCATTCTGTCCCGTGCCGGCGTCTAGTACGAGTAGTGTTTCATGCGGAGCCCCCGGGATCTCACGCCCGATGACACGATAGATCTTCTCAAGCTCCTGCATGAGATTGGACTTTGTCTGAAGACGTCCTGCCGTATCGACAATGACGATGTCGATATTGCGTGCCTTTGCCGCCTGCATCGCATCAAAGACAACCGCCGCAGGATCCGACCCCTCCCCATGCTTGATGACCTGCGCGTCGGCACGCTTGCCCCAGATCTCGAGCTGGTCAATGGCAGCCGCACGGAAGGTATCTGCTGCCGCCAAGAGAACCGTTTTTCCCTGCCTGTGGTAGTAGGCACTCAATTTTCCGATGGTCGTTGTCTTTCCAACACCGTTCGTACCGACCACGAGCAGCACTGTCGGTCCCTGCTCTGCCATGTGGAAGGTATTCTCTCCTGCCTCGAGGATCTGAACGATTTCTTTTTCCAAAAAGGGAATCAGATCCTCGGGCGTTTGAATTTCCTTCTGTTTGATTCCTTTGCGCACCGCAGTGATGAGCGTCTCCGTCGTCTTGACGCCGACATCCGCCATCAGCAACGTCTCCTCAAGATCATCGATCAACGCATCGTCAATGTCGGCATATCCGATAATGAGCCGCTCAATATTATGGGTGAAGTTCTCCCGTGTTTTTGTTAAACCCTTTTTCAGCCGATCAAAGAATCCCACAATAGCTCCTTCCCGTCCAATAGATCAGGCACTCTGTTCCGTTTCATAATCCTTTAAACGAATGGAGAGAACCTTTGAGACGCCTGCGTCCTCAACGGTAACCCCATACATGGTATCCGCCGCGCGCATGGTGCCTTTTCGGTGTGTCACAACGATGAACTGCGTATTCTTTGCAAATTCCTGTAAAAACTCGCCGAAGCGAGATACATTCGCCTCATCGAGCGGTGCATCAATCTCATCCAAGATGGAGAACGGTGAGGGCCGATATCGCAGGAACGAAAAGAGCAGAGCGATGACAGTAAGTGCGCGCTCCCCGCCGGATAGGGCAGACAGATTCTGTCGTTTCTTATCCGGCAGTGTCACAAGGATCTCAACACCACTGCTTAGTATATCCTCTTTATTCGTCAGACGCAATTCCGCAATCCCACCGCCAAAGAGCCGCACAAAGATTTCGTTGAAATACTCCTGTATCTGATGGAATGCCTCACGAAACGTGCGCGTCATATCCTGATCGATCTTTTGGATAATCTGCTCGATGTCCCGTTTAGCAGCTCTCAGATCCGCAATCTGCTTCTCTTCCTCTTCATGACGTGCTTTCTTTTCTTCGTACTCTGTGACGGCATTGGGATTTACAGATCCGAGATCCTGAATGGAACGCTCCAATGTGCGCAGACGCTCCTCCAAAACATTCGGTGCTACGTCCTGCATCTGTTTGGCTGCCGCCTCCGGCGTCAGTCCAAAATCGGACAAAAGTGTCTCCTGACAGTCCTCCAAACGTATATGAATGCGCTCCAGAGACTTGTCGCACTCATTTTTCTTTGCCCGAATGGATTCCAGATGTGTGACAGCGCTCTTGACGGCAGCGTCCAAGACACGGCTCTCTGCGGCTCGTTCCAAGCGCTGATCCTTGAGTGCCTTGCTACGCTTTTCGCGCTCCTGAAACAATGTGTTCCTGCGAGCGATATCCTTCTCCAAGTCAGAAAGGCGCATCATGTCCATCTGCAACTCATTCGCAAGCTGTGCAACTTGTTCTGTAATGCCTTGCAGTGTCTTTTCCGTTTCTGCATAATCGAGTTCACGGGATTTACGATTCCGCAACCTCGCATCGATCTCTGCAGACAGGGCAGCAAGGGCAACATCCAACGCATGCAGATGCCCTTCCTCGTCTCTGCAGTGCTCTCGCAGCCCTATACAGCGCTCGCTCAGCTGCGCAATTGTCCGCGTAAATCGCTCCTCATGCGCCCTGCACTGAGCAATATGTCCCTCAATCCGCATACGTCTCTGTTCCAGTTTCGCCCCGTGGACAAGGCGCGCCTCCTCTGCACGCTCTATCTCACGAAGGGACTCCGCCTGATCGGCAATACGCTCCTGCAAGACACTGCACGTCCCACGCACTTCGACGAGTTTCTTCGCCAGATGCTCTGCCGCCCCCTTCTTTTCCACATAATGCTCGTTTGTCTCTTTGAGGAGCTGTCTTTTTTGCTTTAAAGAGGTCTTCATTTCCTCGTGCGTTTTCTCTTGTACACTCAGATTTTTTTCGAGTGTACCAATCTCCGTACGTCGATTCAGCAGCGAGGACTGCTGTTTTATGTGTCCACCGCCGGAGAGGGCGCCGCCCGGATTCAATAATTCCCCTGTCAGCGTCACAATGCGAAGACGATAGCCCTCCTCTTTTGCCGCAATAAGCGCTCCATCTAATGTTTCCATCACAAGCGTCTGGGAAAGCAGATGATCTGCGACCTTTTGGAATGCGCCCTCTGCCTGAACGAGCGTATTGGCCCAGCCGATCACTCCGCGATAGCGTTGCCAGTTAATTTTGTGAGGTGGACGCACCGTAATTGTTGTCAACGGAAGGAAGGTAACGCGCCCGCCATTTTTTCGCTTCAAATAGGATATGGCGGCCTTTGCTGTATCCGTATCCTCCGTGACGACGTTTCGCACACTCCCGCCGAGCGCGACATCTATCGCTGTGAGATAGCGCTCCGGAATGCTGATGAGATCCGCGACGGTTCCCGCAACGCCTCTGCGCCACGCCTCAGTCGCCTGCAAAACAATTTGCACCCCCCGACCGAAGCCCTCATAGCTTTCCTGGACACGCCGCTGGAAGTCGAGACTCTGACGGATGCGAAGGAGTTCTGCATCCGACTTCCGAAGTAGCCCTTCATCTGTCTCAATCGTTCGGCGCAGTCCATCAGCGGAGGCATGAAGTTGATCTCTTTCCCGAGATACATCCCGCATGTTTTGTTCCACGCAGTCAATCTCGCATCTCTTACATGCGAGGTCGTTCTCGGCTGAGGTAAGGAGTGCGCGGCGACGTTTTATTTCCTCCTGCCGAATCTGGCTCTCATCTCCCTCTTGTGCCGAGTTCAGTGCAACGGCATGCTCTTCACGCAGACGCGCCAATACGCGCTGCACAGCAGCACGTGCGGACTCCTGACGCGCCATCTCCTGCTCCTCATCCAAAAGCTTGCTCTTAGAACGCTCCATTTCTTCTCGAACACGTGTCTGCTCCGCTTCTTTCTCCTGTTTCTCGGCATATCTTTGTGACAAAAGCGCATCAAGCTGAATGATCTCCTGTTCTGTCGCTTCCTTCATAGCAGAGGCGGATGTACGCCTGCTCTCAAAGTCTGCTTTGCGCTTCGTCCCCTGCTCCTGTCGCCCATTGATGAGATATTTCTCCTGCCGGAGTGCGTCCAATTTCCCATGTAATTTTCGGCTCTTCTGCTCATTCCTCTGAATTTCGCGATCGATCACGTCAATATCCGCCGCGAGCACATTCTTTTTTTCCTCGGCGTCTCTGCGTGCACGCATTTCATGTGTCTCCGCATCACGATGGGAATCCAATGTTTGAGTGAGGTTTTTTTCTTCGTGTATGAGTTTATCATACTGCTGCACAAGCGCTGTCAGCTGATATTGTCGGCGTTCTGCATCGAGCGCACGGAACTGCATCGTTTTTTTCGCCTGTACTTCCAGTGGCTCGAGTTCTGCCGTGTGCGCATACACAATGTCGTTCAGGCGCACAAGATCGCCCTCATTTTCGCGCAGCTTCCGCAGTGCTTCCTGCTTGCGTGTCCGATATTTCGTGATACCTGCGGTTTCCTCAAAGAACACACGACGATCCTCCGGGCGGCTGTCAAGGATGTCATTCAATCGATTCTGCCCGATAATACTCATGCCGTCATGCCCGATTCCCGTGTCCGCAAAGAGCCGATAAATGTCCTTGATGCGGCAGCGCGAATCGTTCAGATAGATCTCACTGTCGCCGTTCCGGTAGAGGCGGCGCTTCACGACAACTTCGTCATAGTCAATGGGCAGCTTCTTATCTGTATTGTCAAAGACCAGTACGACCTCGGCAACGCTGAGTGCGCGGCGTACAGCAGATCCGGCAAAGATGATGTCCTCGGAGCGCAGCCCGCGCAACATACGAATATTCTGCTCACCGAGAACCCAGCGGATGGCATCGGTAATATTGCTTTTGCCGCTCCCATTCGGTCCCACGACGGCAGTGATTCCCTGATCGAATTGAACGACAATCCGCTCGGCAAATGACTTGAATCCGTATGCTTCCATACGCTTTAGCTGCACGCAATGCACCTTCCTTTACAAGTTAGTTCATTCATTATAACAGAACGGATGGTAAATTTCAAAAAACGGTATCTTCCATAAATAAACTATGCTATAATGAAAGTGTTCGTGAGATAGTTTTAATTTAATAGGGGGTAATCATATGCCACTTGTTGGAACAAAGGAAATGTTTAAGAAAGCCTATGAGGGCGGGTATGCCATCGGTGCTTTCAACGTCAACAACATGGAGATCGTTCAGGGCATTACAGATGCTGCCGGCGAACTCAAGTCCCCTCTGATTTTGCAGGTTTCCGCAGGTGCCCGCAAGTATGCACGCCATGAGTATCTTGTCCATCTCGTCAAGGCCGCTCTTGAGATCAACGATATTCCCATTGCTCTGCACCTTGATCACGGGGCAGACTTCGATATCTGTAAAGCCTGCATTGACGGTGGATTTACGTCCGTCATGATCGACGGTTCTCATCTTCCGTATGCTGAGAATGTCGCACTTGCTAAGCGCGTTGCCGAGTATGCGCATGCACACGGCGTCGTTGTCGAGGCGGAACTTGGTCAGCTCGCGGGCATTGAGGACGATGTCAATGTCTCCGCTGAGGATGCATCCTATACGAAACCCGAGGAAGTGCAGGACTTCGTCGAGAAGACAGGCGTCGACTCCCTTGCAATCGCCATCGGTACCTCGCATGGCGCGTTCAAGTTCACACCGGATCAGTGTACGCGCAATGCGGATGGTGTTCTCGTACCGCCCCCGCTTCGCTTCGATATTCTTGAGGAGATCGAGAAGCGCATTCCGGGCTTCCCCATTGTGCTCCACGGTGCTTCCTCCGTTATTCCCAAGTATGTAAAGATCATCAACGAGAACGGCGGTCATATGCCGGATGCGGTCGGAATTCCTGAGGATCAGCTGCGCCGCGCGGCAAAATCCTCCGTCTGCAAGATCAACATTGACTCTGATCTCCGTCTCGCCATGACAGCAGGCATTCGCGAGCATTTCAAGAAGGAGCCGTCGCACTTCGACCCGCGCCAGTACCTGACCGACGGTCGCAGCTACATCAAGGAGCTCGTCACCCACAAGATCAAAGAGGTACTCGGCTCCGACGGTAAGGCGCCGGAAATCCGGGCACTCATCAACAAGTAAGATTGCTCCTATAACGTAATGGAGTAAATACAATATGACCTTATTTCATGCGCAGAATGAAGTAAGGTCATATTTTTATCTCCATGCTCGCTCCATTATCAGACTGCTTACTGGACAGTGCTCTGTTTTTCCTGTATAATGCGTTCAGCATTCACCATTATGGGAATCATATCAATCCATAGGGGGACATTATATGGCACTAATTGTAAAAAAATTTGGCGGTAGCTCCGTGGCGACGCCGGAAAAGATCAAAAATGTAGCGAAGCGAATCCTGAGTGAGAAAGCCCCCGACGATCACATTGTCATGGTGGTATCGGCAATGGGCGATACGACAGATGATCTCATCGCTCTTGCCGGAGAAGTCGTAGAGCGTCCCTATCAGTATACGCGTGAGATGGATATGCTTATGACCACGGGCGAACAAATCTCCATCGCACTTCTTGCGATGGCGTTCCGATCGATGGGGCAATCTGCCGTCTCACTCACAGGCGCAATGGCCGGGATGCAGACGGACAGTGCGCATACGAAGGGGCGCATTCTTGGGCTTCATCCGGATCGTGTGCATGAGGAGCTCGCCAAGGGGAATATCGTGGTTATCGCCGGATTCCAAGGTACGGATGACATCGGTGATCCCGTAACACTCGGGCGCGGTGGTTCGGATACATCCGCCGTTGCGATTGCAGGCGCGATTGGGGCAGATACCTGTGAAATCTACACCGATGTCGACGGCATTTATTCGGCTGACCCGCGTATCGCAAAAGGTGCACACCGCATGAAAGAGATCACCTATAACGAGATGCTCGAGATGGCGCGCCTCGGTGCCGGCGTCATGCAGCCACGATCCGTGGAGATGGGACAGCTCTACGGCATCCCCATCCACGTTCGTTCGACCTTTACTTCTGAGCAGGGTACCATCATTAGGGAGGAATACACAGTGGAAGAAAAGTCCTTTATCATTCGCGGCGTTACACATGACGAACACGTCTCCAAAATCACCGTCCTCGGTGTTTCCAATGTCCCCGGGATCGTGCATACAATCTTCTCTGCTCTTGCAGACGCTAATATTGTCGTGGATATGATTGTGCAGAGTGTGCGCAGTGCAGAGTCCAATGTGACGGATGTCGTATTCACTGTTGCAACGATTGATGCCGAAGAAGCTCGCCAAGTAGTCGAGGGGATTGCAGACAAGATCAAAGCATCTGCGGTCGCCATCGACAACGACGTAGCCAAGGTCTCCATTGTCGGTGCCAGTATGCTCGGCAATCCGGGCATTGCCGCGCGGATGTTTGGTGCCCTCTCGAATGCCGATATCAACATCGAGATCATCAGCACATCCGAGATCAGTATCTCCTGCCTCATCAAGGGAGGCAGCGTCAAGGATGCAGTTAATCGGATTCACGATGAGTTCTTCCCCGACGAGGCATAAGAATACTTGTATACACCCACATATCTTGTGGACACAAGGATGGCAACACGCTATCATCATGGTGTACTTTGGAGAAAGCACGGACAGAATGAAGACCTCCCGCTTTCGTCGGGCGGCATCATTCTGTCCGTGCTTTCAAAACGAAAAGGAGAGCGTATACAAATGGCAATTCAGATGGCTGCGTCCCATGCCGCTTCAAGGAGACTGAAGGACGCGATTTTTGGTGCTGCTGCCGCATGCCGTGCAGCAGTCGCAGAACATGGTGAAGAACGTGTTGTAAACGCAACGATCGGTGCCGTAATGGATGACACAGGGAAGCTCGCTCATCTTCCCACTGTCGAACGTGTATTCCGTGGCCTTCCCATCGAGGATTACATTGCTTATGCCCCGATCTCCGGTCTCCCGGAATATCTGGAGGCGGTGATTGATATCGCCTTTGCGGACAATCGCCCGGCAGGGTACCTCGGTGCCGTTGCAAGTGCGGGTGGAACGGGCGCGCTGCGTACAGCGGTCGACAACTACGTAGAAAAGGGCGATCAGGTGCTTACCTCGGATTGGTTCTGGGGAACATATAATGTTATCTGTCAGGAGCTCGGCTGCTCTCTAACGAATTTTCAGCTCTTCGATGAGTCAAACAACTTCAACCACACGGCATTTGCCACTGCTGTTGATACGCTCTTCAAGACGCAGGAGAGCCTGCTCATTATCCTCAACACGCCCGCACACAACCCGACCGGCTACAGTCTCTCCGCAGAAGACTGGGATAACGTACTCAACTGTGTCAAGAAATACGCAGCGGTGGGCAAGAAAGTCCACCTGCTTATCGACATTGCCTATATTGACTTTGCCGGAGAGAAATTCGAGACACGTTCCTTTATGCAGAAGTTCGGAAACCTACCGGAAAACATTTTAACGCTCTTTGCGTTCTCGATGTCCAAGGCCTATACGTTTTACGGACAGCGTTGCGGTGCGCTCATCGCTCTCTCCTCGAGCAAAGCGGTCATTGACGAGTTTAGTGAAATCAGCAAGTATGCGGCACGCGCCACATGGTCGAACATCAATCGCGGTGCCATGACGCTCCTGACACGCATTCAGCAGGACAGTGCTGCTTATGCCTCCTATGAGGCGGAACGTGATACTCTCTACCATCTAGTACAGGAACGCGGTGACATCTTTATGAAGGAAGCTGCGGCATGCGGTCTCCCTGCCCTCCCCTACAAGGGCGGCTTCTTCCTCGCCGTTCCGGCAGCAGATCCACAGGGGGTCTGCGATCTCCTCCACGAGGATCTCATCTTCGCCGTCCCTCTAAAAATGGGGGTTCGCATTGCCGCATGCTCTGTACCAAAGACAAAAATGCATGGAATTGCGGAAAAAGTCAAGTGTGCGATGGATAAAATGCCTTGACATTCCGGAAAAAATTTCATAGAATAGCGACGTGTGATATTTTTCATGTATCCATTAGCCCCGGAGGCATGAGCGGATATTGCATCAACTCATCATATTGAATGATCTTACTCTCTAGGGGGGAATTACGTGAAAACCACGGTTATGGCAAAAGCCGCCGATATTGAACGCAAGTGGTATGTTATAGACGCCGAGAATCAGACAGTTGGTCGTCTGGCTGCTGAAATTGCGAAGGTTCTGCGTGGCAAGAACAAGCCCATCTACACACCGCACGTTGACACCGGCGATTATGTCATTGTCATCAATGCTGAAAAAGTGAAGTTCACGGGAAAAAAGCTGACGGACAAGACCTACTTCCGTCACTCCGGTTATCAGGGCGGCACGACCTTTACGACTGCCGGCCAGATGCTCGAGCGCTTCCCCACCCGTGTCATTGAACACGCTGTCAAGGGTATGCTGCCAAAGAACAGCCTCGGCGCTCAGATCTTCCGTAAACTCAACGTTTACGTTGGTTCGAAGCATCCCCATGTAGCACAGAAGCCTGAACCACTGGCGTTTGATATTCGCTGAGTTTCATAAAAGGAGGAATCTGTTCGATGGCACAAGTCACTTACTACGGCACGGGTCGCCGTAAGACTTCGGTCGCACGCGTTCGCCTCGTTCCGGGCGATGGTAAGATTACGATTAACGGTCGCGAAATGGCAGAGTACTTTGGTCTCAAGACCCTTGAGCTGATTGTTTGTCAGCCGCTCAACCTGACGGAAACGGTCGATAAATACGATGTAATTGCCAATGTATCCGGCGGTGGTGCATCCGGTCAGGCCGGTGCAATTCGTCACGGCATTACGCGTGCACTCATCGAGATGGATGCAGAGTTGCGTCCTGCACTCAAGAAGGCTGGCTTCGTTACTCGCGATCCGCGGGAGAAAGAGCGACGCAAGTACGGCCTCAAGAAGGCACGTAAGGCGTCTCAGTTCTCGAAGCGCTAACCCGCAATTTATGCAATGTAAAAATCCCTCCATCATACGAGGAGGGATTTTTTATTTGACATTTTTAGTTTTTTAACATATTATATTAACAGAATAACTATGTTTTACTGAAAGAGGATGAACCTATGAAGATTTCCGCAAAAGGTCGCTATGGCATTGCTGCAATGGTGTTTCTGGCACGCAACTATGACGCGTCCACCCCGATTACAATCATCAGTATATCGGAACATCTCGGCATCTCCAAGATCTATCTTGAGCAGGTTTTCTCGCTGCTCAAACGCAGCAAGTTGGTCAACTCGATCAAAGGTTCCCAAGGCGGTTATCAGCTCGCCCATCATCCGCGTCAGATCACTGCCTATGATATCCTCTCGTCCATCGAGATCTCCCTCATCGAAAAAACCGGCTCTGCCTCCGAAAAGATGGACTCACTGAACCATATTCTTACCCATGAGGTCTTTGATGTATTGGACAAAAGTATCTTCGATACATTGAATTCTATTACATTGGAGGATCTAATGTCTGCATTAAATCACGAGGAAAGCGATGAAAATTTTATGTACTTTATTTGATCTCCTTTAAGAGAAGATGCTCATGCAGACAAAAAGAAGAAATCCGATGCAACCTCCGACGAGTGAACCGTTGACGCGAATCCAGAGAAGATCCTGCTCGACTTTGTCGTAGATTAAATGATTGAGTTCCTCATCTGTAAGGCGCGATAATACATTCCCGACAACAACACCGACAAGCGTCTGGGCATGAAGCGCCGAGCGCGCCAAGAGATCATAGAGCACCTTAGTAATGATCTTTTGCAGTTCCGGGCGCTCCTCCACAAGCGTGAGCATATGTTGGTATTCAACGTGGAGTATGGTCTGCAGATGCGTGTAAAACGCAGGCATATGCTCCGCAATCGGATCGATTTCCCGCTTCAGATCCATTTGGAAATGTTTCCGTAGCCCTTGAAAGAGCCGAGCGAGCGTTTCATCAAGGGGAAGTTCGTTGGCGAGTCGCTCCTGCAATTTGCGAACAACTTGTAGCAATTCTGCATCCTGACGGAGATCTGACAGACAGTCATGCAGAAGTATGATGGCATTTTCTTGAAGTGGAGAGTGCTCTCTGCCGAGTTCGTTCAATAGGTGACAAGTATGCCTCTGAATCAGTTTTGCCCCCTCATCCAGATTGACTGTATTGGTCACCTCGAGCAGACGCGATAAGAAGCCATCTCCGATTTTCTCACGTTCCAGATCTGCTAAGGTATCTCGAATAGACTGCCGCGTCTCCTCCGTAGACACCTCCTGTGCAAGGAGCGTGGCTACGCGAGAGAGTATTTTCTGATCCCAGGCATTGGCTCTGGACAGCACATCAAAACGATACATAAGCTCCGCCGGGTCTTCGCGCAGGAGTATATTCTTGAGTCGTGCCGACAGATAAGCAATTGCTTTTTTGTTTTTTTTTCGCAGAAATGTCGCGCGGATAAAATGAAGAACCGTGCCTGTCAGCTGCTCCTCGGTTTCTTTCTTGTGCAGAAATGCCTCCATCATCGGAATTAAATGGATCTTCTCGATGTGGCGGAAAATTTTTCGCCGCGAGAAAAACTCCTTTTGTACCATGACAACAATTGCGTGGATGAAACTGTCCCGCCGATGCGGCAATATTGCCGTATGATAGGGAAATCCGAGGGGCTTCCGAAAGAGTGCCGTAACTGCAAACCAGTCGGCAACACCGCCAACCAGAGCCGCCTCACTGACCATGAGCATCCCATCCGTCCATAGCGCCGGGAAATGCAGATGCAGATAGAGAGAGATGAGAAAGAGAAAGAGCGAAATCAAGAGGGCCGTATCCGCCTTGTTCCATGTTCGGATCATACCCCCCACATCCTTTCCGCAAAGGTCACAATAAGTGACAGTGCCATGCCGACAAAGGCGCCGACGATTGCACCGTTCACGCGGATCATCTGCAAATCGGTGCGTACTTTGCCCTCAATAAAGAGAATGAGCTCATCATCTGTTTTTTGATTCAAATAGTCACGGATAAAATCGGCAATCATACCATGATGTTTGTCCACCTCGCCGGCAACCAGTTCTTTGATCCAGCGATCAACGCGATTCTGCCAGCTTTCCGAATGCACGAACAGATCTATTTTTTCATTCAGCAATTCCCTCACATAGGGAATCCAAAAGGGATGATTTCCCTTCATGCGATGTTCAATGAAGTCTGCCAATATACGTTCGATCTCAATGTGCTCAATAACATGCATTTTATACCGATAAAGAGCCTCATGTAGATTTGGATCCGTGCGCAGTGATGTGATAAAAGAGACAAGCGCCTGAACCCCATCCCTATGTTGCCGATCATCCCCGTCCGTTACAGAACGCAGGATCTCCTCCAAACGTTCCGTCAACCACGCAGCAATCATTTCATCATCAAAAAAAGAGAGGACAAAGGCGCGTATCATTCCATCGCCCTCATATTCCGTTCGGATGGACGCTATATTTTCACGGAGCATATCCTGAAAGATTTGTGTCCGAACGAGCTGCATCCCCATACGAATCAACATATTGAAAATACGGTCCGCATGGGGTTCTTCTGTCAACACATTCAGAAGCTCGACAAAGCTCTCCTCCAAGGGGAGTGCATGGAGCGCCTGAATCACGTAGGGCGTCAATTCCTTTGAAATATGACGGCTGTCCACATCGGAAGCAACATGACGAAGGATGTCCACTGCGGCATCGATGAGGCGTTCCCGCCCGCCGCGATGCTGTAGATACTCTACGACAAGCGCACCGATCTGTTCCCGCTCGATGACATCCATGATATTTTTTTTACTGAGCAGATCATCAGAGGAAAAGAGGA
>ERZ773063.298-NODE-298-length-33257-cov-5.890549_pt1 | contig 33257 bp, 40 predicted proteins | sample MGYA00580625_ERZ773063 | MGnify/ENA primary metagenome ERZ773063 (study PRJEB29015, sample SAMEA2738022) | human oral metagenome | biome: human oral; feature: human-associated habitat; material: dental | place: China | collected 2042 ... | reverse complement strand
CAAGGAGGGAGACGCTACCGATCGTTTCCAAATGAAGGTGCCTGTGAGTGTGAAAGAGTCCAATGGCGATGGAAGTGGTATTGGAATTCCAGATTATAATAAAGCTTATGTTTTGGCTAGTTGGAATATGGGAGACAGATCTTTAACTATGCCTGACGATGGATGGGTTTATATTTGGGATGGGAATAGAAATACAGACATTGTTAATCGTCAAGGCTGGTATGCAGGAAAACATGCTGGTAGGACGAGTTTGTTTAATGTTACAGGTATAACAATGAACCCTGACTCTAGTTATAGAGATGTTTGGAGTAGTGATTCTTGGTCAGGACATGGAACAAGAGAAAAATATGGTTCAAAAATAATTATCCCAGCAACTCCTACAACCCATAATGGATATGCGTCTTCGTTGATGCCTGTCGGGAAAGGTCAAAAGATATTTGTAAATTCAATAGAAGATGATGGTTGTCAAGTATGGTTTATCCCAAATAAAAAGTGATATAAAACAGCGCACATAGCCGTTCGGCATGTGCGCTTCGTTTCTTTGTTATCTCTCGCTATATCGCCAATGTACAATACTCACAAAATTGATATACTCATTGAGTATTCAAACAGCGATTGATAACATAAAAATGTAAATTTTCAAGACTTAATTCTTCCTGCCGTTGCCATGTGAGCTTAGTCCCACACCCACGTCGTTCTTCTTGTAAAGTGAGATTTAAGATGGAATATTCTCTTTCGTTTACTTCAAAAGATATTGCTTTTAAAAGAAAAAGTAATCCTTCTATTTTGTCTATATCCATCCCTTGTTTTAATAAAAACAACTGAATATTTTCCTCGTATTTTGAAAAAACAACTTGTTGCAAATAAAGCAAAAAGAACACGTCATCTTTATTTCCTATAATCTTCATTTTACATTTTCCTTTCTTCTCTCGTCTTCCCAGTCATAATCATTCATGTGTTTTAACCACACAAGCATTTTTAACTGACAGTGGAATTTTTTCACATGAATAAGCTCTTTGTACTGATCACTGTTAATAAAATCTCGTATAGAATATGTAGCGCCGTTGGCATTGTAAATATGCTTGATATGTAAATAGAGATTGTATAAGCTATCTCCAATAATACACCTTAACTCCCACTCATCTTTTTCCTCCAAGTTCATGTCTAACCTGCCACTAGCAAAAATATAATGCTCCAACTCTCGCATAGTGTAAGTGTCTCGGATCTCAAAAATTACATTCATAATGGTATGAGTTGATACATTTAATGTTCTCGCAAGAATAGGAATTGTTTTTATGTCTGGCAAACCTCTCCCAGAACACCATTTAGAAATTGTTTTTGCATCCACACAACACATTCTCGCAATATCGAGTTGTCGTAAGCCTAGCTCTTGGATTTTCTTTTTTAGAAATGTTGGAAAGGTGTTGTCATCTTTCCTTAATAAGTCTTCTTTTATTTTTATAAGAGTTTCTTTTGTTGTTTTATTTAATTCTCAAATTTCGCAAGAGAAAACGTGCATCTTACTTAGAGCAACATGTGGTGTTAAACCACGTTGATCCGGTGATCGAGAATAAAATGTTTGTTTCTGACATAAGGTTCTAACTCATTGAAAAATCGACATAGTTTTCGATTTTATCTAAAACTATGTTTTCACTGAATTAACGGTATTTTACACTCCGCAAACTTAGTGTTTGGTGCAATGTTTGAATCATGTTGTGTTCGCCCAAAAATTAAGAATTATATCAAGAATCAGTTACAGGAGGATATTATGGCAGATCAACTAAGCCTAAAGGAGTTTGTTGACCCGTTTACGGGTAGCAGGAGTGAAAAAGGCAAATAAAAACGCCCCCGAGTAGGGGGCTGTCCGTGATAATAGTGTGGTTGTCTAAACCCATTTGATGCGCCTTTTAAGGTACTATCACAAGCATTTTATCCTTATAGGACCTATTCAAAACACCAGTTTAACTGGTGTTTTTTGATTTTAGACGTTTAGTTTTAGCTTTAAGCCAATTCACAACACATGGAATATTTATTAAAGTCTATGAAACATCAATGTTATTTTTTTTCTATCCGAATTATGATAATAACAACCTGATCTTCTTTGAATATATGTAAATTTATCTCCCTTCTTTACTGGAATAGCTCTATAAATACTGGTAACATCTTCACCATTATAATATAAGTTACTAGAATGATTGTGACATACTCTGGTTCCATGTCCTCCACTACAACTCTTATATCCACTATATTGAGGTGTTACGTACATTATTCCATCATGTTCAACTGTTCTTTCCGAACGATACTTCCAACAATTTCCTTCAAACCCTGTTGGAGTTAAACTCCATTCCTCCCTTTTTAACATTCCACTATTATCATCATTTTTCACACTCACAGGCACCTTCATTTGGAAACGATCGGTAGCGTCTCCCTCCTTGCGGATACTTACCGTAGCGATCCTCTGTTTGCTGTTTGTGGAGGGATCAACGCATGAATATGTTTGTGATGACACTTGATAATTTGGTTTTGTATTTTTTTAACCCCTCCTTTCTTTCCTGTGTTATTATGTCGATAGTAGACCAAAGGAAAGTCTTTGGCGAAAAATTTTTCCTTTTTATAGGAGTTTTTGACGTGAAAAAGAATGGATATATGGATTTTTGTGACGGAAGTTTCGCAAATTCTATCATCTGTTTCCTTGTCGTTGGATCTGTTTTTATCTTCCTGTTTCACACAAACGTTCTTTCACAGACACAGACGTTGAACTCGGACGAAACTATCATCTCTGTAGCGAAAGAACAGTTGGAACAAATAAAGAATCGCGTAGAAAACACACCCTACGACGACTTAGTTTTTGAGTTTCCGCAAACACCCGTATATATAAATGGATATAACAAACCGAAGCTGTTTTCACTGAGCCAAGAATTTGTCCTCTCCTACTATATTTCTCTTGGAGATGAGAAATTTCTCGATAGCAACGTAAAAGAACGATCCGTTATGATCCATGTCATCGCCGAAACTGGGGTAGCAAACAGAGATTTCCAAACAACAGTTATTGTTAAGTCTGATCCTGAAAAGAAAGAAGAAAAAACACCATGATTTCTCCACAAAAACAAACTTATCTCGCACAATCTGCCCTCATAGCAACAGTAACATCTCTCGTATTTTGTTTCCTTGTTCGAGTGCTAGAATCTATCTCTACGGTTGTCATGTTTGGAGATAGGATTGTTGTATGTCTAGCGGTAACAGGGATTATTTTGTCTTCTGTTTTTGGATGGATGACATTTTTGTTTTGGAGAGAAAGAAAAGAGAAAGTGAAGGTGGATTAAGTGCGAGAAGATACTTATGTAGCTTGATTTTTGATTTGTTTGTGGTTTCTTTTTTTTGTGTTTATCGAATGTGCTAACGTTTCGGATACCGTTGTCCCAAAGAGTGATATGTTTCTCGCTCTCGTTGGGATAACGTTCTTAGTCGGGTGTGCGAGTTGGTGGAGGTTGAGGCTGGAAGAGAAGGAAGAATTTGAGACTATAGACGAAGATATTTGATATGACAATTTGTTTGCTTTTGGTTTTGGAAAATTAATACGTAAAACAAAGAAAAGATCTAAAAAACACCTGTTTTTCCTTTAAGTTCTTATTTGAATATCAATAAAAAACCACCGAGACGACGCTCTATGCGTGATGTCGGTGGCTGTTTTAGAATGTGCGAATAAGATACTAGACGGATCTAGTAAAAGCGTTCAAAGGCGTAAGTGCGCGAGCATTGTTCAAAAAGATTCCCCGATCTTAAAACGAACCTTTGGAAGAGACACCTCGCTTTCTATTAAAAATGAACAACTTCTCGTGCCCTGTTATAATAAATATTGAAATCGAGCTTAAAACAAGACAAAAAGGAGGTCTCTCTGTTGAAAACAAAAACAAAAGCAGGAATCATCACATTCCTTATAGCAACACTCACGGTCGGTGGCGGTGGAATGTATCTATACAATCAACACCTAAATAATCTTAAGTTGTCACCTCAAACCAAACTCAACGAGCAATCCTCTTTCTCTTCTTTTCCAAACTCTCAAATAAACCAAAATTCTCAACCTCACACATCGTCCTCAGCGCACCCTTACGATTCATCACAGTCTCAATCATTCCAAGATCAACAACGCATGAACGAGCAACTATTCCAACAGCAAGTTCAAGAAGAACAGGAACGGTTTAGACAAGACCAAGAAAACTTCAGAAAACAGCAAGCAGAAATGCAAAGACAATTTAACGAACAGGTTGCTCAAGATAGACAAAATTTTTCTCAAAGCATGAGAGATCATCAAAATGCAAGAGAACAAGCCGAACAGGATGCGATGCAAGGAATCTGGGGAAGAATGGATGGCGGAGATTCTGTTGGACAGGAACAAATGGGAAATCTCCCCCAGATTCAAGAACCTCCTTCAATTTAAAGTAAAAAGAAATAGACCAAAGGAATTATTCCTCTGGTCTATTTTTATTTGAGAGTTTTGTTCTTTATGTAAATCGGTCTATTTTTTACTTCTTCCAAAATAGTCATCAATACTTTCATTCCAACCACACAAACGCAAGAAACTAACAATAATCCAAACAATAAAAAATCTATTCCAAGCGTCATAATATTAAATATTCTTGCAGATAATAAAACATAAAAGTTATATGCAACCACCATTAGTGCAAGAATAACTGTAACCCAAACTGAAAGTTTATACGGCAAGTAAGTAAAATTTACGAAACCATCAAGAGCAAAATTCATCTGTTTTGAAATATTCCATTTTGATTTTCCGCCAATACGCTCATGACGCTTCATTAAAACTTCTTTTTTTCGCATACCAATAAATGCGAACATTCCTTTAGTGTAGCGAGCGCGTTCTTTCAGTTCAACAATCTCGTTAATCGCGTTTTTACTAATGACTCGAAAATCTCCAACATTTTCTTCTATTTGAAACCGAGAGTTTTTGTTAAGTAAATGATAATACCATTCGATCAGTTTTGATTTTATAGTTGATGAGTCATCCCGAGAAATTCGCTTTGCATACACGTCATCATATTTTCCAGTAAGGAACTCGTTTAACATTTCTACAAGAGCTTCTGGGTTATCCTGTCCATCTGCATCAATAAAAACTGCTCCATCAAAATTGTTTTCTTTGGCATATTCTAGCCCTGCGAATATGGCGGATTCCTTTCCGAAATTACGAGTAAATTGAATTGTTTTTGTTTTTATACCAAGTTCTCGTTCAATAGAAAAAAGTTCTAACAACGTATTGTCAGAGCTACCATCATCAATAAAAACATACTCAAAACTTTCTTGTATTTTCGCCTCAATGAGTTTTTCTTTAACTTGTTGTACAGTTTTGAATATAACACCTTCCTCATTGTAACAAGGGAAGATTATCGCTATTTTCCGTTGAACCAAATTGTTCGACATTCGATGATGATTCCTTTCTCAAATTTATAAAATTCGTTAGTATATCGCTGATATACTAATTGTAGCATCAACAATCTTTAGAAAGAGGAATTGTTTTGAAAAAGAAAGTATATTTTGGATTAGTTCTATACTATATCGAAAACACCAACCACCCATTCTTCTTCAATGTCATCCAACAGGATGAAAAACAACCCAAAGATATATACCAATCTTTCGACCGAGCAGACATTTATATCGACTGGTTTCCAAGTGCCGATAAAATGAATGATTACAAAAATATTCTTGTTCAACAAGTGTTTTCTGACGAAAAAGAACGCTTATCAAATCTTCAAAAAGAAATTGTTCCGATTGGAAAATTTAAGCAAATGATGACTACCTTCTCTGTGGAAGAAGCAATTATTCGATTAAGAAACAAAGAAAAAATTTATATAATTCCTCCAGTCTTAACTGATAGAATGTTTTATCATGAAGTATCTAATGCGCAAGAATTTGAATGGATTTGTAAAAAAGTTTCTCTAAAATCTGGAGTTCCAAAAGAAAAGCTTTTTATTTTCTACGAACATTCATTTGAAAAAATTCTTTCCGAAACTACAGCCAATACAGGAAATCTATCAATTCAAAAAAGAAAACCAGAGCTCTACTCCTTTGGATAATCAAAAAAGACCACCTGTCAAAATAAGGTGGTCTTTTCTTTTGGCGATAAAATATTAGAAAGAAAGAAGGTCAAACATGGAACAACTCTCTCAAGAAACAAGACAAACTATTTGGTTTTTGATAGTAAATTATCAAGCATATTTCGCTTTCATATTTTGCTCTGCATATTTACTCTTGTATTTTAAGCGAAAAGAGCTCCACCTAATAAAAGATAAGTTCATTCGACAAAGTAATCGCTTTACCACACATAACCTCGTCTCAACGTTAAAAATGACGGTTTTTGCACTACTCTTTGTCTTATACATCATCTCTAATTCGCAACTTCATTTTAGTACAGAAATGAAATTTGTGCTTTCTGTTTTGTATATGACATCAACACTCTTTGTTTGTAATAAAGAAATTGGCGTGTTTTTTAAACGTGTTCGTAAAAACCATCCTGTAAAAAAGGTTTGGCAGGAAACAGTAATGTGTTGGTGTACACCGATTATTATTGTGATGCCCGCTATGTGGATTTATCACTTATTTGAAGTTCCTTTTAACGCGCAGGGGTTAAATCGTATGCCAACGATAGAACTTTCTCGTTGGTTTGAATTAAATGTGTATGGAATCCCAAATGTTATTTCAGAAGAAATCTTTAATTTGTTAGTTTTATTGATTTTTGCGAGTATTATTCGCAAGTTTTCCAGAACAACAGTTATGATTTTTTCTTCTATTCTTATGTCGCTTGTTTTTGGTTGGCTTCACATGTTCGCGTGGAACACATTAACGGCTCTCTCAATATTCCTTTCTCACGTTACGATTGCGCTTTTCTTTGTATATATACGAGATGTAAAACCGTTAATTTTCTGTCATATTATCAACAATTTGTTAGCTACTTCTGTGATTACAGGTATGTCTGTTGTGATTAAGCCAATAGTGATGTTAATGATGACTGTTCCTGTTGTTGTATGGTTGGTGGTGGAGGTTATTGGGAAGAAAAAGAAGGTAGATGGAGTTATTGAAAATGTTGAGTAAAAACCATTTAAGTTGATATAAATAATAATATTATATATTATGAAAACATAATTCCCGCTTATTATTGCGGTTTAGAACGGTTTTTGTTTTCAAAGAAAGGAGTGGTGATAATGACCACGCAAATCATCAACAAGTTCGGATGTATTATGCCAGAGTGGTTATTTCCGTTTAAACGGAAATATTCCTCGATCCTAAAAACGATTGAGGTCGCTCCCGAATGTATTTGTGGTAAAGCGACCCGTGAGGTTGGAGATCTCCATCTCACATTTTCTGGAATTAGTGCTGAAGAACTTCAAAAAATTCTTGGAGGAAAAGGAACTTTCTTCTTCTCCAAGAATAAAAGCGAAATCCTCGTTTGTGGTTACAACGAATGATTTCTACCCACTCAGATTCTTTTTGAATTTGGGTGGGTTCTTTGTTGTTTATTTGATCATCTGAATCTATAATGTTTATATATCTTGAAAAATGAGGGCCGAGCCCTCGTGCTAGAGTCTAAGACCTAGCGAAGATGGAGTGCTCCACCATCTTTAAAAATTGGAGATCATTTGTTTTTATCCAGAAAGGAGGGGCTTATGCGTAAAAACAGCATTATGAGAGTTACCTCTCATCGCGCTCAAAAAGGGCAAAAAATAATGCGGTTTAATTGCATGTTCGATAACTTCTGTCCAGATGTTATCGAAAAAACCGTGACGGACATTATTGATGATCTTCATCATGAATACGTCACAAAAGGGCATTTCGAAGAAAGAAAAAAACAACGGAAGTGCCTTAAAATTTCCATCAAAAAAATATTTACGAAAGGGCATGTTTTTGCCTATGAACTGATTGATGGAAAATATTTATCTCGATTGGCTTTTCGACTAGATGGTGTAAAACTTACGCACATCTATGTTATAGAGCTAACGCGAGATGTTTCAACAGGTTATATTGACTATCGTTATGTAACCTGTTATAAGAAGGCTATGGGTCATGAGTTTGAGGTTGATCCTAAAGCCTACTTCCTTGGTCGCAATTTCTATGACCAAAGATAATAGTTTTACCACCGCACACGCATATAACAAAAGCGTTTGTGGTGGTTTTCTTTTTAAACCCTATTGAAAAATAATCGTTTCTTAATTTTAACCTCTTGATTTTTTATTTTCTCCATGCTACACTCTTAATAGTTGGTCATAAGAATTCGCCAAATGAAAAAGGGAACATGGAAACTTTTCCTTTTGGTCTATTCGGAAGAACCAACGAATACAGTTAATTGTCGGTAGCTCACAAAACTATCGACACTATCCGAAAGGACAAGGTGACTTAATCATGAAAAAGTCAATCACAGCCGCACTCTCCACCGCTCTTGTTATTGGTGCAATGGGAACAACATTTGCTTCGGCAAATCCGTTCTCTGATGTGCCAAAGAATCACTGGGCATACGATGCGGTACAGCAGCTTGCTAACGAAGGAATCGTTGAAGGCTACGGAGACGGTACATTTGCTGGCGACAAGAACATCACTCGCTATGAGATGGCGCAGATGGTAGCAAAGGCAATGGCAAAGTCTGAGACACTCAGCACGCGCAATCAGCAGATTGTACGTCGTCTTTCGGCAGAGTTTGCTAATGAGCTCAATAACCTTGGCGCACGAGTAGATAATCTTGAGCGCAATGCTGACAAGGTAAAGTGGACGGGTGAAGCTCGTTACACTTACACAAGTGACCGTCATAAAGACACCGCTAATAAAAACAACAACGAGCTCTCCATTCGTCTTGAACCAACGGCGGAAATCAACAAAAACATCTCCGTTAAGTCTCGACTCAACGCCTACCTTGAGTCTTCGAATGATACCAGTGGAGATGTGAAGCTGAACCGCCTCTTTGCGGAAGGACAGTGGAACAAACTCAACGTGAAGGCTGGTAAGATTCCGACGCAGGATAACACGGGCGTCATCCTTGACAATGACAATGACAGCTTCCCCGGTGCAGTTATTTCTTATGGTAATAAGCTTCAGGTAACAGCGGGTGGTGGACGTTGGTCAAATACCCGTGATATTTACTCTAACTCCATTAAGAAGTATGAGTCCGTTCGTGGGTTTGATAACACGGTGAACTACTGGTTCTCTGGTTTTGGTTATGACAATGGAAAGTTAAATGTAGGTGCAACCTACCATCACATCGCTGGTGATGACCTGAAGGTTAAGAGTTCTACAGGAAACAATCCGTACATGGATCTTGTCGGTATCAACGCTGGGTATCAGTTCAACAAGAACTTTGGTGTTCTCGGTTCTTACGCAAAGAACTACAACGCTAACGTACAGAACAAGGCTGGTACGTTCCAGCTCAACTACAAGGGCGCAACCCCAAGTGATGTTGGTTCGTGGGGGGTCTATACAGCGTACCGTTATCTCGGAAACAACGCTTCGTTCCATAATGCATTTGAAGTTATGAATGCAGGACAACGTGGTTATGAAGTCGGTGGAAACTACACGGTATTCCAGAATACGATTGCAAGTCTTCGTTATTTCGATGGTGCAGACATCAATCGTCCCAGTGATAAGAATGACGCAAAGGCTGTGTTTGGTCGAGTTCAGTTCTTGTTCTGATTAAATTCTATTTGATGAGCCAAAGGAATGGTTTGTCGAAGATCGAGTCTTCCTCTTTTGAGGGAGACTCGTTTTTTGTTGTTGTATTTATAATTTGGATGGTTTTATTTGAGAAAGAAAAACAGCTTATCTCAAATGAGATAAGCTGTTTCCCCGTCAAGCTCGAAGATCAAGCTTCGAGATAAGCCCGCCAAGGCTTTCTCTCGATCTTTTTCTTCTTGCTCTGCACCACTCTTGGTGCAAAGGTGCGACGGTTTTCAACCATCGCCTTTGCGACCACAGAGCGAGAGTAGAGCGAACTTACATTCTTTTTCATAAATAATCCTCCTTATAAACCAATCAAAATAACTTCAAGCCTTTTTATATTCTATTCAATTTTGTTAAAAATACAAAGTTTTTCATCAAAACCTTAAAAATGATAAAATCAAAGAAATAACACCTATATTGAAAGGAAAATATCATGCCTGACACAGAAAAATACCGCCCAATCGGAATGATTTGTGACTATGACGAAGACATTGAAAAATACTATAAAACACCTCTTTATTTGGACGAAGACCTCAATTACCATGCTCTTACACCAGATGGTGAAATGTTTAAGGTAAGTGAACGTTTTCTTTGGGTTATGTTTTCTTGTCCATTACAAGAGCAGTGTCTTTTATTCGGCTTTGAAGAAGAGACAGAAACCTATACTGTTCATTATCAAGCTCTTTATGGCGCAAAAAAACGTTATGAAATTATAGGTGTTGGAAAAGACATTTATCAGGCATATGCAGAAATGCTTGTCTATTTCGCTCTTTTATATCAGAATTTCGATGATTCTATTTTTAACGAATATATAAAAAAAGAAATGAAAGATGAACGGATTGGTGAATTTAATTTTAATCCACCTCCAAAAGACGAGTTGCCTGAAGAATTTTTTCAAGCACAAGAAATTTTTGTATATTAAAAGCACCCAAGAGGTGCTTTTTTTATTGAGTTATTCTTGTTAAAGAATATAAAAAATCCCCTCCAGCAGAAATTTTGATTTCTTTTCCTTCTGGACTCATTTGTATGTCAACTTCGCTAAAAGGATCTCCTTCTATACCTCTTGAAACCTTATCTTGAATAAAAAATCCTGAATGAAACGACCCCCTAAGCCCTTTATATTTAATTTCCCCTCTTGAAAATGAGTTTGAAGCTGTTTGTGGAAGAGATGTTATTGTTCCTATTACCTGTGAGCCATCATCAGATGAACGAAAATGTATTCTCATCCCATTAAATAATTCGTTGTTCAGAGAATTTGTCCTAATCCAATCCCCCTCCATTGCTTTTACCATCGACATAACTTCGCCACTGGTACTCTCAACTTCCTGTGGTGGGGCTTCTACATTTATACTTTTATAGTCCAAAGGAATTCGTGTTGCAGCTTGTTTTTGATCGGATAGTTTTGTAAGAGCATTGATTGATTGTAAAGCTACTTGTTGCGAATCTGATATGCTTTGGGAGAGAAAAACTCCTCCTAGACCAACCACAACAAGTGCTGTCGCTATCATACCTCTCTGTTGTGTTTGTTTATTTCGAGTAATCATTCTATACAAGCCCTCTTTTCAATTATATTCTTCTTTTGATTTTAACAAAAAAGACAATGTTTTGTTTGAGAAATTAAAAGATGTTCTATCTCTTGTGGTACAATATAGAAAACAAATGGAAGGAAAATATGCTTGTGGAACACCAAATAATCTTTTTCTTTTGTTTATCTATCATAGCGGCTATATTTACAAAAAAGTTGATCGTTGACAAACTTGACGCTATATCTTCTTTTGACTCTTATGTCTTTTCAAAACTTCAAATGTCGGAGTGGTGGGAGTTGCAAAACGAAGATAACTGTGAATTTCAGTTGCGGTTTTCTCCTAAAAACGAGAACTGTTTTTTTGTCTCTGCTTATGATTATTCTGCCAAAACGCGATACAACTACATTGTCTCTCGTGGAAAAACAAAAAACATTGTAAGGCGTCTTGGCGTAGAAAAAATCTGTTTTGGAAAGGTTGGACTTCCTTGAAGAAACATCTACCACTCATTACAACAACATTGATGATTGTTTTCGTTATTTACACAATCGTAAGTTTTCTTTCAAAACCTAGAGAGAATTCCTTTGAAGATATGCTTTCTCTAGAATCCCTTTCTCAATACGAAGAAAACATACACGATTCCGCTGTTGTCACCTATGGTAACAAAACTTACGAAGCTAATTACTTTGCCGAGACGGGGCCAGATGGTGTTCGTCGAATAATGATTTTTGCAAAAGAAATCCCTTTTAAAGATATGCCAAATGAAAATTAAAATGCTCAATGTTGCAAGTTATTCAAAGGAGTCCATTGTAGACGGCGATGGGCTCCGTTTTACACTATTTGTACAAGGCTGTCCTCATCATTGTGAAGGGTGTCATAATCCGTCTACTTGGGAATTTAATAAAGGAAAGAATGTAAGCTATAAAACCATATTCAATATGATGGTTGAAAATCCATTGCTTGAAGGAATTACCTTGAGTGGTGGAGAACCGTTTATGCAAGCAGAAGAACTCGCATTACTTGCAAAACTTGTTCATTCTCATGATATGAATGTATGGTGTTACACTGGGTTTACTTATGATTATCTTATTGAGCATGGAACAGAAGTACAAAAAAGACTTCTTGATGAAATAGATATTCTTGTTGATGGTCGATTTGAGCTTGATAAACGTGATATAAGCCTTATGTTTAGAGGCTCTGCAAATCAACGTGTTATTGATCTTGATGCAACAAGAAGGTGTGGAGAGTTAATGTTGTTGTATCAAGACGTTGGAGAATTGGGAAAACTTTAAAAAAGAGACCTTTAAGAGGTCTCTTTTTTTTATCTTTGTTGATTTTTTTCTTTTTCTTCTAATCTTTTTTTTGCAGCATCTTCAATCGCTTTTTGTTGTTCATATGCTTGCTCAAGTTCTTTGCATTTTCCGTTTTGGCAGATATAGCTGGCTGAAACAGCTACAGGATTACTGCGGATTTGAATTCCTCTTGAACCCCATTCTCCAAACTTTAAAAATGTTGGTTTATATGAGGCATACATAACAACATAAAACCCTTTGTTATTTTCCAATGCATCAATTTGCACGTTGTTCATTGTTGTATATAGCGTATCTGAACTATATGGTCGAGCGAAATATTTTTTAAAAGCTGCTTCTGGAATAGGGTGTGTTGAGTCTCCGCCTTGTCTACTGGCCGCTCTTGCTCTTGCGTCTTGGTTGTCATCCCCTCCAGTTGTTACAGTATTAAATAAATTGATTGAAATTATATTTCTAATAGTGTTTCTACAAGAATAAACATCAAATTCATTTCCTGAATGCGCCACACAACTAAGGACTGCCATTTGAGCGATGTTTGTAATATCTGTTTTATACAATCTCATTTGTGCAAGATCATACACGATTGCAAGTGTTGGCATAAAAATTCCTGTAGTAATAACGGCTAAAAGAATTGGAACTAATCCTTTATTACATTTTCTTTTTGTTTGAATGTTTTTAAGGAAAGCATGTATTTTGTTAAACATATTATCCCTTTCTTTTATTGATTTCCGCCACTGAATCTTGTTTCTGTCATTGTTCTTTCCATGTAGTACCCATGACAAATTTGTAGTTTTCCATTGCTATCAGCCTTCCCCCAAATGTATGGATATATAAGCTTAACTTTAATACATCCGTAAGCAATAATTGGAGAACCTTGTGCATTATGAACGTTATTTTTATCTCCTGCAAGAACATTCATCCCACTTAACATAACATCATTTCCATTTTCGATAACACCTTTTGTTAATGTGTTCCGAATAAGATAATTTGAAAGATTACCTGAAACTGCTTCTTTTGCGGCTTTAGACGGTTCTTGAAGAGAAAGATAACGAACAGAGTTACGTGTTGCTTGCATAAGATCTTGACGAGCAATCAATATGCGTGAGGCATCAAAAATAAAGAAAAATAGAAGAATAATAGCTGGCATACAAATCGCCAACTCTATAACGGCTTGAGCTTTTGAATTCTTTCTTTTCTTTTTTAGGTTTTTAATCATATTCAACATTTGTTTTACCTCATTTTAACGAATTGTTGCGACTTCTTGTAGAGAACAAACTCGTTTTGAGATCTTTGCCATTCTGCTGTTTTTAGGCCCACCCGATTTATCATAGTTGAATAACTGCGTATATGTTAATGGAATATAAACAGAACCATCAGCGCACCAAACTGTCCCAATCGTGTTTCGTGCGCCCGGAGGATATGGCCCCAATCGCTCCACATTAAAACTTCCTTTAAAGAAAGCTTTTTCGTCATATTCTCTCTCCATTGCTTGAAGGTGTTTCATTTGTGCGCCGGGAGAGTTGTCTTTCATGAGTTCACTTAAGTTGTAACTTAGGACTGAATTTAAATCCAGATAAGTAACACATATTTTGGCAATATCAAAAGAACCAAGAACAAGAATAAGTATGACTGGCATAACAAGTCCTATCTCAATAGCAGACTGAGCTCGCGTGTTCTTAGCTTTAAAGCGAATTTTACGAATGATATTTGTAAAAAGAGATGATTGCATTTCTTTAACAACCTTTCCTTTGGTTTCTTTTCAATCCTCTTTATTATAACAATCTCAGTCGATTTTTCCTAACGATTCTTTCTATTAGTCAAAAATTGAAACATGTTTTAGAAAACCGTGTTAGAATTTAGCTGGGAGAATTCTATAAAAGAAAGGACATGAATTGCTTTGAAAATTACATCGTTTTGGATAAACAACACTTTGGAAGGCGTTGAGGTAAATGGAATGACTGAAGATTTCAAAAACCCAACCGACCTTCTCCTTTATATGGCTCCAATGGTTGATATAAATGACCTTTGTGGATTCCTTAACTATGCAAATACTGTTGTATATATAGATCATCCTGTTGTTAGAGGTGTCTATTCCGTCTGGTTTAAGCGTTACGCTTTCCCAAATCTAACAGATAGCCCTACTCCAACGGTTCTTTTACATGACGAAGGCTTTTTTGGAATTTTAGGAAGTTTTTTTATGATTCCTGTAAGTCGTAGGGGAAATTTTAAGCATCTTGATGACGACTTGGATGTTCTCTGTGATGGGCTTGCTGAAGTTTTAACTGAATATGAAAATGAGGTCGGTGGTGATATAGATAGTCTTATTTGTCCTCAGTATCGCGCTATTTATGACCAAAAGAAAAGGAAAGAAAAACTTCCGTCCAAAGACCCCTTTTTTTACACAGAGCATTTTAATAAGACACCAGACGATTTGTTTTTCGATATAAAAAATGTTCATGAATTTCTTAGTGAGATTTGTGAAGTTTCAAACACAATCTATGCCCGTATGAACCTTAATCAGATGAAGAACTTTTATGAGCTTCCCATGTATACACATTATATGTCGAATACAGAAAGTTATGCTTCATTAATTCAAAAACTAGAAGATATGAGATTTGAGCTCGCTAACAGAGAAACATTGGCGGCTGACTACCTACTTTCTTTTTTACAGATAAAACGAGTACAAAAAAGAGAAGATCCTGCCCGGTTCTTTTGTTTTACAAATCAGGTTCACGATATGGCGGAAAAGGTAAAGTCTGTTGTACCGTTTGGAAAGAATATAAAAGAGCATAAAATACGTGTTAAAAAAATGGATGAAATTTTTGGTAAAGTTGTGTGTGTAGCTCTTATTTATGATTTTTTGAATGATAGGGTTTCGTTTTTGGATGATAAAATACAATACCTAAAAAACTTAACGAAAAACGAAAGGAATTAATAATGTCTAACCTTGAAAAAACTATAAACTCCTTCCTCTCACGTTCGGAACATCTTGCAAGAATCAAAGAAGCGGATGAAGCATATTACAATGCTGATTCTCCTATTATGTCGGATACAGAATATGATGAACTACGACGCTCCTATGTTGAGCAGTATGGCGAAAAAGATCTTGATTATGTTCCCGGTAATGTAAAGAAGGGACTTCGTTCGTTTACACACCCAACTCCTGTTACGAGTCTGGATAAAGTTCAATCAAAAAATGAAAAGACTCTCAGAGAACAACTTTCCAAACTCTTTCCTGTTGTAATTCAACCGAAAATTGACGGGTTAACGATTGTTGTTTATGGTGACAAAGCTGTTACTCGTGGACTTCATGGAGTTACTGGTGAGATTGTAAATAACTTCATGTTGCGTTATCCTCTTTTTGAAAACCATTCAGAATTTCCTGTGCGTGGTGAGGTCGTTCTGACAAAGAGTTCTTTTGAGGAAATTAACAAAGAGCGTGCAGAGCAAGGTCTTGAACTTTATGTTAATGCTCGTAACGCGGCGGCTGGAATTATCCGAAGTATTGAAAAAAGTCCTTATCTCGATAAACTCCTTTTCTTGGCTTACGACCTTATTGGGTCGAAGATGAGTGCTGTTGAACAGTTAGATTATATTCGAGAGAAGACACCTTTTAATATTGTTCAAAACATCATTCCTTCTTCTATAGAAGATTCAATGGTCATAATCCCAAAACAGTTTGGTATTTGGAATCATGAAGATGTTCCTATTGATGGAGTTGTCATCAAGTCGAATAAACCAAATAGCTTGGAGGTTTTCGGTGCAACGAAACACCACCCTCTCAACGCTTTTGCATGGAAAGCCGAGCAAGAAACGGTGGAGACGATTCTTCGTTCCGTCGATTGGCAGGTAGGACGCTCTCAGATTACGGCTGTTGCTAAATTTGACCCAGTTGAGATTGATGGCACAACAGTAAGTCAGGCAAGTGTGTCGAATATTGCGATTATCAATCGTTTTGGACTTTCGATTGGAGCGAAGATTCTTGTAAACAAAGCGAACCAGATCATCCCGCAGGTAGTTAAGGTCTTAACCGTTACAGATAAAAAGATTGTTGCTCCAACCACATGTCCTTGCTGTGGAAGAATTCTTACCAATGTGAATGATGTCCTCTATTGTGAAAATCCTCATTGCGAGGAGCGTCTCGTGCAAAACATAGACTATCTCGCAAGTAAAGGTGTTCTCAACATTCGTGGCCTTTCAGAGGAAACTGTTCGTAAAATGATTGCGGGCAGATTAGTTAAAGATATTTATGATATTTTTGATGTGACTATTGAGCAAATTCTTTCTCTTGAAGGGTTTAAGGAAAAATCAGCAAACAATCTCTTTGAGTCGATTCAAGGTGCGAGAGAAAATGTAAGTCTCTCTACATTCTTTGCGGCGTGTTGTGTCACTAATATTGGGAACACAATCGGTGAGATTCTGATGAAGCATTATTTTTCTTATGAAGAATTTATGGATGCGTATATGAACGGTGAAGATTTTACTAGGCTAGATGGTATTGGAGAAACGACACAGGCGCTTCTCTATTCTCAAGAGTTTGCTGATAGATTCCAAACACTCCGACGATATATAAATCCATTAGTTTATAAACCAAAGGAACAGGTTAGCGATAAGAGCTACACTGTTGTTATTTCAGGTGAATGTTCTGTGTCAAGAAGTGAGATGAAAAAGCTTATAGAAAGTGTTGGGTCAAAAGTCGTTGGGAGTGTTTCAAAAAACACTGACTTTATTCTGAGCGATCAAAATGCAACTACCTCTAAATCGTTAAAAGCGAGGGCGCTTGGTGTGCGATTCGTGAGTGAAAAAGAGTTGAGAGAGATTCTTGGAATTTAATTTAACAAAAGGGTAGTCTGTTTTTCTGGGCTTCCTTTTTGTTTTCGCGGAAAACTATCATGTTTCGTGATAAAATAAAGAAAACGTTGTGAAAGGAAAAGTTCGTTATGGAAAAACGATCTACATTAAAACGAGAAACAATATTGTTAAACAATGACATCAAAATAATTGTTTCAACAGAAGTTTCTCGATTCCATCCAGATCTTTTTGTCACTTTGTTTTTTGCGTCCAATCCAGATTCTCCTCCCTCGGCTATTTCAAAGAGCGCAACATGCGAAACAGAAGCAAACACCCAACATGATAAATTCGTCGAGTTTGCAAAAGTTCTCGGATTTTCGGAAAAGAAAGGTTGATTGTTAATATGAGCAACTATGCAGAAGCACATAAGTTCAGCGCACAAGAAATCTATGATATGCAATCCTACGTTTCCGCACTCGACACATACCAAGAAGACGATCCTCGTTATCTTCCTTATGGCGATTGCAACGGAGACGAAGACGAGTACAACGAACTCGATGAAATGGAGCGTGTTCTCGGCTCGGGGAAAAAACACGCGTATCACAAGAACCGCGCCTATCGCCGCCGCATGTTTATGAAAAAGGAAAAGCACGCACCTTATCCAGAATACAATCGCGTTCAATATGTCGATAACGCCAAATATGTTCGCAAGTTTTTGAGCGCACTTCGAGAGATGGATTATTATGAGGCGCAAGGTGTTCGAATGACCGTTACTGAGCGTTTTAGTGACGGGTTTGATGTTCTAGTGGAAAACCGCATCAACTCATCGGAAAACATTGTTGAGGTGCGGGTAGGCGGAATGCGTACTCCTTGGCTTATCCACTCTGTAACCCGTGGTTGGAATCCTGTCTACTATAAGAGGTTTTACCCCAATCGTAAGGGGTTTAAGCGTATCGCAAACAAGATGGTGCGAAGACACAAGGAATATGACCCCAATGAGGGATATGAGGTCGCTTTTCCAAAAGGGCGGCACTTCCGAAAGGTTTTCCAGACCTACGATATTTGCGAATATTGAACAATAGGCGGCTTCAACAAACAGAAGTCGCCTATTTGTTGTTAATTGAAAGGGATTATCATGCCTTCCAGCAATATACAAAAAACAAAGATAAAAGATGTAGCGGATAGTATTTCTACAACGGTCTCTATCCCTATTCTTTTCCCAGATTCAAAAGAAAAAGAACTCCATTTAGTCGTTCAGAAAAAACGTAAGAATCCATCTTTTTCTTCCTTTGAGGCGATCTATATTCCCAAAGACATCTTTGTGGATAGTAATGACGAGGAATATATAGAAACAGTTAAAAATCTATACCAAAAAGCTCTTAAAAATTATGAGAGCGTTCATCAGAATATGAAATTTATTTCTCCTGATAGAAGGATTTATTCAACGTTGGATGAACTCTCCTTGGTTGCTCTTAATATTCTTCTGATTTTTGCAGAAAAACCACATAAACTTATTAATCATTCGCGTTTTATTGAATATTATCAAGAGCGTGCTGCGCGATTTACTGAACAATATGTAAAACTAACCTATCATGTTCAAAATCAAGATGTATCTGCGATAGAAACACTGGAGGGAATTTTTGAAAATCTCAAGGGTGTATTCTATGTTGAATACAAGCGTTTATCTGAAGCCGACATGAGTGATCTAACGGCAGAACTCAAGGTTATGGAGCAAAATCTTAAAGATTATGATAATGCTTTGAAAGAGGCGTTGGGGGATAAACCTTCGTTGAAAACAAATATATCAAGCGCACACATTGATGCAGATTATCGTAAGCCTGATATACCAAGGGGAAGTATTGAAGCCGCCATTGCAAACTTTATTGAGGCTTTAAAAGGGGTAATGATTGGTGGCGTTGTATTTTCTATGGTTTTTGTTGTTGTAGTTTTTGTTATCATAATGATATATCTTTTAAACTGAAAGGCGGTTGGCTAAATGAGCGAAATTTCACTTGAATCTCTCCTCTCTTCTAAACAGCAGGAGGAAAATAATACACAAGAGACATCTCTTGTATCTACCCGGAAAGAACTTCAACCGATTGAGGAAAATAAATTTTCTGAGAAAGATATGCTACAAATTGCAAAACTCAAAGAGGATATAGATTTTACAAACAATACACATATTCTTCAGTATGGAAGTGAAGCACAAGGAAATATTTCCCGTTTTTCAGATCAGATTCTTGAAAGTGTTCGGGCAAAGGATAGTGGTCATGTAGGAGAGCTTCTTTCGAGTCTTACTTCTAAGGTTGAGGAGTTTAATGAGAGTGCACCTAAAAAGTTCGTACGTAGTATTCCTCTTGTTGGGCGACTTGTTGGTAAAGCTGATGATGTAGCTAATCGTTATGACAAGCTTTCTGTTCAGGTAAGCAAAATATCAACAGAGCTTGATGCGTCTCGAAACCAGATGATGAAAGACATCGTTCTTTTGGATAATATGTATCACAAGAATGTGGAATACTTTAAGACACTTGAAATCTATATTGAGGCTGGAAAACAGAAAATAAAAGAGGCAAATGAAGTAACACTTCCAAAACTCCGCGATGAAGCCTCTAAAAGTTCCAATCCACTCGCGATGCAGGTTGTAACAGACTTCGAAGATAGTGTTGTTCGGTTTGAGAAAAAGGTGCATGATCTTGAACTCAGTCGCACGATTGCTTTGCAGACTGCCCCACAGATTCGTCTTATTCAAAATAACGACAAAATGCTTGTTGAGCGGGTTAATTCAACCATCTTGAATACGATTCCTTTATGGAAGAATCAGATGGTTATTGCTCTCGGTCTCGTGAACCAGCAAAAAGCGATTCAAATGCAAAAACAAGTGTCGGATGCTACAAATAATCTTCTTCGAAAGAACGCAGAAATGCTCAAGCAGAACACCCTAGATACAGCTCGCGAGAATGAGCGAGGAATCGTTGATGTTGAGACGATTGAAGAAGTTAATGCGAAACTGATTGAAACGGTGCAAGAGGTTCTTAAGATCCAACAAGAAGGACGTTCTCAGCGTCAAAATGCAGAAAAAGAGCTTGTACGAATTGAAGAAAACTTGAAGCAGACTCTTCTCTCAGCTACAAGCCAACAGGCTTATCGAGATACTCCACGAAAAGAAATTAATGTGACCCCGCCGAAAGAATAGTTGCTCGATAGACCAAAGGAAGAAATCCCTTTGGTCTTTTCTTTGGAAAGGAAGTTTTGTGTTGAGTTTTTTTTATAACAAGTTGTACTTTTTTTATTTATCCGTAGCAGGATTCCTTTTTGCTGCTTATGCATTTAATCCTTTTTCTATGGATGACTTTTATCTTCATACAGAAATGGGAAGATGGATCGTAACACATAAAGAAATTCCATATATTGCTGTTGGTAGCTGGTATGGAGAAGAAGCAAACTTACCTTGGATAGCACATGAATGGTTATCTCAAGTTCTTTTTTATGAGATTTTTTCTTTTGTCGGAAATAATATCAATATTATTCATGGCGTTTGCTTAATTCTTTGTGTTTTATTTGTTTCCAATATCATTCGTTTGAATAAAAACGAGATGGAAAAGCATTATTACAGTTCTTATATTTATTTAGCCATTATTACAGTGAGTTGTTATGGATTCTTTGTTTATCGACCACAAATATTTTCGTTTTTCCTTTTTTTTACAGAGATCTATTGTTTAAACAAGTTTAAAACAACTCTTAATCACAAGTTTTTATATCCTATTCCATTACTATCTATTTTATGGTCGAATTTTCACGGAGGATCAAGTGCTCTTGTTTATGTAACCCCTATCTTATTTGTTATTTTTAATTACATTCCTTTAACCCAGCTCCATCTTTCCCATAAATTTTGTTCAAATCCACTTTCTTTTCATAAAATAAAACAACTGTTAATTGTTATTGTATTAGCTTTTTTGGGTTTATTTTTTAATCCATATGGATACAAAATGGTTCTTTATCCATACACAAATATGATGGATGAGAACATGTTGGCGTACATCTTAGAATGGGTCCCACTTAACATTACAATGCCAGAACACCTTATATTAGTTTTTCCAGTTCTATTCTTTGCATGGTTTACTTTATTTCAGACAAAAGAAAAAGTTGACATCATTGATTTCATGTTTTTACTAACTTTTACTGTTATGACATTTAAATCTGGTCGATTTATTATGTATTTCACGATTTATTCGTCTTTTTGTATGTGGAAATATTTTAATAGTTCTTCTTCTCCTGTTTGGAAAATTGAAAAAGAACGTTTTTCCCATAATGTGCATATGACAATTCTTCTCGTTGTAGGGCTGGTGTTTTTGAGTTTTTATAAAAACTCTATTGGTTCATTTTGGGTGAATGATGATTTAGTTGAGCGTCATAAAAGCATTATTGCTGCAACTCAACAAGAAAATCCAAAACGAATTTGGAATAGATTGCTTGGAAATGAACTTGAGGTTTCTGGAATCAAACCATTTATTGATGGTCGGGCGGATGCGTTTACGGGAGAACCTTTTGTTGTGGGAAACAGACATTTAGATCATTCTTCCTTAGACCCAGAAAAAATGATTAACAAATACAGCTTTGATTATGTTGTTTTGTATCAAAGCGATCCCATGATGATTCATATTATTCATTCTCCCGATAGATTCAAACTAATTTATCAAGAGGAACCGTCGTCTTTTAATAAACAATTTCAAAAAGAGGCTCTCTCTTTGTATAAAATTGTCCATTAACCTTGTTGCTGGTTAATCAAACTTGTGATAGGATAGACCAAAAGAAAAGGACGAAAGGACTGTTAATTTGAACATTTTTAATATCCTACAACAAGTAGCTGACGCATATTCTTCCGCAAAGCCAATTAGACCTCCAAGAGATGAAATGGAGATTCATGATGAAGTTGAGCAGAACCTTAATATGAACACTCTTCGAGAAATTTTCAATAAAGAACATTTTCAAAATATCAATGTTGAAAGCTCTCCCCCGCCATCCGAGGAGGAAATTAACAACATCATTCAGCAACACATACGAGAGAATGAGTTGTTTGAACAACAACTCATGATGAATGAAATGACACACCAACAAATCATCAACCAACAAGCTACCGATTTTACAAATCAAACACTTCAACAAACAATGGATGATTCTATACAAATGCAAAACCAGATGAACCAAGACATTGTAACCCACCAATCAATGATGCCACCAAATATGTTCTGACTGTCAACCACTTCTTTTATGGAGTGGTTTTCTTTTCGCCCGCGAACACGTTATTTTTGTTATATAATAAAAAACAAGAAGTCAGAAGAACGGAAAGGAAGAAAATAATGTTTGGTCTTGAAAAACTCTTTCAGAAAGAGCGTGTCTCCGTAAAAGAACTCGCAAAACTCCTCAAAACCTCCCCTGATATGCTTGAGAAGTTTGATGCCGCATACAAGAACTATGTCATCACTAACGATGAAACCACAAACAACCTCTTTGAAATCAGCGCAAAGAACGCCACTGAGAATGAGTGTGCAAAGTGGGAGAGTTTCGACATCCACACACTTGACCCTTTGGTCAATCGAATCGTAGAGGAACTCGTCGCCCAAACTCCCGTGTATCATTACGAACGCGGTGGACAGGCAAGTAATCTCCTCCCTGCCCCTAATGGAAACGCCCTTGTTACTTACGAGGAAGTCAACAGTCTTCCAGAGAAGATGCGCCCTCAGCTTACGGGCCACCTCATGCACATTGATCTCGATGGACAGCCTAGCTATATTGAGCTTCTTGACCTATACATCCGTTCGAGAAAAGAGTCAGACCCCAAAAAGGCTCGTGGATTTTACCACCGTTTCCGTCAAGGACTTGATATTCTTGATCTTGATGGTGTGGTTTATGAAATGCTCGGAATGAACCCTAACTCGATTGGAAACTGGCTCCCGAAGATTGCGCCTGCTGTGGATAAGTTTGGATTCTTCAAGATCCCAACCACAACGGTTATTAAGGTTCCGATGACGCTTCTTCAGCTCACCCGTTGCGAATACACGGACATCAACGCTACAACGCACAAAATTATTTGTGAGTATGCGCAGAAGGTGTTCAACCTCGACCTTGAGAAAGACTACTTTGTTAAAACAGGAACATTCTCTTCAAAGTTCAACTTCCGCAACGCAAAGGTAACTGGTATGGAGGAGGTTAAGACGCTTGGCGATTACCTTGTGTTTATTCAGTATCAAGCAAATCGCATGGCTTCATTTGATCTCTCTGGACGTAACCAGCCCGTTATCTACGGCGTTAGCACGACGAATGAGTGGTGTGTTCGTGAGTTTATTGTGGACAAGGATAATGCTCCTGAAATCTACAATGGTCTGAAACTCCACACAGAGTTCCGTGTGTTTGTTGACTTCGACACAAAGACCGTTCTTGGTGTGCATAATTACTGGGACCCGAACAAAATTAAGCCCCACTTTGATAAAGAAGCTACAAATGGTAATGTAAAGGCTCTGCATGACCGCGTAACCTATGAAGTCGCTGAAGAGAAGCTGTGTACGCGTTATGCGGCAAATAAGGATCTGGTTTCGGAGCGTGTGCAGGAGTTTATGGGGAGCGTAAAAGGGCTCTCTGGACAGTGGTCGATTGATGTTATGCAGAATGGTGAGGATTTCTGGCTGATTGATATGGCGTTGGCTGAGAACTCTGCATATTATTCTGAGGCTGTGCCAAAGGAGTTGCGGAATCCGAGTGAAGAGAACTGGATTCCAATGCTCGACGGAAAACTGGATGTCTAATATATGGGCGTGTCGTAGGATACGCCCGTTCTGCTAAAAGAAAGGATTTAAAAGATAATGGGAAGAAAGAAAAATAAGTCGAAGTCAAATATTGGTTTGCTTGCACCCGAAATTATTGATCGGATTGTTTGTGAGGTGCGAGCGAACCCTAAATACATTCACGAGATTGAATCACTTTCGGTTTTGGATGTGGATATTTCTGTTGAAGACTTCTATAATTGGCGAAACGATCTCGATCTGACAGTTCTTCCTCGAAAAACTCCCCACTTTGAAAACTTCGATGAAATGCACGCCGCTAACCTTTCCGTTTTTCTTGAACTTGCGTTGAAGAATGATGAACTTGTTGTCAAGCGGTTCGAGCCATCGCTGTTTATCGGTGATTCCTATGAGATAAAACCTTTGTTCAATATCATCTTTGGCGGGTTTGTGCCGAGCGACATCTACCATGCGTGGTGCAAACAGATTATTAGTCTTGCGGACGATACTGTACGCCTTTCTTTCTCTGATAACAAGGTTGACCCTTCCGTTGTGCAGAGAGCAACGAATGCTGTAAATAGGTGGTATCGAGAAACTCTCGATGATGTGCGTGATACGATTGAGAAACGAAGTGCGTTTTGGTGGTCTGACGATGGAGTGAAGAAATTTATCCGTCATATTATGTTCGACGATTCTGGAAAGGTTATCGGAAAACCGCTTTTTGTGAATTAAACGAACAAAGTTTTGTTCAGGTTTTGGTAAAATAGACCGAAGGAAGAAAAATTTTTCTTTGGTCTATCTCTATTCAAAAATCAAGAAAGGTTGATCATTCTGAATAAACTTCCCGCGCACACCCGTGACTTCAGTCGTGGGTGTGCTGGTGAAAAAAGAAAGCTTTTTGAAACTGGTAGATTTTTGATAAAGAAAATGTTATAATAACAATGAAGTTTTGAGATAAAAGGAGGTGGATAGACCAAATGGAAAAGGGGGTACGTGTACCGTGCCTACCCGAACGCGAGGCAGCGCGAGTTGATCAAAAAGACGTTCGGGTGTAAACGGTTTGTTTACAATTATTTTCTCCGACTCCGAATCGACACATACGAAGAAACGAAGAAAACGCTCAGTTACAACGCGTGCAGTAAACGGCTGACCGACCTCAAACGCGAACTCCCATTCCTCCTCGAACCTGATAAAAACGCGTTACAGAATGCCCTTCGCGATCTCGATAAAGCCTACGAAAACTTCTTCGGAACGGTTAACTCGTCGCGCAAGAGGAAGTTTGGCTATCCGCGCTTCAAGTCGAAACGCGACAACCATCAGAGTTATCGCACAAGCTTCACAAACAATAACATCGCGTTCGAGGGGACGCATATCAAGCTCCCGAAGCTCGGCAGGGTGCGGATTCGTGGAGGGAAAACCCTCGTGCCAGAGGGACGCATCCTGAATGCGACCGTTAGTATCGAACCCGACGGACGGTACTGCATCTCGATTTGCGCGACCGACGTTCCCGCACCTGTGTTGGAGCACAACGAAGATCCCGTTGGAATCGACCTTGGAATCAAAGACCTCGCAATCCTTTCGGATGGCACCGTTTTCGACGCGCTCAAACCGCTCAACGCCTCCTTGAAACGCCTGAAATTTCTACAACGCTCGTTCGACCGAAAATCAAAGTCGAGTGCGCGTCGTGAGAAAGCTCGGGTCAAGGTGGCACGGATGCACGCGAAAATTACGGCACAACGCGAGGACTACATTCATAAATTAACGAACTTTGTTACAAAAAAGTACGGCGTTATCTTCATCGAAGACCTCAACGTGGTTGGGATGATGAAGAATCACAAGCTGGCGCGTCACATCGTGGATTCCTCGTGGGGTGAACTTCGGCGGCAACTTGAGTACAAGTCTCTCTGGCGTGGACGTGTTCTCCTCACGGTGGACCGATTCTACGCCTCCTCCCAGACATGCGGAAATTGTGGTTTCAAGAACCCCGCCGTCAAGGATCTCGGATTACGCGAGTGGGACTGTCCGAAGTGTGGTCATCATCACGATCGTGACCTCAACGCGGCACAGAATATTCTCTGCGAAGGGCTTCAGCTCCTCGCAGAACTCGATGAAAAGTTTCGCGACAAATCAGCCTAATCATTTGGCTTATCAACGAACTTTTCGCCTTCCCGAACCGTTGGGACGACGGGGATAGCTCGGTAATTTTTCGCGACCTCTGGGCACTGGATCAAAGTCTCATTTGCCGCGAGCATGTGTCTAAGTTGCGAACAACCCGAGAACCCTGCGGCTTCAGTCGTGGGTAGTTCAAGGTGGTTCGCTTCGTAAAAAAAACCTCCCTCCACGCAAAGAAAACGGCACACACTGTAGAGGCAAAAAGTCTCCACAGAGGTCGCGCCGTTTTTCTATTTGGATTATCCGAAAAAAGAAAGGAATCATTCACCAAGATCGCGGCAGGAAGCCCCGCCTTTAGGTGTGGGGAGAGGAGAGCATTTCTGTCCTCCGCAGAGATTATCTCCCGTGGTAGATCGTGATGCAAGTGAACAGGTTAAGTAGAATGAGCGAAAAAAGATGAATGAGTAAAAATATTTTCCTGATCTAGCAAAAAGTGGTTGCATTTTTCTTTGAAATGATTATAATAATAATTACAGAGGTACTCACCCTCCTGTTCGGGGTGACAGCTTCCCAGCTTCGGTAGGTCAAGGCTGTTCCGAGAAATCCTGTAGCTTACGTTTTATACGAGGCTCGCGGGTCGTGAGTGTAGGTGACGTGCGAACCGTCTCCGAATAAATACCGATTGGCACATCGGAAATCCACGCCTTTGGAGATTGCGTGAAAATGCGCTCCGCAATCGTCGAATTAGGAAAACATGTGCTATGCCTTTAAATAAGGCACGCGGTGTTACAACGGTCTCGACTGATGTTCTCCCGCAAGAAACCCCAGTGCGTGCGAACCGTGCTGGGGTTTTGTATTGCAAAAAAACAAAAAATGTTTTTCAAAAATCGAAAAAAGTGCTTGCATTTTATTTTGAATCATGTATAATACTAATCACGACGACGCACCGTTCGTTTCGGAGAGTTCGCGCACGCGCCCTACTAAGGCGAAATGCGGGCGCCTGTATCCGATAAATCCGCCTAGACATCCCGTCAAAGCGAGAGCGTGCGTATTATCCACCAACTCAGCTCCTTGCGGGCAGAGGTGAACTAAATGTGTGGATAAATTATACCGTTGCTGGCGGAAATCAACGCTCGTGGAGACGACCCAAATCGTCGGAGAACCGAGAATCAGCACCAAGTAGACTGTGCGCTCGCATACGAGGCTGCGTCCAGATCCGCCGCCACGGTGCGAAATCGCCTACCCTACTTGCAAAAAGACCCCGATCATACGCGTATGTGTGTGATTGGGGTTTTTGTTTTCTTTTGTTTTCAAAAATTTACTGACAAATTGTTTTTTGTGTGATAGAATATATGTGAGTCGAGGGACAATTTCCTCATCGCACCCCACGCGGGTGCGCGGATTGAAACGTTGGGCAAGTTGATCCTTTCTGACTGAGCGAAACGTCACGAACATCTTCGGATGAGCGTGGCGTTTTGCTTTTTGTTTTTATTTAATAAATGATGTGTTATTATTTGGATAGAGGTTTGTTGTTTAAAGAATTGGAGGTTATTATGAATAAACGCGTTTTGGATGGTGTTATCGAACACATTCTCGGTGATAAGTCCGTTGGCGTCGAGGCTTGGGTGCGTGGGGTACATGTGCTAACCCCGAGCAACGATCCTCGGTGTGGCGGAGATGCGGTTATAGATGAAGGTCGTGTGTTGATCTCCATCCTCCTTAACGGTTCTCTTGCTGAGAGATATGGATGGCGGATGATTCTCGATGGAAAATGGGGAATCCAAACCGTCATTCGCTTTTCTCCTTCAAAAGAGAAAGTTAAGGCATATCTCATGATGCCGATCTGGGCGATGGAAAAAGAGGGCGATGAAGGATCGCCCATAGTCGAGTCCTATGAGACTATCGCTACAGCGGAGATTTCTCTCGCGGATGAGATGGTAAATAGGCGGTTCGTCTATTGCGAGAATATCGTGAAGACAAGGAGGTTGTTCGCTGCCGATGTAAAATCCGTTTTTGATTTTTTCTATAAAGAATCTCAGGAGTGGATTAAGTCGCACAACGAATAGCCAAAAGAAAAACGACACACTAAAAAGGAACTTGACCTTGTTTGTGTGTCGTTTTCTCTTTGTCCTGACAATCTTTTCTTTTGTATCAATAATTCCCTATTGGACTATAAACTTTCTTGCTTGTTTATTTCTCTAAAACAAGCAAGAAAGAAACCCGCTATGCCAAAGGTAGATTTATCAAATTTGTTGATTATTTTAAAGAAAAATGATTATTTTATCTCTTGTTTTTGAAAACTGCCCCGAATTGTTGTAGAAAGTTATATAATAAAACCACCTAGAGTGATTTTTGAGTTGGTTAAAAAGAAAGGAATGTTAAATATGGGCGTTATGTTGCCAGTTATTAAAGAAATTCAAGAACTCGAAAACAGAATTGAGGACGCATACGAGCCCAAACGCCCGTGGAATCCTGACAAAGAGGCGGATGCGAAGTTTCGTATTGCATATACTGAGTGGGAGAATAAGATCTCTCGCTTAAAAGAAGAAATTTTTTCCAGAATGAGGGGTTATTCTTATGTCGCTCAGATGAAATATGGTGAAGCGATGTTTGACGAAATTTGGCAAAACTGCGGAGCTCCACATGAGAGCTATGCTAGTCGATATGTGAGGTTTCTTGAAAAAGAGAATGATTTTTTGAGACTTTTGGAAATTATGCAAATGGGTTTTGTGTCTGAAGAGGAGAATTGAAATGCGAGTAAAACAGGAAATGCTTTTTAGAGGGAACATTAACTTTGTTGAATTTTATTCGGCGAACGAGTTTAATCTTGTTCGAGAAGTTATGGAAACTATCGAAAAGGAAATCGGCGTATCTATCGAAAACCATTCGGTTACAGATCTTGTTGCTAGGCGTGTGCGTTCAAAGTTCGAGCGAGAAAACTGGAGGTTCAATGATTTCCAAAACGCAACATTAAAAAACACATTTATTTCTGGTGTTCTTGAAGATGATGGCTTGCTCGAAACAGTGCGCCGAAATCTTGCAAATGTGAATAATTTTTGAGAAAGGAAAAACATGATTGACCCTCCCCACGCGTAAACGCGGTGGATTCTCGGGACGTTGAGTTAGAAAATCTCGTTGATTTTCCAACCCCGTTCGTACATTTCTGCCGAACTCAAGTCCGAGGTGGGGGCGGTCAGAACCCCTCACGAGGCAGGTCGTGTAGACCCTCGTGCACCGTGCCTGACGAAGCGGAGATCGTCGTTAAGCGATCTCTTTTTCGTCGCCAGCACAGCCAGTTTTGTTCGAGTTGATCGCGTTTCTCGCGATGTTGATCGCACCTACAACGTCTCTGTGAGCGTGGAATCCGCACTCGCAAACGTACTTTCGATCTTTCGCCTTATGGGTTTCGCCACAGATGGGGCAGCGTTGCGACGTTTTGTACGGATCAACGCGGATGACGAGGATCCCCGCCAGAGTAGCTTTGTACTCAATAAATTTCGCGAGTCGATAAAAACTCCATGAGTTCAGCGAACGATTGTTCTTTCTTCGCGCCGCAATCTGCTTTTTCGAGAACTTCCGCTTCTTCCGCCTTTGTTTCTTCGTCATCGTTTCCGACTCCGAAAAGAGGTTGAGCTGAACAGGTTCTCCCGTGTTCGCCGTTGCGTTCTCAATGACCGAATCCACCTTTGGTTTATCAATGTTTTTACGACTTTTTCTTGTCGGAGTGGACTGCGTACAGCCCTCACGAATGCCGTCGAGATCTTCGAGCGCGATCACCTTTACGCCTTGCCGAATCGCCTCGTTAACAATGGCACGGCTCACCTGATGATCGCGATCTCGCATAAAACGCGCTTCTTTGTCCGAAATTCGCTTGATTGCACGGAGTTTCTTCGCTTTCTGAAGTTTCTTTCGACGGGCGTAAAATTTCCTTCTTTTATAACGGTTTTCGCGTCCGTTTCCGAAGAACCGCACCTTTCCGTCTGTCGAGTACGAGACGGCGGGGCACTTGATCCCGAGATCCACGCCCATGACGAGCACGTTCGGGGCGGCGAGGAGATCGTTGAGTGAAGCGATTTCTGGATCCTCGACCGTGTACCCTACCTGTGCTAAGAATTTGTCGCCTTTAATTACAATACGTAGCGTGCTGAGATGGGGTGTCGTCGTTAGGATTTCTCGGTGGCGAGGTGTGAGTGCAGCCACACGAATCTCTTTTCGTAACGAATTTCTCTTCGTTTTTCGAGATTCCATTTCTCCATCGCGAAAGATCGGAAACGAGACCGTTTTCGCGTCGAGATCAATCTTGAAATTCTGGTTATTCACGAATAGAACGGGGCGGCGTAGGATCGGAACCTTCGCGTCATGGATCGGGTGTTTCGGCGTTTTCCCCTGCTCCGCGAACCACGCACGCTTGCGTTCAACCTTCCTCTGCTTCTTCGCGTGCCTCCGAAGAACCGATTTTGCGTCCCGAATCGCTTGATTTTTCACGGCGGCAGGGAGTTCCGCGTCCACATCCTTTGACGAGAATTTCTGGATCGATACGCCAGAGAGGTGCAGGGTGACGAGGGAGTTTACACACGCGATGTACTTCTCCATCTCTGCGCGGAGAACGTTTTCTTCTTCGAAATTTAGTTCTAATTTTAACGAGGTTGTGAGAATCAAAAGGTTGACCTCCTTTCTAGTTTTCTTCCTTTGGCTCATCTAAATATGCTATAATTATATCAGAAAATTCGTTGTTTTACAAGGAAGTTTCAATAAAATGTTAAGTCTGACGCGCCGATTCATCCCCATGCCTGAAGACAGGGGCTTTCTCGGCGGAATGTGGTAAAATAAAACAAAATTGAAAGGACTTATATAAAAGTGAGTAACAGAAACATCCTCGATAATCTCCGTAATCAGCAGGTATCTCTGAAAAGTGAGTTTTCTTCTACTGTTCTTGCTGATTTTTTGAATGTTCTTGATAAGAATGTCCCAACTGAAACGGGAAGAATGCGTCATCTTGGAAACATTTATTTCTATGGGAACAGTGTTGCGAATCGTAAAGCAGAGGTTTTCTCCTCACCATCTGGAAGGGAGCTTTCGTTTATTTTCTACCACGGAGAGATCCCGCTTAATAAAGATTATTTTGTTTCTATGAAGGGGAATGATTTCATTGAGTTGGTTGGGCGTAAAGGCCAAATGCAGTACCTTGCATTTATTCGCCTTCTCCACTTCCTATTTTGTTCCGTTGTAGTTGATGCAATCGCAAAAGGAATCATCTCTGAGGAGGATTTCTTTGCGGATGGTGGACAGATGGACTACCTGTCTTGTTCTACTCAAAACAAACATATTGTTGTAGAAATCGGCGCTCAGGCGACCATCCTCCGCACGCTCTTAGACGCAAAAGATTTTTCTCGTTTTACTGATGAGACGGTGGATAAACTTTCCCTTTTGGTCGAAAAGTTGAAAGATAATTTGTCATACAATAAGGCGGTGGATTAAAAATGTTAATCAATATTTCAGACGAAACGTTTCGCAATCTTAAACGAGAACCTCTCGTTCTTCCTGATGGACGCAAGTTCCTGATCTTGGAAGCAAGCATGAGTGCTTATGGTATTCCCATAGATGCTATGCCAGATGAGAGCGGGGAGCTCCCAGTGTATGAGTTGGGGTTTGATGCCTCGATTGTGAACGAACCTGTTGTTTGGGATGAAGGAGCAGGTCGCAACTATCTTACGCTGAGTGGGCGCGTTATTGAGGCAGATCGTGAGGATTCTATCTCTGCCGATATAGTCAAGAATGCTCGAATTGGTAGCTGATAAGCCAAAGGAAAATGGTTGGAAGACCTTCTGATTTTTCAGTTGGTCTTTTTGTTTTTTTGAAAAATGAGGAGCGGTTTTGTTATATAATAAAATCATCAAAATGCCGCAATTTAAGAAAGGATGATTATAAAAAAATGAACGAAACCACGGAAAATCAGAAGCCTCTCCCTACACGATGGAGAGATAGCGGAATCAAAGCACAGGTTGCGGTCTACAATGATTATGCTGTAAAACATGGTCTTCCAACCATCCGAAAAATGGATGCTGAGAAGGTCGAGAAAATTTTGGTTAATTCTGATGGGGATATTGAGCGGTCGCCATATTTTAATTATATGGATCCCTACTTTTTTCTTGTTCCTGTCCACAACTATTTGCGCTCGTTGAGTGAACAACAGATAGAAGAAGAATTCCTGTTCCCGAACCATGAAAAACTTCTTCGCCTATTTGAATTACGGGAAAATAAGAGCTCAAAGAACACTGAAGAAGACCCATTCAATTTCATTTGATTGATTTAAGAAAGGAAACAAAAAATGAAAGACATCAAAGAAAAACTCATTCGTCTTGGCGAACTCATTGAGAAGGTTGAGATCCCCGACCGAATCGGCTACATGGAGCAACACATATCCCTTTTTCGCCGTACAGAAGTAGGCACGGTCGATCAGCTTCGGGAGCGTGAGGAGGTTGCACGAGAACAGGCGGAGGCACAGATTCAGCGCATGTTTATCGACTACCACAATAAGGTTGTTGCGGTCGAGAATGAATTTGGCGTGGAAGAGTTGTTTTATGAAAACTCTGAGTTTTCGCATGTCCCTAATGGGCGGAGTATTTTCGCGGGCGTTTATGAGCTCGCCTACAAGGATGGTCGCGATCTGGACTGGATTGAGGTTTTTAAGTTGTTCTGTAAGTATGAGTCTCTGGTGTTAGGGGCGTTGAGGATTTATGCGGAAGGAGGGCAGGGTGTCGGAGAGCAAGGAGGTGTTGAACATGCAGTATAGTTAAGTGGATAGGCCCAAGGAAACGATTTAGGTTGCGTTAAAACAGAAATGTCGCGCCTAACGATAATTTTCCTTTGGTTTATTTTCACTTTTAAATCAAAAATTACCTCTATCCGTTAAATAAAGTTATATAATAAATACATCAAATAAGTTGTTTGTTTTCAAGAAAGGATGATTTAAATGGGAGCTTATTACGAGTACCAGATCACAAGGCGAGTTGATAACAAGGTTCAGACGGTCG
>ERZ773063.294-NODE-294-length-33371-cov-18.951735_pt1 | contig 33371 bp, 25 predicted proteins | sample MGYA00580625_ERZ773063 | MGnify/ENA primary metagenome ERZ773063 (study PRJEB29015, sample SAMEA2738022) | human oral metagenome | biome: human oral; feature: human-associated habitat; material: dental | place: China | collected 2042 ... | reverse complement strand
ATACTTTCCGGAAACCTACAGGTCAATCCGTGAAAATCCGCGATTCCGGACACACATTTTGACCCTTAACCCGCAAGTCCCGCATGGTCGCTGGCCTGCTCAACCTGCTCCTCGGCGGTATCGCCGCCGGTGACTTCTACCTCGGCCACATGAAGGTCGGCGCGATTCGCGTCGCCGCTCTGGTTCTCGGCTACGTCCTCATGGTGATCGGTGGCACGTCGGATAGCGGTGCCCTGGCTGGCATCGGCTACCTGATTGTCCTCGTGGTTGGCATCGCGGGCCTCGCGTGCGCCATCATGGCCTTCATGGGCAAGTGGATCTACGCGACGGACTCCAACGGCGTTCCCACCGTCTGAGCACCTGCGCTCCGCGCGTGATGCGCGCGTCAGACTACCCCGTGGGGCCCGGCTTGATGCCGGGCCCCACGCTTTTTCATTGGCGGAGCGTGCTCTCGAGGGTGAGAGTGATCGTTTGTGAGGTGAGGAACCACGACACTGGTTCGTGGCCTCCGGGATCAATCAGGGGTGTTTCGGGGTGGACGTGACTCCCGCACGAGGGCGTGGGCACGCTAGGCTATGTCATTACGGCCGTTCGCGGCCCCCCACGACAACCGAAAGGCTCACCCATGACGACGCCCGACCCGCAGGCCACTCCCTTCTCCCCTGAGGATCCCGCGAAGGATGCCACCCCCGAGGTCCCCTCGGCCGACTTCTCGATTCCCGACGCTCCCGCGGTTGACGCTGCCGGCGAGATTCCCGCCCCCGAGGTTCCGGCATTCGACGCCGCCCCCGATACTGCTGCGGCCCCCGACGCCGTCCCCGCGCCCGACGCGCCGTCCTTCCCCCAGGCCTCGGCCCCCTCCTTCGACGAGGCGACCGCGACGCCCGGCTCGACCACCTACGGCACCGCCTACGACGCAACCTCCGCCCAGGCGGGCCCCGAGTCCGCCGCGAACCAGGCGCCCTACGGTGCACCCGAAGGCGCGCAGCCCGGCTATGGTGCGCAGCCCGGCTACGAGCAGGCCGCTTACGCCGCGGGCCAGCAGGCGTACGGACAGCCCGGTTACGCCCAGCCCGCGTACGGCCAGCCCGCGTACGGCCAGCCCGTCGTTGGCGCCCCCAAGCAGTGGATTATCGCCCTGCTCCTGGCGTTCTTCGTGGGTGCCCTGGGCATTCACAACTTCTACCTGGGCTACACCGCTAAGGGCGTCATTCAGCTGATTCTGACGATCACCTTGATCGGTGCGCCCATCGCCGCCATCTGGGCGCTCATCGAGTTCATCATGATCGTGGCTCGCTCCGGCTCCTACGCCTACGACGCGCAGGGTCAGCCCCTCCAGTGATTCGCTGAGGCTGTTGTCGCGGCGCTGAGTGTGCGACAATCGTGTCATGCTGCTCAGTGACCGCGACATCAAAGCCTCCCTGGACTCCGGGCGTATCCAGCTCGACCCGCTGGACCGCGACTTGGTTCAGCCGGCCAGCATTGACGTGCGCCTGGATCGCCTGTTCCGCCTCTTCGATAACCACCGCTACCCGGTGATTGATCCTGCGGCGGATCAGTCGGACCTCACTCACCTGGTGGACGTGGGCCTCGATCGGCCTTTCGTCCTGCACCCCGGCGAGTTCGTCCTGGGTGCCACCTACGAGCTCGTCACCCTCGGCGATGACATCGCGGCGCGCCTGGAGGGTAAGTCCTCTCTCGGCCGTCTCGGCCTGCTCACCCACTCGACGGCGGGCTTCATTGACCCCGGTTTCTCCGGTCACGTGACCCTGGAGCTGTCGAACACGGCGACGATGCCGATTCTGCTCTACCCCGGCATGAAGATCGGGCAGCTGTGCTTCTTCGACCTGTCCTCCCCGGCCGAGCATCCTTACGGATCCCAGGGTCTTGGCTCTCACTACCAGGGTCAGCGCGGCCCGACGCCGTCGCGCACCCACGAGCGTTTCACGCGCACGCGCATCGAACGGTAAGCCTCGATGTCGGCCTTTCCTCCTCCGCTGCCGTCCCGGCGTGAACGCATGCGTGCTGAGCGCGCCGAGCGTGCGGCTCGTGAGATGAGCTATCCGCCTGCGCCGGATCCCGCCGACTTGCCCGAGCCTCCCGCTCCCGAGCCCGCGGATCTCCAGGTGCCGCCTCTGCCGGAGCCGCCCGCGCCGACGCCCATCATGGGGGTCCCGCAGGTGCACGCCGCCCCGCAGACCAGCGGTGTCCACGAGGCAGAGGTCGGTATCCCCCCGGTCGCGCCCTCCCCGACTCGCACGGGTGTCATTCAGGGCGTCGCGCTGCCCGGCATGACTCCGCGCGCCGAGCAGGTCACCAACAGGGACGAGGCCCCCCAGGCCTCGCCGGTGAGGCGTTCCCTCAAGGAACGCATGGCGGCCACCCCTCATTCCTTCGCGGATCCGACGCCGATGAGCGCGACGGACAATCCGCTCACCCAGACGAACGTCGGGCTGACGACGATGACCTCGACGGACGCGGCGTTCCAGATCACTGCCGACGGCGAGGTCACGGAAGCCGAGGCCGCCGTCCCGATCGCCGCAGCCATCGAGGTGAGCGAGCCCGCAGGCGTCATCGACCTGGAGGACGCGCGCGCCCATCATCTCTTCCTCGTCTCCGACGCGGTCGATCCCGCCGAACTGGAGGCGCTCGCGATCTCCATGTGGGACGAGGCCGGCTGGATTGCCCCGGGACGCCTGCGCCTGTCCTCCGAGGCTGAGCTGGAGGGGCCGTGGACGCTCGACCAGCCGACGCGCGCGGCGCTGGGCACCCCGGCCTCGCTCGCGAACGCGTGGGTCCTGCGCTGTCCGCAGGCGCACGCCCCCCAGCAGAATAACGGCGTCATGGGCGAGTGGGACAAGGCCTTCCCCGAGGGCCTGCCCACGGGCCTGGAGTATCGCGTGCTCGAGGCGCTGCGCCGCATGGCCCGTCGCCTCGCCGGCGGCCTGCGCATCGCGGGCAGCGGCTACGTCATGGTCCCCGACGCCGACTCCGCCGTGAATCTGACGGTGTACTCGCCGCGCTGGATCAATCCCGAGGACCTGCTCTCCGCGATGCGTGAGCGCGCGGGGTTCGAACAGATGAAGGACGCGCGCGACATCGCGCCCGAGGCCTCCAAGCCTCCTCCGCTCACGCCCGCGCAGATCGCGCAGATCGAAAAGCTGAAGGCTGAGCTGGGGCCGGTGCGCGAGGACATCGCCTCGAAGATCGCGAAGGCCCGCGAGGAGCTCGAGGCCCAGCGCGACCAGCCGCAGGTCGTCGACGGGTACGCCCTCATGAGCCCGATCGGGCACCGCTCTGACATGATGATCGAGGTCCACGCCGTCCCCACGCCTCCGCGTGTGCTGCGCTGGGAGCCGTGGATGGCCGGGGCCATCATCGAATACCAGGTGCGTTGGCTGCCCACGTCCGCGCCGACGCCGGGAGCGGGGGCGATGAGCCGCACCGCGCGCCTCGAGCGCCTGCGTTCCACGCAGGACGTGGAGAAGGCCGCTGGCATGATCGCGACCCTCGTGGGTGGCAATGTCGTCGACGAGGACGGCTTCCTCGTCGGCCTCGAGGAAATCTCCCCGGAGGACGAACAATAGGTCGCATCCCTAGAAGGAGCGCCGCGCGCCCGCTAGGGTAAGTATGTTTGCAAACCACTACGAATGAAAGGGCACATTATGAAGCTCTCCGCACGTAACCAGCTCCCCGGCACCGTCGTTGAGGTCTCCGAGGGCGCCGTGAACGGCATCGTCAAGATCGAGGTGGCCCCCGGCCTGGTGATCTCCTCGTCGATCACGAACGCCGCCATTGAGGAGCTCGGCCTGACCGTCGGCTCGAAGGCCGTCGCCGTCATCAAGGCTTCCAACGTCATCGTTGGTGTCGAGGACTGATTGTTCTGAGGTTTACGGGCGGCCCCGCAGGTTTTCCTGCGGGGCCGCCCCTTTGTTTGAGGTGCTTGCGCACGATACGTGATGCGTGGGCGCGCGATGTGCGCGCTGTGCTGCTCGGCGTGCGCGCGTGCCTTACTGCCCGCGCTTGACGGACTCGAGCAGCATGACGGCCACGTCGCGCACCTCGGGGAGCTTCCCGCCGGGTGAGGCCGTGGCCCCCTCGGTGCTCGAGGAGCCCTGGTTGGCGGTGTCGGAGGAGACGAAACCGGCGGACGTGCCCGAGGCGGAGCCGAGCATCTGGGAGCAGAAGGGGCAGGCCGTCGCGACGACGTCCGCGCCCGTGGACGCGGCCTCGACGATGCGGGCGTCCGCGATCCGGGTCCCGCGCGTCTCCTCGAACCAGGCGTGCGCGCCGCCCGCGCCGCAGCACATCGCACGGTCGCGGTTGCGCGGCATCTCGAGGAGCTCCACGTTCGGCAGGGAGCCTACGAGCTCACGTGGGGGTTCGTAGATGCGGTTGTGGCGTCCCAGGAAACAGGCGTCGTGGTAGGTGACCTTCAGGGGCGTGCCGACCGAGGGAGCGTTGCCCGCGGAGGCTGCCCCGGCCTCGTCCGTGGCGTCCGCATCCGTGGAGGCGGCGGAATCAGCGGAGGCCGACGGCGCGACCGGCGTGAGCAGGCCGTCGCGCACGAGGCGGTTGAGGAGCTGCGTGTGGTGGACGACGTCGAAGGAGCCGCCCAGCTCCGGGTACTCACCGGCGATTGTGTTGAAGCAGTGCGCGCAGGAGACGACGATCTTGCGCGGCTTGGCTTCCGTGAGGGTGTCGATGGCCTGGGCGGCCAGCATCTGGAAGAGCGCCTCGTTGCCGGCGCGGCGGGCCGGATCGCCCGTGCAGGACTCGCCCGAGCCGAGAACCGCGAAGGACACGCCCGCGGTGTGCAGCAGCTCGGCGATGGCGGCGCTGGTCTTCTTCGCCGTGTCGTCGTAGGCGCCCGCGCAGCCCACCCAGAACAGGTAGTCGACCTCGGCGGCGTCCTCGATGTCCTCGCCGACGACGGGGATGTCGAAGTCCAGCTTCTTCGCCCAATCCATGCGCTTGCGGGCTGGCTGATTGTAGGGGTTCGCCTTGGATTCCATGCCGCGGAACGCGCGGCCCAGCTCGCGGGGGAACGCGCCTTCCATGAGGACCTGGTGGCGGCGCAGGTCGAGGATGTGGTCGATGTGCTCGATGTCGACGGGGCACTGTTCCACGCAGGCGCCGCAGTTTGTGCAGTCCCACAGGACTTCCTCGGAGACGACCTCGGGGACCAGGGGAGCGGTCACTGCGGAGACGCCCTCGGGGCCGGTCGCGCCCGACAGGGACAGGGCGGAGACCAGGTCGAAGGAGTGCGGCGAGGCCGGCACGCCCTTGTCGAGGAGGACCTCCCCATCCTCGAGCTTCTGGTGGCCCTCCTCCTGCTCGACGATCTGCACGTTGGAGGCGGACTCCATGTGGTCGCGTAGGCCCATGATGAGGAGCTTGGGGGAGAGGGGTTTTTGGGTGTTCCACGCGGGGCACAGCTCCTGGCAGCGACCGCACTCGGTGCACGAGTACAGGTCCAGGCGGGCCTTCCACGAGAAGTCGTCGATCGTGCCCACGCCGAGGACCGTGTCCTCGGGGAGGTCGTCGAAGTCGTCCTCGCTGGTCACGGGCTTGCCGTCGATCAGCATGTGGTCAGCCGGTCCCAGGGCTTTCGTGCCGTCGGCGCTCCGGCGCGTGTACAGGTTGAGGATCGCGACGAAGCGGTGCCAGGCGACGCCCATGCCGGTCTGGATGCCGACGACCGTCAGCCAGGTCATGGAGGTGATGACCTTGAGTGCGCTGACCGCCACGATCGCGTTCGCCAGCGAGGCGGCCGAGGAGGAGGCAGCGGCCGCGAAGAGCGTGCCCAGCCAGGCGGTGAGGGGGAAGTGCAGGGCGCTCGCGTGGGCCTCGAGGCCCGGCGTCACGCTGAAGAGCGCGTATTCGAGGCCGCGCAGGGCCACGACGCACGCGCACACGATGAGGATGACCCACTCGACGAAGAGCGCCTGCCAGCGGGTCGAACCCAGGAAACGGGAGGCTAGGCCGCGCGGGGAGGAGTCGCGCGGGTGGGGCTTGGCTAGGGACGAGGGCGGGGTCCCCTCCGGGTCGGCTGCGGTGGCTGCTGCGTCGGGATCGTCGTTCGACAGGGCCGCCTCGGCGGCCGTGCCGCGCCCGGCGCGCTGGCGCACGACCATGAGGCCGATGATGCCGGCCAGGCCGCCCCACGCGAAGGCCTCGGTGAGCCACTCCCACGGTGCGAAGTGGCCGAGCAGAGGCAGCGTGAAGGTCTGGACGCGCAGCTGGGCGTAGCCCGTGACCAGGGTGAGGAACAGGATCGGGAAGGAGACCATGACGAGCCAGTGGGCGCATTTGATCCACGGGCGCCCCTTGAACTCGCGGTGGGTCAGGGCTGCGGAGATGACGCCCCACGCTCGCTTGCCCACGGGGGTCAGGCGTCCCGGGTCGGGCGTGCCCGCGCAGACGGTGCGCCACATGTGCGTCAGGCCTCGTGCGAACGACAGGACGGCCACAGCGCTCACCAGCAGGGCGAGTCCCCACATGATGGCGCTCAGCGTCGGATTGGCCACGTTTCCTCCTCATGATTGCTGCACTCCATTGTGGCATCTCGACCATGAGGAGACCGATTCTGCCTGGCAAAGCGTGCGCAATTACGCGCTGCGCGCCGTGTTTGCTGGGCCCTCGTGTGCCCGCCATAACGTGGATACGTGCCACGAAGTGCGGAAAAATGTGCGAGAGTGAGAGGGTGCTTCCCGTCTCGCAGCCAGACATGACACTGTCCGACCAGGAACTCTTCGGAGACGATCACCCGCATGATCACTGCGGGGTCTTCGGAGTATGGGCCCCGGGCGAGGACGTTTCCCGCCTGACCTACTTCTCCCTCTATGCCCTGCAACACCGCGGCCAACAGAGCGCCGGTATTGCGACATCGAATGGCAAACAGATCCTTGTGTATAAGGATCAGGGCCTCGTGTCGCAGGTGTTCTCCGAGCAGTCCCTCCAGGGCCTGCGCGGCCACATCGCGCTGGGCCACGTCCGCTACGCGACGACCGGCGCGGACGTGTGGCGCAACGCCCAGCCGACGCTGGGCCCCACCCCCACGGGCACCCTCGCCCTGGCCCACAACGGCAACCTCACCAACACGGTCGAGCTGCGCGAGCTGGCCTCCGAGATCGCCGACGACGGCGAAGACTTCGAACGCGGAGCATCCACCGACACCTCGCTCGTGACCGCGCTGTTGGGCATGGCCGAGCGCATCCCGGGGCCGACCCCCTTCATTGCATCCCCGTCCGTCACGCCCGGGCACGCGAGCGTGGACCAGGCCGCCCCGGCCTCGTCGGTGGACGACCTGGAGCCCGCGCCCCTCGTTGGCGCCGCCCTGAAGGTCCTGCCGCGCATCAAGGGCGCGTTCTCGCTGGTCTTCATGGACGAGCACACGCTGTACGCGGCGCGCGACCCGCACGGCTATCGCCCGCTCGTGCTCGGCCGCCTCGCCTCCGGGTGGGTCGTCGCCTCCGAGACCGCCGCCCTGGACCTGTGTGGCGCGACCTTCGTGCGCGAGGTCGAGCCCGGCGAACTCATTTCGATCGACGCCTCGGGCGTGCACTCGCGCCGCTTCGCCGTGCGTCGCTCCAACACCTGCGTCTTCGAGTACGTCTACCTGGCGCGCCCCGACACGACCATCGGCGGGCGCCGCATCGTGGCCGCGCGCCACGAGATGGGCGCTGCCCTGGCGCGCGAGAATCCCATCGAGGCGGACCTGGTGATCCCCACGCCCGACTCGGGCACGCCCGCCGCGATCGGCTACGCGCAGGAGTCCGGCATCCCCTTCTCCCAGGGCCTCGTCAAGAACGCGTACGTGGGCCGCACCTTCATCCAACCCACGCAGTCCCTGCGCCAGCTGGGTATCCGCCTCAAGCTCAACCCGCTGCGCGAGGTCATCGAAGGTAAGCGCCTCGTCGTCATCGACGACTCGATCGTGCGCGGTAACACGCAGCGCGCGCTGGTCAAGATGCTGCGCGAGGCCGGGGCTGCCGAGGTGCACGTGCGCATCTCGTCGCCGCCGGTTGTGTGGCCGTGCTTCTTCGGTATCGATTTCCCGACGCGCGCCGAGCTCATCGCCTCGTCCATGAGCGTCGAGCAGGTCCGCGACTCGATCGGTGCCGACTCCCTGGCGTACCTGTCGATCGACGGCATGGTCGCGGCCACCGGACAGGGCACATCCCTGTGCCTCGGTTGCTTCACCGGCGAATACCCGGAGACGATCCCCGCCGGCACGCCCGTGCCCGGAACCCCCGACGCCACCTCCTGCTAACCCCTACGCCCGCAGCGCTTTCCTGCGCCGCGGGCGTTGTTCTCACCCCGACCACCCGACACGGCCTCGTCGAGCGCCACCTGCGAAAGGCACCACCCATGACCGACACCCCCCTGGATTACGCGACCGCCGGCGTTGACACGGCGGCGGGCGACCGCGCCGTCGAGCTGATGAAGAGCGCCGTCGCCGCCACCCACGACTCCACCGTGCTGGGCGCGACCGGCGGATTCGCCGGCATGGTGGACGCGTCGGCGCTGCTGGGCATGGACAAGCCCCTGCTCGCGACCTCCACGGACGGCGTGGGTACGAAGATCGCGATCGCGCAGGCCATGGACGTCCACGACACGATCGGCCAGGACCTGGTCGGCATGGTCGTCGACGACATCGTCGTGATCGGTGCGCGCCCGGTCCTCATGACCGACTACATCGCCTGCGGGCACGTCGTCCCCGAGCGCATCGCTTCCATCGTCACCGGCATCGCGCGGGCCTGCGAGGCCACGGGCACGCCCCTCATCGGCGGCGAGACCGCGGAGCACCCGGGCGTCATGGAACCCGACGACTACGACATCGCGGGCGCGGCGACCGGAGTCGTGGACGCCTCCAAGCTGCTGGGGCCCGAGCGCGTGACGGGCGGCGACGTCGTCATCGCCATGGCCTCCTCGGGCCTGCACTCCAACGGCTACTCGCTGGTGCGCTCGGTGGTCTCCCGCGTGGGCGCGTCGCTCGAGTCCCACGTCGCCGAGTTCGGCCGCACCCTCGGGGAGGAACTCCTCGAGCCCACCCGCCTGTACACGCGCCTGTGCCTCGACCTGGTCGAGCGCTTCGGTGTCGAGGGGATTCATGCATACTCGCACGTGACCGGCGGCGGCCTGGCCGCGAACCTGTCGCGCGTCCTGCCCCAGGGCGCCATCGCCACCGTCGACCGCTCTACGTGGACCGTGCCCGCCGTGTTCGACTGGGTGCGCCGCGGCGGCGACGTCACCTGGGTCGGTATGGAAGACTCCCTGAACCTGGGCGTCGGCATGGTCGCCGTCGTCTCCGCGTCTGTCGCCACCGAGGTCCTGTCCGCGATCAACGAGGCCGGGGTGGCCGCGTGGGTCCTGGGCTCCGTCACGTCGGCCGGTGCCGACGGCACTGTGGCTGGGTTCGGGGCGGTCGCCGACCTGAGCGCTGATTCCTCCGGCGTGCGCCTCATCTCCGGCACGAAGGGCGTCCAGGCGGGCGCCGTGCTGCTGCACGGCGATTACCGCGTCGGCTGAGCGGCGCGTCTGCCCTGAGTGCGCGTGAGGGGTCGAGGCCTGCGGGCCTCGACCCCTTATCGTGTGCGCGCTCAGAAATAGTGTTGTGGGTACGCCAAAGCGGCGGACCGGTTTCTGGTCCGCCGTGTGGCTGAGCCGTTACTTGGTGGAGGATCCACCCGTCCAGAAGGACTCATCGAGCTGCTTCGGATCGATGTCGTCGTCTTCTGCGGGAATCTCGGCGAAGTCGGCGTATTTCGAGTAGAGGTCGTCGTCGATAGCATCGTCCTCTTCGGGCTCGTCCGCCGGCACGTGTGCCAGGTACGAGTCCTCATCCGCCAGCTCGCGCTGAAGTGCGTTTAGGTCGGTGTCGGGGCTGAAATACTTCAGCTTCCGAGCGACTTTCATCTGCTTAGCCTTTTGACGGCCGCGCCCCATGGCGTCGACCCCCTCCGCGTCGTTCGGGTCCGCGTGGAGCGGTTCCCTGGGTGTTCAAAATGTTTCGTGGGACCATCATAGCTAATGACGGGCCTTGACCTCACCTTGGATCGTGTTTTGCGCGCTCAGCTGAGCGGTGCCTGGCGCGCGAAAGCGCACGAAATTGGGGAAATGTAACCGGCGCAACCCTCGGCCGGTGTGGCCGGAGTTACGCCGGTTCGCGTCAGTTGGTGCTTACAGCGCCTCGGTCACGTCGGACTTGAGGGCAGCGAGCGTGTGCGCGGCGGCTTCGCGGGCTGCGCGGCGGGCCTCGCGACGCGAACGACGCGACGAGCGGGTCGCCAGCAGGACGATCACGCCGATGGTGCCGATCGCGGACAGGGCGACGATGCCGACCTTCTTCAGGGCCTCGGCGTTGCCGCCGACCGCGTCCTGCAGGGTCAGCGACGCGGACTCCTTGAAGGAAGCGAAACGGGCGCTGGCCTCGTCCTTCGCCTCCTGGGCGAGGGCGGCGGGCTGGACGCGCGCGTACAGCTGGTCGATCGTGGCGGCCAGTTCGGCGCGCTGCCGCTCGAGGTCGGCCGTGATCTGCTCTTCCGTGCGCGGCTCGGTGGATGCGTGGGCGGACTCGCCGACCGTCACGTTGCGCGGATCGAGGTTGGTGCTCACTTGCCCAGTCCCTTCTCGATAGCTTCCTTGGTGGCGGCGACCGACGCGGCCGGATCCGGGCGGTGCGCCTGCGCGCTCTTGAGGGAGCGGGCGCCGAGCAGGGCGAGGATCAGGACGATCAGGAGGAGGACGCCGACGATGATGAGCGACGCCGCCCACGCGGGCAGGACGAGCGTGAGCGCGATCTCGGCGGTGTGCAGCGTCCAGCCGAGCAGGTACAGCGCGAAGACGGCGGCGACCACGAGGAGGGCGATGCCCTTACCGCTCTTGGCTGCGAAAGTGCGCAGCTTCGCCTTGTTGAGCTCGATCTCGCCGCGAATGATCCCGGAGATCTGGCCGGTCACGGACGCGAAGAGGGCGCCGATGCTGGGGCGGGCCTCGCCGGCCTGTGCGCTGTTGACGGGCGGCGGCGGGTACTGCCCGGGCTGGGGGGTGGGCTGAGTCATGGGTGCTCCTGCGCGTGCGGGTGAGCGAGGCGGTGCCTCGCCTGATACGCCTAGTCTCTCATGAAGGAGGTCGGCTCGCAGTGACCGGTCCGTTACTCCTGCGGGGCGATTGAACCGGGCAGATCGGAGAGGATCTTGCGGGCGCGCACGACCAGGTCGGAGACCTCGGGCTCGGCCATGGCCGGGTCCGCGGTGTCGACGACGGGAATGCCTCGCATCGCGGTCTCGGTGCGTGGCTCGGACGAGGCCTGGGGCACCTGCGTTGCCTGGCTTGCCTGGGTCGCTTGGGCGGGCGCTGCTGCCACGCGCGTGGTCGCCGCGTCGAGGGCAGCCTCGGCGGGGTCGGCCGTCCCAGTCGCGGGGGCTTCCTCGGGTGCGGAAGCCTGCTGCGCGTTCGCGCTCTGTGCCCCGGCGTCGTCGGTGCCCAGCGGGTGCCACGCGGGGGCCGAGGAGGACCCGGTGGGGGAGATGACCTCGTCGAAGGAGGAGGGCAGCGCCGAGGGGATCGGGCCGAGGAGGGCCTTCGGGTCCTCGGGGCTGGCCTCCAGGGAAGCGTTGATGAGCGCGACGGAGGGGCCGGGCGCGTCGAGGGCAACGCGGCCGTTCGTCAGCAGGATCGCGCGGTCGGAGGCGGCGGCGACCTCGGGGTTCGGGGTTGCGAGGACGACCGCGCAGCCTGCGTCCGCAAGGGCACGCAGGAGGGGGCCGAGTTCCGTGCGGGCGGCGGGGGGCAAGGTGATCGGGTCTTCGACGAGGAAGACCTCCGCGCCGGAGACGATCGCGCGGGCGATGAGGGCCTTGAAGCGCTCCCACTCGGAAAGCTCGGAGGGGTGGAGTTCGACGCGCTGGGCCAGGCCCGTGATCTGCAGGGCACCCACGAGGTTATCCCAGTCGGCGACGGAACCCGTCGCGGACAGGGGGGCCAGGATGTTCTGGCGGATCGTCAGGGATTCGTCGAGCGGGGAGTCCGCGCGGATCAGCGCGACCGATCCGATGCGGCCCGCGAGGCGTGCCGCCAGCGAGCGCGAAGGCGCGGCCACGATGCGGCCGGCCTGCGGCTCCTCGAGGCCTGCGAGGATCAGGAAGAGGGCGCGGGCTCGGCGGCCCGTCGGGTCCAGGATCGCGCTCAGCGAGCGCGCGCGGAAGCCCAGGTCGATATTGGCGAGGAGGACCGCGCCGGTCACATGGTCCGTGTAGGTCAGGCCCAGGCCGGCGACCTGGACACGGCCGCCGCGGCCCTTCGCGCAGAAGGAACGGCGCGAGCGGTACCAGGGGCGAGGCTCGGCGGGCGGCAGGTGCACGGGCGCGGCGACGGCGAGGTCGTTGCGGGTGTCGTTGTGGGTGGTGTTGGTGTTCGTTGCCGCGCTGTTGGCGCTGTTGGTGCTGTTGGTGCTGTTGGTGGGCGTGAGCTCCTGGGCGGCCTGCTGGGGTGCGGCCTGCTGGGGTGCGTTGGTGGTGAACGAGGCGGGGGTTGCCTCGGCCGTGCCGGTCGGGAGGGTGGGGGCGTCGGACACGAGGGTTTCCTGCGGGTCCAGTGCGCCGTCCTCGGCGAGGGTGGCCGCTGCTTCCTGCTCGGAGGGTGCGCCGACCTCGTCGAGGGCGCTGAGTGTCTCCTCGAACGACGGGGTGGACATCTCGGCGAGCGTGTCCGCCATCGACTGGGCGGGCGTCTGCGAGGTAGTCATGTGCATGGCGGCTTGCTCGCCAGCTTGCTCGGCGGCGGCCGTCACGTCGGCCAGCTCCTGGCCATCCGAACCGTGCAGGTTTTCACGCGGGTCATTCGACATGCCCCCATTGTTTCAGGATCGCGCCCCTCGTGTCGCAGTGGCGCGCGGAAGTAAGGCCCATAACCGCAAAAAGGTGAGGACGTTGCCAAACCGGTCGAACGGTACCCAATACGGGTTACGGAACGACTTAGGATCGGGGTGGGAACGGCGCCATGCGCTAGGCTAAAAGGTGGATAGGGTGAGCGTCGCCAGATCTGCAGCGAAAGGGAGTGTCTCTTGAGTGACCGGTTAAGGGTCGTAGGTGCCAAGCGCTACGGAGCCCTATCGCCATTGCGATATCCAGGGGGTAAGGCTGCACTGGCCGGCTTTTTCGAAGACTTGATCGGACGTCTTGAAATCGTAAAGCCGCATTACATAGAGCCCTATGCGGGCGGCGCTGGCGCGGGAATTGCGTTGCTGGCTGAAAATGTAGTCGAGCGTATTACGATTAACGACATAGATCCGGCGGTCTATGCCTTCTGGACTGCGGCAACGAAGCATACCGACGAAATGATGCGTTTGGTGCATGACGTGCCACTGTCGATTGATGAATGGAGGCGTCAGCGCGAAATCTATAAGAGCACTGACGTCTCAGATGTCCTAGCGCTCGGTTTTTCGTTCTTCTATTTGAATCGGACGAATCGTTCTGGAATTCTAAACGGCGGTGTGATCGGCGGTCTTTCCCAGGCTGGTAAATACAAAATTGATGCGCGTTTCAATAGGGAAACGCTGATTGGTCGTTTGGAACGAATTGGTAATCTGTCAGATAGAATCAACGTATTGAGTCTCGATGGGCGGACGGTAGTTGGCCGGTACGGAGACTGCTCAGATGTGTTTATGTATATTGACCCACCATATGTTGTTGCGGGGTCAAAACTGTATTTAAACTCATTTGAAGTGCGTGATCATGAAAAGTTAGCCGAAACAGTTGATCAAGTCGAGTCCGCTAATTGGATCATGACATACGATCAGTCTGAGATGATATCAGAATTGTATGACAAATACTTTCAATGCGAACTGGAGCTTACGTATTCTGCTCAAAAACCGGGAAAGGCTGTTGAGTTGTTAATAGCGTCACCGGATGTGCGTGTGGCGATATCTACTTAGTTGCTTCTATTACATTACTTCGTCGATAAGGTGTCTAATAATTGGGCTGATCAGTTGCCATGCGGAGTGTACTTCGTCTTTCGAGGTAGAGAATTCGTAATTATGGAGAGCCATGTTAAACCAGGTTATGGAGCCAGGTGTCGATGCGTCGAGGTTTGCGATTTTGCTCATAACGCTCCTAAGGGTTCGATTTGAATCGAAACGCTCCAGGCAGCAAAGTCGAAAGTATCCGTCGAGCTGCCCTGATTTTTTCAACGCCTTAAACTTCTCAAGTCGCTTACTGTGTTTGCTGTAGTCGTTGTCCTGGGATAGAAGGAATCTGTGTTCCTCTTGTTCCGATGGACTATTTCCGCGATCTGCCTTGTAATCTGATCTCCATGCTTGAACGATGGTTATCTTGTCAGCTCGAATGGTTTGGAGAAAGGACTGTGCCTCGCTTATTTGCTGAGCGAGGTAATTCCTCGATGATAGTTTGATCTGACACTCTAAGATGGATCGCATTAGGCATGCAGCTGTGATGGGTTGCCTGTCAATGTTTAGGCTCTCAAGTTCCCAATATCGAGTTTGAAGATTAATTGGTAACTGTTCATAGTTTATACCTTGAAATGGCAATTGGTTTGAGCTGCTCGGCTTGCGCGGACGCCTAGAGTGCGGCTGTGTCTTTTCTGTAGTTTCTCCGGCTTTATGCTCTGGATTGGGGATGTCCGGTTGTGTTTCTGCTGGGTTTGAGTGGATGTCATAGTCAAATGTTTCGTTCGGCCCTTCATTTGTGTCATGCGTATATGTCTCGTCTGGCGTATGGTGTTGAAGATGTTTCAGTGTTTCGATAAGTGCTTGATATTGTGGGTCTCGGGTCTTTAGTCGTGGTGAACGGGTGTTGAGCCTCTTGGCTTTGAATTCTTCAATAATATATTCGACAGCATTGATGTTGTCTGTTGATAGGCGCGTCGCTACTACTTCAGGTTTTGGGTATGCTTCGGTGGAGCCTTGTTCTCTAACAAGGCCGAATTCAGTAAATTCGATCCCGAATGCTTCTTGAATTTCTGCTTTGTCATAAGCGTATTCCAGCGTGGACATCTTTAGGTCGGAGCTTGCAGCATAGTGCTTTAGTTCGTCATTTTCGTAGGGTATGCTGGTGATTAGTCGGCGCATCGTAGCCATCTTTATTAGGCGTACGACGCGCTTTTCGTCGCTAGCTAGGATTGTCGATATTTTCGTGCCCTGCAGATATTGATTATAATAAAATGTCGCTTGTTGATCCAGCGTCCATTTTTCTTTAGTTGTTTTTGTGTGGAGGCGTGCGATATGCGGTGCAGCTTCCTCACGTGTGTTGACAACGAGTACGCGAATGGACTTCGGTAGATTTTGTGCTTCTGGCTCGTAACGAGTCAGTAGTTGGCTAATTTTGTTAGCGTATTTAGTGGGTGTTAGGTGCGGATTGTTGAGTGCTTTAAGGCAGCACACTCTCCGATTTCCTTCAAGAACGATGTACTTTTGGTTTTGAGCCATAACTATGGGTAGTTCGTTTTCGAAGTATCCCTGTTTGAGGATGTTAGTAGCCAGCTCTATAATTTTTGCGGTGTTGAATAAATGCTTGATGGTCTGCTCTTGTCCATCTTGCTCGTCGACAAAGCGCGGGTTGATTGTATCGAGCGTCAATTCTTCTAGTGCGAGAGTCTTGAGTTGGGGTTGATTGTATGACATTTGAACTCAATTCGGCCACTGCGTGATTGTTGACTGGAGTTTAACACGTGCATCTCGCTTCGGGGCGTCGTCGGTTCCGTGAGGTCCTCATTCGCACGTTCTTAGACCTAGCCCACTCGGTTCTTTCGGGCACTGAAAATTATGCGTGTTCGGTAGTGATGGAAAGAGTAGCAAGCTGAAGAAGGCTGACAAGTGGGCCCTTAAGGGTTCTGGGATCGAAATCCTTCTGGAGACCGCCTTCAACGACATGCTCGGAGAGGAACTCCTGAGGGATCACTAAGGATTCCAGGACCACCTGGGAGATTCCCGGCCTCGTACCCACAGGTCAGGATTCAGTGCGCCCTCACCCGCGGATGGTGGGAACAGGCCCTTGCGCTCGCCGCTATCCCTGCCGTATCCTGCTCGGCTACCCAAAGCGAGGATGAAAGAGAGGGCGAGGACATGAACGCGGCACAGGTGACGGAGTTGGGCGCGGGTGAGGCGACGGAGATGCAGCAGGAAGCAGGCGAGGCAAGGGCGACGCAGTGGAGGCGCGGCGAGGCTGCGAAGACGCAGATTCGCGCGCGCATCACGCACGTGGGCAGCGAGTATCACAAGGCCGTCACCTCGGGCACCTGCGAGCTCTGCATCGCCGACTGGAGTGCCCGTGTCCGCGACATCTCCTTCGAGCTTACGGATGTCGACACCGGCGCCACGTGCCAGGCGACCAGCCCCACCCTGCACGTCGGACGTTGGAACGACGTCTGGGAACTCCGCGTAAACCTCTTCCGCCTCTCCAAGGCCCTCGCGCACGTCACCCTCGTCGTTGATACGGACTGCCTGCACGATGCAGACGGCCGGACCCTCATCGCCCTCGGCATCCTCGAGGCCGTCGAAGCGTGCACCCGCGCCTCCGAGATGGTCGAACGCCTCGATGGAACCTACATACACGACGACGACTGGGACGAGGTCGAGCCCTGATGTGTTTCGGTCGTCCCGCGCGAGGGGTTGGAGGGCGGTCGTGGCGTGCCCGGATGGGCCGAGAGGACCGCGCAAAAAATCGCCGAAAATTGATCATCCAAACGCACCCGCGAGAACTCGAGGCCTGTTACGCTAGTCACTGTTTCTTCCGGGTGCTTTCTCCTGTTGAAACGTTCTGTGTAAACGGACGCGCCCACGCGACCGCTCGCTGCCGGTTTCTCTCACACTTTCCCGGCGATCTCGAGCCCCGCGTGGGCGCGTTCGCACATGACTTCGCCCCGACCTCGTCGATAGGAGGCTGGGCTCTCGCTGGGTAGCGCATTGGCTGGCGTTACCTTTTTGCACTGTTCTGTAAGTGGTGAAGGTCGCGCATTCCATCTTGCTCTCGGGATATGGAGCGTGACGTGTTGATGACTGGGCGTGGGTGGGGGTTTTGCGCCATGCGAAGCGCTCTGGCGGTGTGAAGTCGGCGTGTCGGAGCCTTGGATGGCGTAAATCCCCCCGTTTGGTGGCAATGGGGTCACGGTTTGAGGAGGTGTGGCGCCCAAATCGCAGACCACTTCGGCGAAAAACCTTGAAAATAGTGTGTTGGGGGCGAGGTGGTCTGCGTTTTGGGCGCAATGGTGTTCTGGCATGGGTTTTGTTCGCACGTGGGCCCGCTATTGCGAGTGCTAACCCGCTATTTGGGGCGTGGGCGGGGCTGCCCAGGCTCGCATTAGCGGGTTAACGTGCGGATTAGAGGGCCGACGTGCGGAATAGGGGGTTAACGTGCGCAGAAGAGGGTGTGTGCACATGAGAGGGAGCTGCTCTAGATGTTGCCACCCGCGCCGATGTTGTCCGTGCTGTCGCATTGGTTGGGCAGTTGCAACCGCGCCACAGGCGGCGGGTGGCGCACAGTAGTCGCCAGGCAAAACGAAAGCCCCGAAGCTTACGCTTCGGGGACTTGCTGGTGGCTCCGACCGGCGTCGATCCGGTGACCTTTCGATTTTCAGTCGAACGCTCTACCAACTGAGCTACAGAGCCAGGACCGGGACCGTTACGGTCTGGTCGGCGACCCCGACGGGACTTGAACCCGCGACCTCCGCCGTGACAGGGCGGCGCGCTAACCAACTGCGCTACGGGGCCTTACAACAGGTAAGACCTATTGAATTGTTCCAGTCACGATAGCGACCGGTGGTACCCCCAACGGGATTCGAACCCGTGTCGCCGCCGTGAAAGGGCGGTGTCCTAGGCCGCTAGACGATGGGGGCCTGCTTGGCCGTCGAACTGGCGTCCGAAGACGGGAGATAGTTTAGGCAGAACGCGCGCGGCACGTCAAAACGAACGAGAGTGACAGCTGACACATTACCGGAAAACGTTGCAATTGTGCGGAATTCACAGGATTTCATCAGCTAGGAGACCTACCCTTGATGCATGACTATGACACCAGCACTCGGTGCCCTCGCCCAGGCCTCGGACGCCCTCACGCAGGCGATTGCCGACCCTCAATCCGGGGCGGAGGCCGCCGTCGCCACGACCATTGACTTCACCCTCCTGATTCTCGGCCCAATCGTCGGCGCCTTTGTGGGTGTCATCGTCTCGGTCGTCATGTCTGCGCTCTTGCGTAAGGCTTTCGCGAAGGCTGCCACGGCCTCGTCGATCCTAGCGCGCGTGCGCCGCCCGGGCCACTTCACCTTCGCCGCCTGGGGAGCGTGGGCGGGGCTCGGCATCGCTTTGGTCAACCCGAATCTGTCCGACTGGAACGGCACGTCGATCACGACCTTCCTCATGCACGTGCTCCTCATCCTCGCCCTCGCGTGCCTCACGTGGATGGCCTACGCCGCCGCCTGGGTGTTCGAGGACGCCGCCAAAGCCCGCCAGGAATCTGACCAGGGGCGTTCGCGCCGTTTCGAGACGCAGGCGCAGGTGCTGCGCCGCTTCACCCAAGGGATCGTCGTCGTCGTCGGCGTGGTTGCCATCATCGGCACGTTCGAGGTCGCCCGCCAGGCCATGACGACCGTCTTGGCCTCTGCTGGCGTCCTCTCGGTCATCGCCGGTCTCGCGGCCCAGCAGACTCTCGGTAACGTGTTCGCCGGCCTGCAGCTGGCCTTCACCGACGCGATCCGCGTGGGTGACGTCGTCGTCGCCGGCGACAAGCAGGAGACGGGTTCCGTCGAGGAAATCACACTCTCCTACGTGGTCGTGCGCATCTGGGATGAGCGCCGCCTCATCATTCCGTGCCGCTACTTCACGCAGACGCCCTTCGAGAACTGGACGCGTCGCGCCGCAGCCCAGCTCGGCACCGTTGAGCTCAAGCTCGACTGGTCTGCGCCCATGACCCTCATCCGCACGAAGGTCGAGCAGCTCCTGACTTCCACGGACCTGTGGGATGGGCGCACGTGGGGTGTGCAGATCACCGACTCCGACGAGTACACGGTGACCGTGCGCGTCCTGGTCTCCGCGAAGAACTCCGGACACCTGTCCGACCTGCGCGCGTACCTGCGCGAGCAGCTCATCTCGTGGATCGTCGCGGAAGAGCCGTGGGCGCGCCCCGCTCAGCGCATCGAGCCGCGCCAGACCGTGACCGTCGAGCAGGACATGAGCCGCGAACGCATCGCGCGCCTGGCCGCCGAGCTTGCGGGGATCTCCGGCACGAACGAGGCCGTGGCTGCCACGGGCGTGTCGCCCGCCCACCCCGTCGCAGGGGAGCGCACGTCCGCAGGTAGTGCGACGGGAGGCGCCGCGTCCGCCGCTGGCGCCATGCCTGCGGGCGTTTCGCCCAAGGACCCCGCCCATGCCGCGCGCATGGTCGCCGCCCGCCGTAAGGCCAAGCGCGCTCGCCGCCGCGCGATGGCGGACCGCCAGCGCGAACTCGCCGAGGGTGGACCCGCCGCTTCGCACGACGAGACCCAGGTGATCTCCAAGGCCGCGCTGCGCAAGATCATCGAGGCCGCCGGCAACGCGAACCCGCAGCTCACGCAGACCCTCACCGCGACCTCCATCGGGCGAGGAGAGCGCTTCTTCTCCGGATCCGCCGACGCCGATGAGCGCGCCGCCGCCCTCGAGGGCCCCGGCGAAGAGGCCTACGCCGAGCGCGAGGCCGGGGTTCGTCGCGCCCAGGAACGCCGCGAAGGCCACAAGAACCGCAGCTCGGACGCCCTGGATCCCGAGGCGACCCTCGCCTTGGCGGACGTCGGCGTCGAGCCGGTCGTGCCCGAGAATGTAGAGGCTCAGCCGGGTCAGGACACTGCGCACGCTGCCGGTGATGCCATCGGTTCCGGCGAGGCTCAGGGGGCTGTCGCGTCCGCCCCATCCGCCGCGACCGCCGCGAACAGCGCCACGCCCGGAGAAATCACCGAGGCCAATGCCACCGCCGAGAAGGCCGGCGCGCCTGCGCCCGCCGACGCCACGGCTGGCGCGCCCGAGGCCGGAACCGATGCCGGCGAGCCTGCTGCCGGATCCGAGGCCTCACCCGAGGAACCTACCGCTGATGATGTCTCCGCGGAGAGCGCCGCGACCGATGGCACGGCCGCGACCGAGTCCGCCGCCGATGCTGGTGCATCCGAGGCTGACAGCTCCGACGCTGGCGCATCCGCCGACTCTGGCGACTCACGCGCCGCAGACGCCCAGACCGCCGCGGCACAGGAAGCCGCCGCCCCCACCGACGCTCCCGAGCGCGAGGACGCACCTGCCCCCGACACCCCCGAGGAGCCGACCGTCCACCCCGGCTGGTACGCGGTTGCCGAAGAGGCGCGCCTCGACGCGGAAACCCGCCCCACGCCCACGGTGAAGCCCGCGCGCGTGTCCATCATGGACTTCTTCCCGGCCGTCGCACCCACGGGTGCCGAGGCCGACGTCCTGCGCGCCGTCACCGGCCAGATCCCGGTCGTCGAACGTCTCGAGCAGGAGTCCGATGCGGGCGAGTCCGTGGCGACTGCGACGGACGACGAGACCGCGACGGACGAGGAGTCCACGACCCCCAAGGTCGCGAACCCGGACCCGTCGGAGCGCGAGGAGTCAGCGTCTGAGGGGGCTGCCCCCGAGGCTAACGTTTCGGAGGCCGAGGACGTGGATGAAGCCCCTGGCGACGACGAGACTGCCGCACCCGACGAGCCCGCCGCCCAGGCGGAGGGTGAGGAGGCCGCAGACGATGCGGATAACGCCGAGGAGTCAGACACCGACGTCGAGGCTGCCGACGTCGAGGCAACCACCGTCATGGACCCCGTGGAGGCCGCCGAGGCCGGCGCGCTCGACTCCGACGCTACGCAGGTTCTGCCCGCGGTCGATGAGCCCGTGGACGAGACCCTCGTGATGCCGGTCGCAGCCGTCACCGAGCCGGCGTCTGAGGCCGCGCAGGCTTCTGAGACCGAGGACGCCGCAGCGGAAGAGGAAGCCCCAGCGAAGAAGGAGACCGCTAAGAAGACGTCCTCCTCCAAGGCTGGCGCGAAGAAGACCGCCGCCAAGAAGGGCGCCGCCAAAAAGGTAGCTCCCAAAAAGGCAGCTCCCAAAAAGGCGGCAGCGAAGAAATCCTCAGGCGCAGGGCCCGCCACCGATGAGTGATGGGGACAGGTGAACGGGCCACGGCCTCGTGACTGAGGTCGGCGCGAGGAAAGCGGACCGCCCGCGCCCACGCACATGTGTGCACGGGTACGGGCGGTCCGCGACAAGAGAGACATGAACGCTCCCGCCCCCACTGCCCGCGGCGGATCTTTGGCAAACGCGGGCTCGCAGCGGTGAGCGCGGACTGAGCCCCCGCCTCGTCGATGGAGCCGCGCGAGGAAAGCGTTTGCACGCGTGCGAGGGCGCGGGCCGCGCGGGACAATAGACGTATGAACGCTACCGATCCTGCTGCCCGTACCGATGCCGAGTGGAAGAAGCTCCTGAGCCCCATGCGCTACCACGTGCTGCGCGAGGCCGGCACCGAGCGCCCCTTCACGGGCGAACTCCTCGACGAGGCCCGCGTCGGCACCTACTCGTGCGCGGCCTGCGGATCCGCTCTCTTCGACTCCGACGCGAAGTTCGACTCCTCCTGTGGGTGGCCCTCCTTCTTTCAGGCCCACGACGGCGCGACCGTCGAGAGCGTCGACACCAGCCACGGCATGATCCGCACCGAAGTGCGCTGCGCGACGTGCGGCTCCCACCTCGGCCACGTATTCCCCGACGCCCCCGACCAGCCCACCGGCATGCGCTACTGCATGAACTCGGCGGCCCTCACCTTCGCGCCCGCCCAGTGAACGCGCCCGCCCAGTGAACGCGCCCGACCAGTGAACGCACCCGCCCAGCGCCCCGTCACCGACCGCATCCCGCCCCAGCTCTACATCGTTGGCTCCGGCCTCATCCAGTATGTGGGCGCGGCGCTCGCGGTCATCGCCTTCGCGTCCGTCGATCCTGCCTCGGTCGCCTGGTGGCGAGTCCTGACCGGCGCGGTCGTCCTCCTGGCCTGGAAGCGTCCGTGGCGTGGCGGTCTCACGCGTTCTGACCTGGCGATTTCCGCGCTGTTCGGCATCATCATCCTGACGATGAACTCCTCGTTCTACGAGTCGATCGCGCGGATTCCCCTGGGGACCGCCGTGTCCATCGAGTTCATCGGCCCGGTCGCCGTCGCCGTCCTCCGAGGCCGTGGCTGGCGTCCGCGCATCGCCGCCGTCCTCGCGTTCGCGGGGGTTGCGTGCATCGGCGGTCTCGCCCTTGACCTGAGCGTGCCGAGCGTGCGCGTCGGCGTGGCCTGGATCCTCCTCGCGGCCCTCGCCTGGTCGGCCTACATCGTCGTCGGGCAGAAGGCCTCAACCACGCGCGACGGGGTGACGAACCTGGCGCTCGGCTGCGCGTGGGGCACCCTGTTTTTCGCGCCTTTCCTTGGTCCCGGCGCGATGGCGGCCACGGCCTCGTGGAAGCTGATCGCCATCGTCATCGGCGTGGGCCTGCTGTCCACGGCGATTCCCTACACGTTCGAGGCGCTCGCGATGCGTCGCCTGGCGGCGTCGACCTTCGCGCTGTTCGCCGCGATCCTGCCGGCCACGTCCGCGCTGGTCGGAGCCGTGATGCTGCGCCAGATCCCCGGCGTCTTCGAGCTGATCGGCCTGGTCCTGGTGTCGGTTGCGGTCTGGCTGGCCTCGCGCGAGTAAGGGCCCTGCGCGGGTTGTTTTGCGGGTCGGCGGCGATACCCCAACCGATAGTCGCGGCTGGGCCGTGAAAGATGGCGTCGTCCGCTGATTTCATCGTGATGAGGCGCGCGTTCTGGATAGTTTGTGGCGATCTGGATAGGTTAATAACCTATCCGGATGTGCATTACCTATCCGGATGTGCATTACCTATCCGGATGTGTGCGACGTGTCCACGGTGCCGCGGCCTTGGTTCCCGCGCGCTCCTCGTATCGGTTGCGGTCGGCAGGCCTTGCGCGAGGAAGGGCGAGCAAGGGTGGTCAGAGCGGGTATTAATGCTGGCGCGATGACGCTCACGCAAACGCTATCGCCGGTGTTGATATTACGACGGGTTTGATGACACGGATCAGGTGGGCGTTGAATACCCTCAGTCGAGGCTGAGCTGGCGCGGCGTGTGCTTGCCGCCGCGGGCGATCACCCAGAACGCGAACCACGCACCGGCGGAGCCGACGATCATGACGAGCACCATCGGTACGGCGCTGTCGCCGCCCGAGGTCGCCAGGGGAGCGGCGATGCCGTTCGCGATCGACTGGAACACGCCCATGACGGACGAGGCCGTGCCCGCGTGCTCGCGCGCCTCACTCATGGCCTGCGCGCCCGAGTTGCCGAAAATGAACGCGTTCGCCGTCATGACCAGTGCGAAGCCCACGCACGTGAGAATCAGCGGCAGGTCGAGGACGAACGTCGAGATCGCGAGTGTCACCACGCCGGTCGCGGCGATCGTCAGGCCCGTGACGATGAGCGTGCGCGGCGTGAAGTGCGAGATCAGGCGCACGTTGACCAGCGCGAAACCGGTCGACAGCAGGGCGTTGAACGCGAACACCCACGCGAAAGCCATGGGGGACAGGCCCAGCGGCCCCTGCAGGACGTACGTGGCGTTTGAGATGTAGCCGAACATGCAGAAGCTCGAGAAGGCGTTGGTCAGCATGAAGCCCACGAAGGGGCGGATGCGCACGACCTGAACGAGGCCGTGGAAGAACCGCGGAATGCCGCCGGGGTGGCGGCGCTCCTCGGGCAGGGATTCGGGCACGACGAACCACGCGAGGGCCGCCATGAGCAGCGTGAAGGCGGCGAGTGCCCAGAAAACGACCCTCCACGTCGCGTGCGTGATGATGAACGCGCCGAGGACCGGGGCGAGCATCGGCGCGAAGCCGACGATCGCCTGGATGAGGCTCATGGCGCGCGCCAGCGTCTTGCCGTGCGCGACGTCGACGAGGATCGCGCGCGCCACTGAGGAGGCGACGCCGCCGCCGAGGCCCTGGAAGACTCGGCCCACGAGGAGCACCCAGATGTTGGGCGTGAACACGCAGATCATGGAGCTGACCAGGGCGATGATGCCACCCGCGACGAGGGGACGGCGGCGCCCGATCTGGTCCGAGATGGCGCCGCCCAGGACCTGGCCGGACGCGTAGCCCACGAAGAAGGTTGTGAGCGTGAACCCGAGCATCGTCGAGTTCGTCGCCAGGTCCGCCGTGATCTGCGGGAACGCGGCTGAGTACATGTCGGTCGCCATCGGAGGCACGGCGTTCTGCACGGCCAGCGTGATCAGCAGGGCAACCGTGAGCGCCCCGCCGACGATGCCGTCGCGGTCCTGGGTGTCTTTTGTCGTCATGATGCGATTGTGCACCCGTGGGGACGCTAAATAGATGAATCGGTCGATTATTTGACACATCTCGCACGCCGGAGGGCCGTGATCTGTGTAGACGCGGCACCGCTGGTATTAGTCAGCTGAACGCGCGCCGAGGCCACGAGGAGCTCACGCGTAGTCTGCGCTCACGCCTCGTGTGTGTTGACGCTTCGGCCGCGCTTACTCCCCGGTCGCGCTTAGTCCTCGTTCTCGCCCGCCTCCAGCGCGTCCGCCGCGGCCTCGATCTGGCTGCGCGTCGGGCACGAGGCCGGACCTGGCATGGTCGACGCTAGCGCTCCGGCGCAATTCGCCAGAAGGATGCATCGCTCGATGGAGTTACCGAGCGCGAGCCCGGCAGCTAGGACGCCGTAGTGGACGGCAAATGAACCCATACGCTCGGTGGAATCGACGGTGGGCGCGCGGAAGCGGGTGACATGTGCGACCTCCGAGGTCTTTTCGAGCAAAGGCCGCGCCAGGTAGGACTCGTGCGAGGCAGTGCTGATGAGCGCGTACCGTTTGAAGAGATTCTCGACGAAACTCGCAGAGTGATTGGGATCCTTGCTGGCGTCGAAGGCCGAGCGATCACTCACGATTGGCTCGCACAGGCCCTGCACGTTGCTTTGACGCAGCGCCATCAGCACATTGTCGTTGGGCAATTGGTGCGGCCCAATGCCTCCCCTCGATGAATCAATGATGACTCGCACGTGCTCAGGCAGTTGGACGGCGGCGTTCTCGGCAGCCGTGAGTATCGATGGCGACCTTTCGAGGCTTCCGTCGACGAACAGGATGTCCGAGGGGCTCAGAGAACGGATGGCCGCGTCCCATGCATGCTCGGGAACGTTGTCTACAAATGAGGTTTTATCTCCACGGTAGGTTCCGATGACATATGACCGGTAGCCGCTGTCGCGTCCCTTCACGCGTGGACCCGCGTCGATGATCCCCTCGCGTGCTAGGGCGTCGGCGATGATCGAGGCCCGGGGCCCCTCGCCGATGGGGCTGAGGCTCACGACCTGGAGACCCATAGCGCGGGCGGCACGCATCGCCGTGAAAGTGAAGTCAATGTGGGCACCCTCGCGGGTGGTCCACTCGTCCCCGCTGGGCAGAGGTTCGTCTGCGGATTGTCGGTCGTACCTCAGCGTCAGCTCGGTCATGAAGACGACGCGGCCTGCGGGCGCGTCACCCCTGGCGGGGCCGAGCGGGGTGGGCTTGCTCTCTGGCTCGAAGGCGGCGAATCGCGTACAAACCGTGGAGCGAGGATCCTCGAAGGAGGTCGGACCGCTTCGTTGGTATCGAGGCCCCGAGCGTCCCGCCGCGCGGTTGAGCCAAGCCGCCGAGGCGGGGGGACGTAGCTCGAGGAGCTGACCGGCAATCTCCATCGGATCAAAGTCAGGGTGATTGGTTGTGTGTAGCTGCTCCCTGAGCCGGGCGCTGAACCGGCGTCCGCTCAGGGGAGACAAAATGCTGGAGACGACTGTGCACAGTTCCGGATCGCTGCTTAGCTCGGCGATCTCAGATGAAATTGACGAGCGATAGCTGAGAGGCGGAATGTAGAAGGCTAACGGGATAACCAGGCTCGACGAGGAGTGAGCGGCGAGCTTCTGCCTCAACAGATTGATGGGCGACCAGTAATAGACCCACTTGGAGTTGCTAAGGACATTCATCGCACGTCGCGTGGCCGTCAAGATGTCGGGGCCATCTTCTGCCTCTCCACGCGAGGGCAGGGCAGCGACGAACTCGACCGCCTCGCCAGTGGGAGCATCATAGGAGTCGAGAGCGAGTGACACGGCCGCCGCGAGGAGGGCTGCCGACTGAAACTCGTCACGGGTCGTGCACCCGCACGCGAACCACACGGTCCTGGCGAAGGCCTCGGGATCGATCGTCGACAGGGCGATGCCGACGGGAACCGCGCACATGAGACGCTCACGTTCGCTCCTGGCGGGGGAGTGCCAGCGTCCGGATTGAATGGAGCATAGGCCGTCCGGGGCTTTCAGGAGCTGTGCGGCGACGACCATCGCCTGAGTCGTGAACTGCGAGACCGTGGCGTCGTCAGCATCGTCGGGCACTATCGAAGCCATTGCCGCGAAGGCGTAGGGGAGTCGTGGATCCATGTCTTTACTCCTTCTCAGGCCGGATCGCGGGTCAGCAGATCGCGAGAAGCCGCCTCGGTGGCTTCTCGGGTGGGGAGCGAGGTCGGGGTCGCCAGGGAAGCCGCGCAATTGGCCAGCAGGGTCGCCTGATCGGCTGGGATGCCGATGGCGAGGCAGCCTGCGAGCGTGCCGGAGTGGACGTCCGCCGTGGGCAGTACGCCCGGCTGCTTGGGTGTGGGGGCTGGGATGCGGGTGACCATCGGGCGAATCAGGCGAGCGTCGTCGAGGTCGGGCCTGGCGAAGTACGCGTCTCCTTCTTCCGTGCGCAACACGATGTGGCGCTTAGTGAGCATGACGAGGGCCGAGGCTTGCACTTCTGGCGTGTCGTTGTCTTCGTAGAACGGGTAATGATCGTCGAAATGGCGGGTGAATCCGTCGAAGCCTCGCGCGTGAGAGGCGCGCAGGGACACGATGACGTTGTCGTGGGGCAGCCCCTTGAGGAAACCCTTATTCTGCGAGGCATCGAAGACAACACGCGCGTGCTCGGGCAGGCCTTTTGCTGCCTCGTGTAGGGCGCGTGCGTGCCTCTCAGAGTCGACGAGCGACCCGTCGATCCACAGGACATCCGAGGGGCCCATCGCTTGGATGGCCTCGGCCCACACGCGGGTCATCTCCGGGGTGATGTCGGTGGTCGTTGAGACAGCTAGTCGCCAGCCGTTATCCGCAGTGAAGATGAGCCTGTACCCGTTGTCGGTGCCTGTCAAGCGAGGGCCAGCGTCGACGATGTTTTCGCTTCTCAGCGCCCGCGAGATGACCGAAGCGTTGGGGCCCCGTCCGATCGGGCTGAGGGAGACGACCTCTGCCCCCATGCGCCGCGCCGCCGCCAGGGCGTTGAAGCTTCCACCCGCAGACTGGCCCAGGTCGGAGGCCCACACGTCCCCGCCAAATTTCGGGTACACGGCCGAGTGCATAGCCTGGTCGACGAGGAGTTCACCGAGGAAGAGAACGCGCCCAGGCTGTGCGCCCGCGTGACGGGGAATGATGGGCGGGTTGGCGGGCTCGAAGTAGCGCTGGCGCGTGCAGTGGCCAGAATTGGCGTCTTCGAACGAGGAGGGGCCTGACGGTGCGATCGGGCGCGAGGGCACGTCGGGGCCGAGGAGTTCGCCCGGGTAAGGGACGCGGCCCGAGAGAATGTTCTTCGCGTTCTCCTTCGGATCAAAATTGAGGGATTCCTCGACTACGTATGCCCCGTAGGCGCGCAGGAAATCTGCGCCTCGCACCGCTCCGACGAGGGCGCATGCGGTGGACAGGATCGTGCTCGTGTGAGCCCCTAGCCGAAGGGGAGAGGATAGGATGCGGCGGTCCTGGTAGCGGGAGGCCAGGGCGAAGGCCATTGGGACGATCTGAGAGAGCGACTCACCCGCACCGATCTGCTCGACGAGACGATCGAGGGGGGACTCGATGTACTCGTTTACGTCGCTGACAATGTTCAAGGCCCTGCGAGTCGCGGCCACGACGTCCGGCTCCGGGCTCCACTCGCCGCGTGCCTCCAACGACGCGGCGACATCGATAGCGCACACCAGGGTGTCTTCGACGCGAAGGTTCGGGCTGTCGAGGCCGATTGAGACCGCCGCCGCGACCAGGGTCGCCGCCTGAAACTCGCGTCTATTCGGTTGCTCGTCCTCGCAGTAGTTCCATACGGCGTCTGCGAAGGCCTGGCGGCTGCCGGTTGACGTGTATGAGCCAGCCTGGGCGGCGTGGACCAGCAGCTGAGCCAACCGATGGGATGACAACTTCATGGAGGGGAACGAGGGCTTTTCTGCGGAATTTTGGATCCTTAGCAGCGCGAGGATGCGTTCGCTGAGGCTTGCCGCCTCGTCGCCGTTCTCGATCAAGGTATCCATCGCGAGGACGTGGCCGAAAGCGAATCCGATCGTGGGTCCCTGGGCGCGGTCGAGACGTGTGTCCATCGTTCAGTCCTCCTGCTTGGCCAGCGCGTCAGCTGCCGTCTCAATTTGGGGTCGCTGTGGGCACGTCGCGGGTCCAACCGTGGTCGATGCCAGTGCGCCCGCGCAGTTGGCGAGGACAAGGCCTCGCTCAAGTGGGATACCAAGGGCAAGTGATGCCGCCAGGACGCCGGTGTGGGCGTCGCCGGCCCCATTCGTATCGACGGCGTCGATGGTCGGGGTCGGGATCTGCGCGGCTGATGTTTCGCTATCGGGGCTGGCATAGCGAGCAAAAAACGCGCCGGATGCTCCGAGGCGAATCAACGTGTCGTGCCCCAGTGTCTGCGCGAGGCGCCAACTGAGAGAGTCAAAAGGCAGGTAGCCGTCAAGTTGCGAGCGCTTGGCGATTGCCCTCGCCTCGACGCTGTTCATCGAGATGATCGCGTGGTGCGCGGGCAAGCTCTCAGGGATCCCGATGACGGGGGAGACGTCCAGAATCACGCGCACGCCCTCGGGCAGGACCCGCAGCGCGGCCTCCGCGGCTTCCTTGTTCGCGGGGTGGTCCATGAGGTATCCGTCGATGTAGAGCACATCATGAGGGCTCATGGTTTGCACGAAGTTCGCCCACGCGCTCGTGGGGGTCATCGTCTCGGCTCCCTTGGTGGAGATAAAGGTGCGTTCGGCACGGTGATCAATGAGGGCGATGCAGAACCCGTTGTCCACCCCCTCCACTCGCGGGCCTGCGTCGACGATTCCCTCGCGCTTGAGGGCCTCCTCGATCAGCGAGGCGTGGGGTCCGGTGCCGATCGGGCTGAGGGAGACGGCCTCGGCCCCCATGCGCCGAGCGGCCACGAGAGCGTTGAAGCCGCCGCCCACATGCGTACCTGCATCGCGCGCACGCTCGGACCCGCCGCCGTATATCGGCCCGGTCCCCTGGAGAACCCGGTCCACGAGGATCTGCCCCATGAGGACGACCCGCCCGGCCCGGGGATCGGGGGACGAGGCCGGGGCTGGCTCCTCGGGAGACGCACCGTCACGTTCAACGTCCGCAGGTGCGCTCGCGGCAGGCTCGTGAGCCGCACGCAGCTCCAACAGCTCGAGGGCGACGGACGGCAGGTCCAGGCCGGATACGCTTTCAACCTGGGCGAGGCCGTGGCCGACAAAGACCTCAAAGCCGAGGGCGGCGCCCAGGATCGCGCCCGCAATTGCGCCGATCGTGTCGGTGTCCCCGCCGATGTTGGCGGCGTCCAGCAGCGCCTGCGGGGAGGGGTCGCGCGTGAGCAGCGCGAAGGCCATGGGGATCGCGTGGGCCGAGGCCACGGACGTGCCCACCTGCTCGACGAGGCATTCCAGGGAAGACGACGAAGGGTTGCTGGCCAGCTGCATCGCCCTGCGCGTCGCCGCGACGACGTCCGGGTCGGGTGTCCACGCGCCGCGCTTGGGAAGGGAGTCGACGTAGGTCACGGCCTTCCACAGCAGGCCTCTCAGATTTGGGCTCGTCGAGCGTGCCGCGTCGATCCCCATGGACACGGCCGCCGCCACGAGCGCCGCCGACTGGAAGCCCTGTCGCGTCGCGTGCGTGACCTGGCAGGATGACCAGACGGCATCCGCAAAGGCCTCGGGATCGGCCGTCGGCATGGCGATGCCGATCGGGGTCACGCGCATCGCCGCGCCGTTCGTGGTTCCCTCGCCGCCCACGGTCAGCGGGTCCTCGCCCGCCCGCACGCGCTCGAGCGCCGCCTTCGTGGAGGGCCCCAGCAGGTCGAGTGAGCCGCGCCGAATCATCGAATCCTCCCAGGCCAGCAGGGCGTGGGAGAACTCGCCCGCGTCCAGGGCCACGCGACCCGAGGAGGATCCCCGGCCTCGTACCAGGAGGGACGCAATCAGCAGCGCCTGCTCCGTGTCATCCGTGACCGACCCGGCGGGCATCCCCGGCGCGTAGGGCTGCGAGGCATCACCGTCGACGAGTCCCGTGATGCGCCCGTACACCGCGTGGATCTGCTCAGGAGACATCGCCTGCGTCGGCATGCCCAACGCGTCGCCGAGCGCCAGGCCAGCCAGGGCGCCGTACGCGCGAGCAAAACGAGGATCCATGATGCACCTCCAGCGCGGGCGCGCGCCCGCAGATAGCGTGAACGCCCCGGAACGTTCCGAGGCGACCAGTAGGCCCAGGGGGACTCGAACCCCCAACCTACGGATTAAAAGTCCGCTGCTCTACCATTGAGCTATAGGCCCAGCAGCCCTATTGTAGGAGGAAGAAGTCCCCATGGCCCAATCGAAGATGCCGCGACGCCCCGCCATGCTCGACGCAGCCCGGGCTGAGGCCATCGTTGGCGACGAAGATCCCGCGGCCACCGCCGCCGTCGCGCACACCGCCGCCTGGGCCCTCATGGGCGTGGGAGACGAGACCTTCACCGACGCGGACGTCGCTCGTCTGCGTGAGACCGTGCGCACCCGCGGCGTCGACACGATCGCGCACGTGTGGTCGCGCAGCCCCGAGTTCACCCTCCCCGGGGCGCTCTGGCGCGTCTACCTGCTGCACGAGTGGTACCACCGCGATCCGCTGCTGGTAGCCGAGCGCTACGCCGACGGGTCGCGCGCGCCCATCATCCAGGGCCTCGAGGCCCCCGTCGAGCTGCGCCCTCTCAGCCTCATCATGGAGGAAATCGACTCGCTGCTGCGCGGCGACCTGACCGACGACGACCTCGAGTACGTGCTGGCCCAGGCGTCGCGGGCGATGCGCGTGCTCGCCGCCGGCGAGGCCGGGGCCCTGTGGATCGAGGACCCCTCGGATCCGCTCGCCCACCGCGTCACCATGCGCCACTCCGCGCTGCTGGTCACCGCCGACGAGCTCGACGTCGCCGCGCGCGAGGCGGCCGTCGGCACCCTCGACTGACCCGTTGCCGCCGAGGCCGGGGTGCCTCGGACCGGGCGTGACCCGGGGTGACGTGGCGCGCCCACCAGGGCATCGGCGCGCCCGGGCGACTACCCTATTCCCTATGCGCCCGATGCCAGCCCCACGCCCCCAGCGACTCGTTCGCTCTGCGGGTGCACTCGTCTGGCGCTTCACGGACCCCGCGCGCGTCGCCGTTCCCGGCGAGCCGATCGACCCCTCGGACATCGAAGTCCTCATGGTTCATCGGCCGCGCTACCACGACTGGTCCTGGCCTAAGGGAAAGACCGAAAACGGTGAGTCCCTCGTCTCCGCCGCCGTGCGCGAAGTCGAGGAAGAGACCGGTCAGATCGTGACGCTCGGGGCGCCCTTGACGACCCAGCGCTACCGCCTGGGTGGCGGGCAGACCAAGGAAGTGCACTACTGGGTGGGCACTCCCGTCCCCACAGGTCACGCCTCCGAGCGCCTGCGCGCCCCCGTCGCGCGCGCCCCGCGCACCGAAATCGACCAGACCGCGTGGACCTCGCCCGAGCGCGCCGCCGACATGCTCACGCGCCGAGGTGATCGCCGCCTCCTCGCCGACATCGTCGCCCGCGCCCGCGAAGGCCGACTCGTGACCACGACGCTCCTCGTCCTGCGTCCCGGGCAGGGCGTCACGCCGCGCCTCGACGAGGCCGGGGACGCCCACGTTTCCGCGTCGTCCAGCGCTTCCGCCGTGCCCGCCGCGGCTGCGGCGCCCGCCAAGCCTCGCCCCGCGCCGACCCCCGCGATGGTCGCGTCCGCCGCGACCAGGAGGGCTGCCCAGGTGGAGCAGGCCTCGGCGAAGAAGGCCGAGGCTGCGCGCGAACCCGTCGACCCGGCGCTCAGCCGATTCGGCGTGCGCCAGGCTTTCGATCTCATCGACCTGCTCTCGAGCTTCGGCGTGGCCCGCGCGTTCGCGTCGCCTGCAGCCCGCGCGCGCCAGAGCCTCACACCCTGGGCGTCGATGGGTGGGGGATCGGTAACGCTCGTCGACTCCCTCGACCTGACCGCCACCGGCTCAGACGCATCTATCGGCGACGAGGCGCGCCTCGGTCGTGTCCGCGCCTTCGCGGCGCAGCGCCTGCGCGAGCACGCCTCCCCCACGGTCCTGTCCGTCGCGGGTACCGCGCGCGAGGCCGTCATCGAGGAGATCCGCGCCTACGCGTCCGGTGCCGTTGCCGGGTCCGAGGCCCCGCGCCTGGCCCACGGGCAGGTCTTCGTCGCACACGTCGAGCACGGTCCCGACGGGCCGGTCGTCGCAGCCCTCGAAACGCACGGCGTCACCACGAAGAACCCCGCCACTCACGCGCGCAAGGCCTCCAAGAAGCACTGAGGCGACCCGGCACCAGCCGAGCCGCCACGAGCGCGCGTAGAAACGGGGTCACATGTTGGAGTTCCTCACGGAACCGGTGAGCTTACTGTCGTCCTCGGCGAAAACGTAGCATTGCACCGTGTGGTCGCCCTTTGCCCAGGTCTGCGAAGCGGGGAGAAACCATTCGTAGTCCAACGTGGAGTCCGCGACGGGCTTGCCGACGTAGTGCTCGAAGATCAGGCCACAGATGTCGTCGCTCTCCTCCTCAAATTCGTCGTCGGACGGCAGGCTCGTGCCTGCGAAGTCGAAAATATGAAAGTATTCTGCATCGTGAGGCTGGTCGCAGTCGACGATGGTGACGTCGCTGTCATCGCTCTGCCCGAACTGGAAACATTCCCCGACGTGCGTCTGCGTAGCCGTCGTTGTAGGCGTGGACGTTGACGTGGACGTTGACGTGGACGTTGAGGACGTGGGCGTGCGCGAGTCCTTCGAGGGCTTGCGAGTTCCAGACATCGACACGGAGCATGCGGACAGGCCCAGGCTCAGGATGGCGACCGAGACCCCGAGGATCAGCGCGGGGCGCGCGGCGTGGGATGTGAAGGAACGTTGGGGCATGATTCTCCTTGGAGCAACGACGCCTTCGCACACGTGATGGAAGAACGCGGCGTGGCGAGCCTGATTGCTGGTTGGGGTTAGGCTGGTGTTGTTGACACTTCGTTAAGCGGGTGTGTGTGCCTGCGGA
>ERZ773063.285-NODE-285-length-34227-cov-4.998654_pt1 | contig 34227 bp, 36 predicted proteins | sample MGYA00580625_ERZ773063 | MGnify/ENA primary metagenome ERZ773063 (study PRJEB29015, sample SAMEA2738022) | human oral metagenome | biome: human oral; feature: human-associated habitat; material: dental | place: China | collected 2042 ... | reverse complement strand
GAAGTACATTCAAGAAGAAAGACCTTCTCTACGTCGCCACACAGGTAATGAAGGACAAGCTCCCTACGGAGTATCCTGAGATTAGTAAGGGGAATTACTTCCTCGGCTCTATCTTCTGGGTTGGAGGAAATCAGCGCCAGAGAACGGTGCGCCTTACATATTCCGCAAAAAAGAGAGCAGTCCTTGTGGAATTCCTTCACGTCACCACGTTTGTTGGAGAGGTGTTTGTCAATGACAGAATCCTGACCGACCTTCTATTCAACGCAAACGGCGATTCGGATAAACTCTGGAATTTGTTTGAGGATATGATTCAGGTCATCTTTGAGAGTATGGTGCTTCAAGGTATTATGTATGGCTCTCTGAATGAAGACGAGTTCTTCTCTGACGAATCCGTGCTATTTGGAGATGGCTTCTGTAACACGCACGGGGCTGGACAAGCATTCTTTGCTCTTGCGCGTGATGTTGGAATTCTGAAAGAAATGTTCAAACTCGGCAAGAAGTCGCCGCACATGGATGAACAGTGGCAACTTGTTGTTGATGATTATAAGAAGTTTGCACAGATGGTTGACACAAGACTTCTCGTTCCAAAAATGGATAGAAATGTTTAAATAGTGATTTTCTTGAACAGAAAATCTTCCAAGAAATGATGTTATTCGACTCTTGTGGAAGACCTATCCATAGTTAAAAGAAAGGAAATTATTATGATTAATGAAAACTTCCTCTATCCATTTTCTGAACTTGACGCCACGGCGAAAGAGAAGGCAAAGATTCTTGTAGAGAACCAACCGTTCTATCTCGCGTACCTTGCTCAAAAACTCGACCATGCTTTCATTGAGCCATTTATTGAGGCTTCGTTGACTCCTAATTTTGATGACTTTTTCGAGTATTCTATTGGAGTAACTCCTGAAGGAAATGTTGGATTCAATTATGTCCATATTGAGACAAAACGAAAAGAGGACGTGAATATTCTTCTTGAGTTCTTCATTGGAAAAGATTTTCGTCGTAACAAACACTCCATTTCAAGGATAGTGGCGGATTATGAGTGTCCTAACGAACCATCCATCTTTATTGATATGGGTGAACCGTTTAAAGGAAAGAGAGAGGCTTACACAAAGGAATACTTGGAGGATGCTATCAAGACGTGGTGTGGTGGTTTTGGCTATATAGCGTCAAAGGAAACCTCTAACTTTGTCCAATATATTAAGAATGAAAGGAATTGGTTGGTTAATTATATTGAAAGTATAGAGCTTAAGTTCACCGCTGATGGTGGGCATATTGTTATTTAACTGTTTGTACTTAACCACCTACTTATATCGAGTAGGTGGTTTTTCTATATATACGCTATCACATACGCTATCACTAAACACATTTTGATTAACTCAAATACATCTAATAATGCTTATATATAATTATCTTAAAACATCTATAACTCCTAAGACTTAGAAAGGAACATCTAAAATGACTGCTGCAGAGAAAGATGCATCTACATACACTGGAGCACCTATAACCTCTTCTAATCAACCAACCTCACCCGCCATCCTTACAGAAGAAATCTTTTGTATAGAGGATGATTTAGAAACTCAATCGGATTCTTCGGATGAAGAATCTCAATCAGATCAATCCGATTTATCCGACCTTCAACACACGGTGATGAACCTCTCTTATAACGACTACATGGCGGTACTCCAAACATTTGACACTTCCGCTCTTTCGCTCGATAACACCACCCCAGAGAAACGCAAGAGAGCTGCTTTCTATCTTGAGCTCTTAATTGCGCGTGGTTCTATGTTTGTATTTGATGAGAAGGAGAACCCTGAAGAACGAGCAAGAACTATCCTATCCGCCATCCCTTTGGAAGAACCTATCTTTGCTATGTTCTTTGCGAATGTTGCCGCAATAAAAGAACACATGATGGCGATTGATAATGCGAACAATTATTATGGAGAACTTTTGGATGACTGTGATGTTGTGGATAAAAAGTATTGGGAGTACAAGCGAGAGTATGATAAATATGTGGATGGCGGAATAAAATCGAGTGATGGTTTATTGGGTGGAATAAAACGTGTGATTAGTTTCGGTTCCTCTAAATCTGATGATGTGGAGGGAGAACTTCTTGACCGCATACACTATTATGAGGATCGTATCGCGAGAAACGAGCAGTTGCGACAACAAGTTGTTCGCGACCTAACGGAATTAAAAAAGACGCTTGAACGATTAACTGGTATGGATAAAGAGTTCGCTCGTAGGTTGACCGAGTATTTTTCAAGATTTGATATGTGAGGTAACTGGTTTAGATTCGTGTAGATACTCTTAATTAAATATAGGTGTTTATATATATATTACTAGACAATATTTCTTATAAACACTTATAACCATACATTACTGTATATCATTATTTATAAATGTTTTGTCTACACTTATTGTTGAATTCCTACATCGAAAAACAGAGTATGCCTGAGTTCAGTTTGCGTTTACGTTGGATGGTAGATGGCGAGTGGGCGACAAATCGGTTGGTGTTGATTTTCTTTATACTGGAGAAGACCGAATAAGTGCTCTTTGCAGGATGGCGGATAAGCCGTCCTTTTTGTTTTTCTAGAAACTTCCTCATAACCTTTTCTTTTGGTCTATAAAACACCTAATTTACACAACACCTACATTTACATAAACACATCTATCATTACTTATACCTAAACACACCTAAACATATATAATTACACATAACCACTTATAAGTAACAATATATATAACTATATACTAAAAAGAGCTCTCCAAAAAATCTCCTATGTATTTAGAAAATCTCCGCCATCCTAACTCTTAACAATATCAAAATCATTGCTAGAATCCCTACTAAATAACACACCCATTCCTTACACAACACCTATTAAAACAACCCATATATAATCATAAATAACACTATCTACATCTATCTATATATAAATACACTTCTTTCAAAAAACAATCCTATCCATTTCTACATATAACTATTTAACACTTCTTATCACCATCTATAACTATAAAAACTCATTCATATATACACACTTATAAATCAACTCATAAATACCTGCTAATAAATACTTATTTATACTTATATTTAAAACAACGTGTTTATAGTTATAAATACATCGTTTTTACGCGTTTTTATACAATCTACCTAATTACCATTCAACCCCTGTTTCGGTAACACAAAACACCTTGTCGAGACACAACCACATCTCGTTATATAAGACATAAATAATCTACTTTATTCAATTACAAGCTTCCCATAAAATACTCTTTAAATAAAATCTCTATAACAAAAAATCACTTTCCTTAATCAACATATATGTTTAATATGTTGGAAAATTTTGTAACAGAAATCCTTATTTTACGCTGGTTACAGCCCCGTATATTTATTTCTAAAATATATTTCTCGTCTAAATTCTACATTTAACTTTTTCATTTAAACATTAGGGCTAAATTCTACAACTAAAACCTACACCTAAAAGTTACGCTTGACAGTTACGCCTAATCGTTAGGTTTGACGTTTTGTATCGTATCGAGTATATGTTACTTGGAGCGATGGCGGATGATTGGTTGCTTGTAATGTTTAGCCGTTATGTTGGAAAAAGAGTTTTTATTTTGCAACTTAAACATATTCGAAGTGGCTGATTTATTGAGTTTTGGCATGGTTTTATGTGTTTTAGATGGATGGCGGAAAGTTTAATTGGTGATTTGTTTTATTACATATTATTAAAATTAGTGTTTTGAAATAATGTTTGCTGATTTTTGCGTGTAAAAACACATCCTTGCTACTATTTTCCACACTCTCTACACTTATGAGTTTTGTCACCATTATTCAAACTAGATAGTGTTTTAGGTGTTTTATGAATTTACGTTAATACTTTATTTGTGGTGGTATGAAACGCGGACGGAACAGGTTGGTTGAACACATAATCATTTTATTTGTACTTATTGATATATCAATGATATTTTTAACTAAATTGTTCTTTTAACTTGTGTTACGAACACATCACACTCAATAAAAAAAAGACCGCTCAATAACACCTATTTGAACGAATCGCATATAGCAAAATACTTGTTTATATAAGAAATACGTGGGTTTTGTGGCTTTCTCATATGTGTTTCCGATATTAGGCGTTATCCTCTTTAAATGTTTGTTTTGTGTGTTTTTGTTACTATCTTTTCATCTCAATGGCAGATGTTTTGAGCTGTAATTTATGCTCTACATACCTTCACTCATCCTTTGTCATCCTACTCTTTTTCGTACCTTACACACCATAAACTTAATAGAGAAACATAACAGGCAAGACAGGAAAAATCCTTAGAGTCGTAAGGCTTAACGAGCACATTCGGTTCGTGATAGTTGGTAATAATACCTTGCTTTTCTTTGTTCCTTATTCTTCTTTTAAGTTTCTTTTTTGCTCTCGCCACCATTCCTAGACTCTCGTTTTATTCAGTTGATTGTAGGCGTAATAATAATAGAAAAGAAAACCTTCGATGGTGCAGAACTATGAGTTGCGCCTGACAAATGCGGCTTCCGAAATGTTTGTTTAAGGTTGGTGTATAGATGCAGAAAGAGTGGGAACGAACAAGAGAAAGGCTTTACAATAAGGAGAACATCCACCATTTTAGATTATTTAGCGTGGTAGAAGGATAGGTCTGACGTTGAATTAAAACCTCGGTATTCCTCGTTTTTAATTCAAATTCGGTAGGTAAAAATCGAAATCGTTTTTTACCTACCTGTTTCCTTCGAATATCTACGATATTCTTCGGAAAATCTTTAAGCCTTCTGGCGAAGCCTTAAAGATAACCCCATTTTTTCACAAGCATTTCGATAAAGTAAACTACATTAAAATTACCACCCAATTCGTTCTGGTTGTACAGTTCTTAAAAACTTGTTGCCTTTTCAACAAACCTTTGATACAATACTTTTGAAGATGTTGATATTTCAACAAATAGTTAATTTTATCTCTATTAAAAGAAAAGGACGTTGATCAAAATGGGAAATCCTATGCTGAAGAGAGAGTTTATCCAAAAGATTTCAAGTAAAACAGGTCTTACGATTGGAGACTCGGAAAAAATTGTGAATGCAGTTCTCGATACAATCGTAGAAGGTGTCTGTGAAGGACGAGATGTTACATTCCTTGGATTTGGAGTCTTTACTCATGTGAGACGTGTTCCTCGTATTGGACGTAATCCTCGTACGGGACAAGAAGTTCCTATTCCAGAACGTATCATGCCAAAATTTAGAGTGGGTTCTGGATTCAAGAAATTTATCAAGAAGGCTATTGATACAAACGGAAATGCATTTGGAGCAACGGTTGAAAAGATGCGTCCTCCGAAGGATACAAAAAAGAAGACTGTTGAGGATAAGCCAAAGGAAAAGACGCCTGTTGCAAAGAAAGCGGGGCGTCCTAAGAAATCAAAAATTTGAATTGAAGGCGTGGTTGGAGAAATCTGATCACGTTTTTGTTTTACGAGGAATTGATTTGATAATGTGCAGTATAGGGATAACAGGAAAAAAGAAAATCCTAGAACTTCAAAAAGAAGAACTAGGATTTTCTTTGAGCGATTCCTATTACTCCACCTCACTCCAAGGTGGTAGGGAGCCGAGGCTTTACGCCTTGGTGGGTTGCTGGCGTTCCCGCCAGCGCCACCAACGAGCCTGTTCGCGCTTGACCTTCTGAATGGTCTCACGCGCCTCATGCTCGCGGATAATCTGGCGAGCCGTGTCAGATTTTTCCGCAGCGGCGGCAAAAGCGAGGGCGATAGAACTCATGTTATTCATGTTAAAACCTCCCAATTCAAAAACCAAATTTTGATACTATAAATATAATACTCCAACCTCATAAAAAATCAAATTTTACAATTCAAATTCGTATAAACTTATACTAAGAAAAATTATTCAAAATGACTATAAAGAAAGGGAGCTCAAAATGATTAAAAAATCAACACTTTCAACACTTATCACATCAACTCTATTTTCTCTTTGTGTCTTTACCCCTACAAACGCTTTCGCATCCAACATTGAAACTCCATCACAAGAATCCCTTACAAAACAAAGCAACTCAGTTCTTTCCGAACTTGCTGGATACGGCTCTTGGTGGAAAAAAGATTCTTGTATTATTCATCCAGTTCAAAATAGTAAAACTTGGTGGACAGGAAGAACTTGCGAAGAAAACTTGAACAAGATTGATTGTTTGTATAATACACAAATAACTTCACAGTCAACACAACCTCAATCTTTTTCTCAATTAACCAACACAAATAAGACATCCTCTCCAACTTGCGAGGAACAAGAAGCATACAAACAAATCAATCGTTGGTCTCTCTACACCGCCGTAGATTTTAACGAAAAACATGAACTCTACAGACTACTTACACCATACACAACAATCCACAAAGACTATGAAGGAAAAGTTATACCAGAAGTTCTGAATTGTCCGTGGATTGCTCACTCTCTCCACACAGAAGATTTTTCCAATATTGTTTTTGGTATTGATTTGAAGGAGCGAAAATTTACATTTAAAAATGTTTTAGATGGTAGTTATGGAGAGATTCTCACGGGATTAACTATTTACAAAGTCGATGTGAAAAACCGTGGAGCATTCTTGATGGATGATGCGGTTGCACTCAAACGAGTGTTTACGATTAATAAAGGTGGGGCGGTATATGAGTTGAGAGAAGGACAAAGATTTTCTGTAGATGAAGATGGTTTCGTAACTATCCATTCAAAATAAAATATACAAAAAACCAGACTATTAAACAAATAGTCTGGTTTTTTGTTAAATGGACAGATGAACTGTTTTTTCCAGTTCCTCTCTCTCCTTTCCAGCCGTCATCTTAACATTAAACACATCTACCTCCAAAAAGGTTTCGTGTTTACGGACAACACGCGCCTTCTGATAACGCGCTGTCCAATCAGAACGGTAGGGTAGAGGAATGATGCTTCCTGAAGAAGCTTCACCGCCAAGGGAGAGAAGCTTCTTTCCTGTTAGATGAAGTTCTTCCTCTTGATAAAGGGCTACACCTTTAAGTGTAAGTGATGGGCGAGGACCGAGGATTTCATAAATCTCAGTCAAATTCATAAAAATACCTCCTTTACAATTAACCAAAATCAACTCTCTAAAAGTATATCCTACATCACTAAAAAAGAACAAACAAAAAGAGCCAACTTTTCTGGTTAGCTCTTTTAAGTTTATTTTATTGAATCACATTCAATCCTCAAGGACAAACACTTCAAGTTGAATGCTTTCCAACTTCTTCGATGGAAGCGACGCAAGAACGGCACTCACATCTTTCACAAAGAAACGAATACGCGTTTCATCATCCGTCTTCTTGAGGCAGAATACCTTAATGTCGTTGTCGTTCTCAAAGATGTTAAGAAGGGCTTCCTCAACCGCTGTCGTAAACTCTTCACAGATAACGATATTCTCTGTCTCTGTTGCTCCATGAGCCTTGGCAGAAAACGCATACACTCCGTCAGCTTGTGCTTCGGGAGAAAGATCATACCGCCCCATAAGCCAGTCACAAATCTTCTGGAGATCGTTTCCATTCTCCTTATCGTACTTAGCCATGACCTGCTTATTATACTGAGCAACAATCGCCTTAATCTGAGAGAGTGTGATTTCTTTAGTGTTAGAAGTAGGAGTATTTCCATCTACAATCTTATATTCCTCTTTTTCAGGAACAGACTCGCTAACGCTCTCCTTTGGCTCATCATCCTCTGGAATTGATTCAAACTCATCCTTCGGATTAACAAGTTCACGTCGTTCCTCATCAGTGACTTCAATAGTTGAAGGAGGTGTTGTATGAACAACATCGTTTACAGGTGATTCTTCAACTTTTGAGATAACTGGTTCGCTCTTTACATTAGGATCAACATAATGTACAAAGTCGTTTTCATCAATAGAGAGTTGAGGTTCATTTTCAACCTGCTCACGAGTTGCAAAAGCATCCCATGTGACAAGCTGACTAAAATGGACTCTTTGACCCTCTGAGTTTTTTACTGCGTCGATAATTGTTTGCTTCATTGTAAAATGAAACCTCCTTTTAGATGTTAAAGAACTGCATATAGAAGTCTTTCTATTTATTATAACAAAGTTTTCGATGCGAATAGAAAACTTTTTGTTGTTTTGATAAGATTGATTTAGAAAGGCGGTATATTTATGTTTCTTCAGATACGTTCAAAATTTGATGTTGGCGATAAGGTTTTCCTTTTGGATAAGCCAGAAGAAGAATTAATCGTTCAAGATGTTGGTTTAAATGAAGAAAAAGACTTTGAGTCTGGATCATCTTTTTATCGTGTTTTTTATACTATAATCACTCCAGATGGGCGAGAACGAGATTATTATGAATATGAGTTGAATTAGTCTGTGTTGACGGAAGGAGAACCCTTCCGTTTTTTATTAAATTATATTCGCTTTTCTGAGTTCGTCATCAGTGAACCCTTGAGGGAATAATGTCTCTTTCATATGTTTAATTTCATCATCTGAGACTGAAACTGGAAATCCTCCTACAGTAAGAATGATTTTACAGCCAGATGTTGTGCGAAGAATATCCCACAATTCTTCTGTTAGCTTACATTTTATAAAAACGTAATCCGCTAAAGGTCCTCTTGATTTATGAACCGTTGTTTTTTCTGTCCCGTTAGATAACATTTTTTTTGTTTTAGAAAGTTTCGGGGGTGGAATGAAAAAGTCTTTTATAAGTTCTTTAATTGGTTTTCCTTTTATTACATCTTGAACATTTTTTACATATACATGGCTGTGGTTGAATTCTGTAACAACCGTATACCAAGCGAAATCTGGACTAACGTTGGATAGATCTACTGAAGCAAGTTTTTGTGCTAATCCCATAAAACTTTTTCCTTTCATTTTTGTTTTACAAAAAAGAGCCGTTCGATTGGCTCTTTTTTATCAGTTTTATTTTATCAAATTTTTCTTTTAATGATGGATCACATTCCAAAACTGCCAGTTCCGGGTTTGGTTTTTGGTTTTTGATGAATTTCGTGTTGGTTGTCGAACTTAACCTTACGTCCCTTTAATAGTGTCGTCATACGGTTAAAGTCCCACGCGACATTCGGCTCGGTATAAGCCGAGTCTTTATCATAGTTCAAGCCTTTTCTGATGTCGTCTTCTGAGAAGCCAGCTTCGAGGAGAAGCCGTTTTGCTATATCAAACAAATCTTGATTGCTCAGAGTAGACTTATCGTTATTAGCACTAAATCCACTTTCTTCGCCACTCAAAAGGCTGTGAATCATTCCCGCAAGGCTATTACTCTTATCGGAGCTTTCAAAAAGAGAGGTTCCATTGCCGTTAACATCACCTCCATTAAGCCCATCATGAAGACTATCCTGAAGAATGTTTGAGAAATTACTTCCACCGAACTCACCTGAAGAACTAAAATCTGAATCGCTAACAAGGTTTCCGTTTTCATCAACAAAGTCAGCGGGGTTATATCCAGCTTTTCCATAAGTATCTATGCCGCTCGAATTGAAAAGTGGCATATCCCCGTTTTCGTCTGGTTCGCCACCATCTAGTCCAAACGAGTCAGTGGTAAGCCCCCCGGGATAATCTCTACTCGGAGAATTAAACGAATTGTTTTTATCTCCACCAAAGAACTCGTCAAGGTTTTTAACCCCTTTTCCACCACCTGAAGATTTCATCCAATCATGATCTGAACTGTTGAAGCTTCCACCACTAGAAGTCCCCGCATTAGAACCACTACCTTTTCCATAAGAACTACCACCCCAAGGAAGATTGCTAGAACCTCCATTTGAGCTAGAAGAATTTGGATTCCAAGGAAGGTTTTTGTTCCCAGCCCCACCTTTGTCATTCAAAAGATTGTTAATTTGATCTCCTATACCATTACCACTTTTCCAATCAACTTGATTTTCTTTTGGTTTTGATTGAGAGCCACAAAATGCGTTTCCAAGAGAACCACAAATATCTCCAGTTTTATTGGCTCTATCTACAGCTTCTTTTGTGAAAGCTTTTTTACCATCGTCTTTACAAGAAATGCCCCATTTAGAACACATTTCTTTATTTACTTCCTCTTGAGATTTAGCGCCACAAGCAACCCCGTATTTTTTACACGAGTCTTCCGCAGAAACCTCTTCTTCTTTCCAACCTAAAGTATTTTTTTTGCCTGAAGGTGCGATGCCGTCTGACCATCCCCACTGGTTGTTTCCACCATCACCAACAATACCACCAGAACTTGTAAGTCCAGTGCTTCCTTGATAAACGTCTGCCATGATTTGTGTTTTTAGTGTTCCGTGAACCTCCTCTATAGAAGAAGATCCACCTTTTGCATCTTTCTTTTTTCTTATGGCGGTTGTATTAAAATTCATAGATTGTGATTGACCACCGCCTTCTTCTGTATCAAACATTGTAAAGTTAACAACAGGATTTGATTTTACGTTTGGCATTGGAATGTTATAGCAAACAGCTTTAACATTATCCCCTACTTCTGGTGCACCGTTACTAGCTGCACAAACAGGAAAGCTTCTAATGTTAGAGAACTGAAAACCATAACTTACGGTTTTACCAATAGGAATTCCTCCCATCAGTGTCAACAATGCAGAACCAACAGAGTCGTTTTTTCCTTCAAAAGAACTTGATTTTGTTATTTCATCTTCATTATAATATTTGTTTCCTATTTGCCTTCCTGCGGCTTTGTTATCTGCTCTCGTCCCAGCAAATGTTACATTAACACCGATATGTGTTAATAAAAGGGCTGTTACTAAAATACTAAGGGTTTTCTTTTTATTTATTTTTATGACATTCATTTTGTTTGCGCGGAAAACGCGCAATCACCTCTTTCCTTTTGTTAATTAATCTGATTATAGCATTGACGGAGGTTAACCTCAATAAAATTTAGCACTTGTTTTGTTATAATGTATTTAAATTTATTAAAAGGGGTTGTTTGAACAAATGAGCGAAAAAAACCAAAATGAGTCTTTGTTGATTAACTTATCTATAATGCTATACAAAATATGTCAGGAAAACAAGGGAAAAGATACTCTCAAAAAAAACGTCGAAGAATTATTCAACAAGTTTTTTTTAAATAAAAAGATTGCCTTTAATGAAGCTTTTTCATTCTTGAACTTGTGTTCTGATGAGGATGCTGTTACAGATAAATTGCGTTTACGTTTGAAAAATGATGGGATCGAAATAATCAATTTTTGTAATCAGTCGAAAAAGATGCTATCTATACTAAACGGACTCATCCTTTGGCTCATCAAAGATGCTAGAGGTAAACGCTATATTACAACAGAAGAAGTCGGAACTATTCTTTCCGCCAATCATCAAATGGTTCTTGGCTTGATTCATTCTGGAAAGTTGCCTGCATACAAATTAAATAATCAATATCGTATCCTATATGATGATGTAATTTTATTTATAGAAGAAAACAAATATTCTTCTATAAATAAACCTATTAAAAAACAACAACAAGAGTCTGTTGTTTCACAAAAATCACCATCTCAACATAAAAACAATGAGCCCCTTGTTTATATTGTAGAAAAGAAGGAAGGAGCAAAAGATACTAAAAAAAAGGAACCTGTTGAAAATCAAGAGGATTCTTTTTCTGATATAATAGATGATAATGCTGATTCTAATAAGGAATCTGGAATGGGCGTTTCTCTCGCAAATATGATTCAACCAACAAAAAAGAAAGAAAAAATTGCAATCGAATTGTGAGGGATATAACTAATGAAAAAAGAAAAAGATTTTAAAGTAAACTTAAGTTCTGTTCAGCGAGCCAGCAATAAAAACATAGATTCACGGTATCAAGTTTTAGGAGAACAAAAAAGAAGAAAAACTAATGTGAATAAAACCGATGGTGACTTTAAACCCTTTGTCGCTAAAAAAAGAGGTCGAAAGAAACATGTTGATATAACAATCAGCACATCTAGTGAGGTTTCTCATAACAATAATAAAGAGTCTAACGACTCTAATATAGAACCAAAAGAACTTCTTCCAAAAAAAAGAAGAGGAAGAAAAACTAAAAAGATTTCTATAGAAGATTCTGTTGTAAAGGAATCTCATACAGAAAGTTCACCGAAAGAAAAAAAAGCAGAAGATAAATTTTCTTTAACCAAACATGGCCTTTCTAAAGAAAAAATTACGAAGAATGATTTCATTGGTTTTTTAAATAAGAAATCAGAAGAAATCAAGAGTATCTTTTCTGAAATAGGAAGTTATATATCAAGTCTTATAAAGACTGTTGAAGGTAAAGATAAAGAATTAGATGAGATTAAGAAAAATCTTGAAGTCGAAATTCAGAATACAGAATCCGCTAGAAAAGAAACTCAACAGCTTCAAACATCTCTTTTGTCCATCCAAGAACAACTAAGCAAAAAAGACATACAGATTAACAGCCTTAAAACTAAAATTGAAGAATTAAAAACAAAAACAGTAAAAAAAGTTAGTCTTGTAAAAAAGTCAAAAGTTGCTCTACAAATAAAAAACATGACGATTAACGAGGATGGAAGCAAAGATTTTAACTTTGGCGTTCGCAAACCTGTTACTAATTGCGAAGAACTTCTCTCAGGGAATGCTTGGGAAAAATATCTTATCAATAAATGGGTTCATGAGTATAATCCAACAGAGGGTAAGGATGTTTTTTACAAACATATCTTGCAAAATTCCAGAGTTATTCAAATTGTATATTCAGGGTTAGATATATTAGGAGATGGGGTTTATGTTCTCTATAAGGCTCGTCTTTATGAACGAAACGAAGATTTTTATGTAGACCCACAAGAATTCAACCTCCTTGTAGGATCATTTGAGTGTGAAGACTTCTTAGGAGAATTACTTGCCCGCAAACTAATAACCGTTGAAGAAAAAGAAATGCTTTCTGCGCATACAAAAAGAGAAAAGTTTAAAGAAAATCTTCCTTTTATGAACGAAAAAATTTTGCCGAACAAATGATAGTCGATTATAGAAAGGTGGTGACGGGCAAAAACCCGTAATCATGAATGAAAGAGCATTGAATCGAAAAGAACTAGATTACCTTTTTAATAAGTATGATGACATTGAGAACATCAACTACATCCAATTTCTTGGGAATGTTGCCCCTGCAAATGTTTCTAAGAAGGGGGTTAACCCAAGTTTTGAATATATTGATGTTAATAAACCGGGGAGAACTGGTTATCAAACAATGCGTATGATGATTGAGATCCCGAGTCCGTATCGTAACGGAACGCATAATCAACCATATAAAACCAGAATCCCTGTATTCACGACAGATAGAGCAGCAGAAGAAACGCTTAATATGACAAGAGACGGTGGCCTTTGGGAGTATGTTGCTGGAAGAGGACGCCTCCAGAACTATAATGTTGTTTCTGATATTAAATATAATCCTGATTTCATGCACTTACTTTATACTCGCATTGTAGATCAGCTTAATATGCCAAAGGAAAAGGTCAGCGAGATGGCTCGCGCTCTAGGGATGCTGAACGGACAATACGAAAAGAACTTTGTTTCACTCACAACAATTTGGTCAAATAGCTTCATGGACGGAACAGAGTATGCAAAGAATCTTGAGACCGTAGGAAAGCTAAAGCAATTTAACAATGTTTGCTTACAGGGGCTTGTGTATATGCCGCCAAGCATCCGCCCGATGGAAAAAGAAGAATTCCTTCTCCATTTCAAAATTCGAATAAAGCGCACCACGTTCCCTGAAGACCAAAATGTGCCGCTTCTCTTTCGTGGTGACTATGATTACATCAATGTTGTAGCATTCGGAGATAAGTGTCAAGAATGGTTCCCTAAAATAAAGCAGGGGTATCCTATACGAGTTATGGGACGAGTGGAAAGCTCCAAATATCGTAAAGCAAAGAAAATTAGTGAACGGCAAAAGACAATGATTGCAGAAAAACTTGGAATTAAGAGAAACGATCAGATTGTAACGGATATTGCAGATTTCTTTGTAGATCATAGTGTCCCGATTGAGTTCCCAACATTTAATGTTTGGGCAAATCATATTGAAACAGATATTGAAAAAATTATGTTTGAACCAGTGCCAGACGACGTGCGAGAGTTTATTGATAATAATACGCCTTGAAATTTAAAAAAAATAGACGAAACAAACAAATTTAAAAAACAAAAAGCCATTTTTGTGTAAACTGATGATAGGTGAAAATATTTGTCTATAGGTAGGTGATAAAAATGGCTTTTACAGTTTGTTTTGTTTGTATATGTGTTTCTGTGTTCTATGTTGAAAGATATGTTTCCGCTGTAACTATCAACGCAAGCTCTTTAGATGATTCAGGTGGAGTAGATATGAGTAAATCCATCCGTTTTTATAAGTTGTTTGCTCAAGGTTTTGCAATTATGGCTCTTGTTGCAGCGAGCATTTAAATCTGCATAGAACTTGTTGTAGAACGGGTTCTAGTATGCAAAAACTGACAAAAAATGAAAAAGAGTTCTTTTTATGGATTTGCAAAAAAACAGATCTTTCTATTTGGCATATCATAAATAATTACAAGGACATTTATCCGCTAGAAGTTCTTTTTATGCTCCTTTCTTTGTTTGATAAGGGATACTTGGTTGGTCATGATTACAGAGAAAAAGTTATACCGAATGTAAGCATGGTGTCTTTGACTGAAGATGGAAAGTCCTTTTTTGAAGAAGTTTATCCAGAAGAATTTCGCAAAAAAGAATATTATTGGGAATCTTGCAATAAGAGGCGGAAAGATGAAAATGATATTGTCGTGTCATCCGTGGAGCTAGAAAACTTATTTGTAGAACAAGGGTATACGGTTGAATGGGAAAATGAGTACACTTTGGTTATTCGGCAAGGGTTTAGTCGATACTATATCTACAAAACTCCTGTAAGCATATTTATAGAAAAAGACTATCTTGAACAAATTGTGAGAAAGACCCACTCAATCCTGTTAGTCGTACCTAATGGTTTAGTAAAGCGAATTGCTATAAAAGGTGTAAGAGAATGGATTCAAAAGTGCTTTGGTGATATAAGAAATTTTCTTGAAGAAGGAAATGCTTATTCCGTTATTACAATCAATGAATTGAAGAACACTCCTCTTTTCCCTCGATATATCCCAGAAAATTCACATCAACACTATTAAATGTAAGGCGCAAGCCATTCATGGTCTTGCGCTTTTTTGGTACAATGAAACAAAGAATACCTTGAGAAAGGATGCTATAAATGGGACTTAACGAAGAAAACATGCGTCTCCGTATGAGATTAAATGCTCTGAAAGAGCAAAATGATAGATTGATTGGTACAGTTAAGGTGCTAGAGGCTACAAACGAACAACTCACCTTAAAGAATGAATCGCTTGAAAAGCTTTATAAAGAATTCAAAGACGCATTTGAAGATGTGTTTATTCGTAATGTTAGCGACTCTTGGGCTCGTGTAGATGATGAAACAAAACGAACCATGAAAACACAGGAGAAGATATACTTCTTTAACCGCGAAGTAAACAATACAAAAATTGCGATTCGAGACTACTTGCTGGATAAATTAAAGTCTATGGAGAAAGAAAAGGACGAACAAATTGCAGAGCTCAAACAAAGAATTGAAGAACTTGAACGAGGAATAAACGCAAGAGCCAATCGTCCATATGATAATGAAAAAGAAGACTCTCCGATAGTTCAGAACTCTGTTAATTTAGTTGAAAAAACATCTAAATCTGACGACGATATTAGTCCAGATGATAAGGCAACACGCGAAGCACATAAAGATGCGATGAGTACAAAAAATGGAACAAGTCAGTTCGGCTTTTGGACAAAGCCTCAAAATTTTAAACACGAACAACCTAAAAATATTTCAGAAAATACGAAAGCTGAAGAAAAAGAAAAAATACATTTAGAGCCTGTATACGTTCCGTTTAAGGAGATTTCAAAAGATAAAGCCGTTACAGAAAATATTCGGTACATAAAAGTAAAAGAAAAACTTGATGTAATGACCAACGATGAAATAAATATTGTTATTGCTCCAATTTTAAAAAGAATTTCACAAGAAATTCCAAAAGAGCGTCAACCAGTTTCTCTTTCATTATTTAAAATGATTGGAGAAACAGGATGGTACACAACAAAAGATTTTAACGAAGAGTTACAACAACGATTCAAAAAAGAAAAAGATGAAAGAGAAAAAGAAAAGCTTCAAGTTATTGCTGGTAAAACAGGAATGATTCAAAACTACCTTGTTTTTCTTTGTAATGCTGGATTGGTAGAACGTCTTGATGTTCCTGTTTCTGGAGGAAAGGGAAGACCATCAAATCCATATGTGTTAACCACATCTGGAAATCTTCTTTATGCAAAACTTTATAATGATGACCCTGTAAAAAGTCTTTATATGACTATGGCAAAAGATCAAAAATCTGTGGAACATGCAACAAATATTAAAAAGGTTCTTGACATCCTAGAGGCGAATGGATACGTTTGTACACAAGAGGATCGAATTAACCTCCCTGATGGAAGAAGTTCTATTTGTGATATTCTTACACAAAAAAACGGACATCAATTCCGTGTAGAGGTGGAAGATGGGAACTACAACACCCAAAAATACTATGACAAATATGAAAAAATTCTTCTTGTAGACAACTGGTTAATATTCATTGCTCCAAACGCAAAAGTAAAAGAAAAACTTAGAGAACACTTCATTGATTTCATCTCAGAAAGAATATACAATGGAATGGACGGTTTCAAGCAGGCTGGAAAGAAGAGCATTTTTCTTTCTGTTGCTGAACTACAAGAAAATCCAGATATTTTCTACAACGAAATGGTAATGGAAAATTAAATGGGGGGAATAAACATATATGGAAGCAATCAAAGACTTATTGTATTTCATCTATGTTATCCATCAAAACGCCTTTATTTCGCTTTATTACTTTGTGGTAACGAATATAGCGTTTGTCCTCCTCTTATTCTGTATGTTGTACGTTTTCAATGTAAAAAACACCATCGCCGAAAGAGAAACCATACGTCCAATTCGCAGACATATGGGACAAGCTCCATATCGACCATCTCAACAAAAATGGGGTGGTCTCGATGAAGACATTGTACTTATGACACTCAGTAAAGAGCGGTCAAAATTGATTGGATTTTACATAGCGATATTGGTATCTGCATTCATCTGCTTCTTCTTTGCCACTAAAGTAGTTCTCTACATGCTCACGGCTATGTGGGTGGTTGGAGCCCTATCTGTAAAACTCCTTGAAGGAGATCAAAAAGAGATGGCAGATAAGATCGAAAATTATGCTCTAGGATACTGTCTCATCTTGATTGTTATAAAAATCATGATTAGTCTAGTAGTCGGAACGCCAATGTCAGAATGGAGTCGTTCTCTTGGTGTTGCTCTTCCTGCTGCTGCATCTGGAACAATCTCAGGTTATCTACCAATGATGTTCATGATTCTGACACTGGGTTATCCTTTGGCTTATTTCAGGGTTGTGGCTCAACGCTACTCTATTGCGAAAGACAACAAGAATGTCGGTCAACGTCGTGGAGAGATTATGCGTACCGCGAATCAAGATATGTTACATCAGCATCAAGAAGATATGTATAAAAATCAATATAATCGTTGGTAAAAGAAAAAAGGCTGGTTATTTAACCAGTCCTTTTTTATCTATCACTCCTCTTGTTAAATTTGTGGTACAGGTGCAGCACTGAGTTTTTTTATTACAGATCTTTCGATAGACCAAAAAACGGTTTTTGTGACGACACTTTTGCCTTTTCGAGCGAGATTTTCGTTCCTTCGCTCAAAACAAAAAAGGACGGAAATTCCGTCCTTCTGTATGATGGATTGATATAGATCAACCACTCGCCTGAGAAATATCGTTAGCAGCCTTACCAAGCTTCTCGGTAATCGTATTCTTCAATGTAAGAACAGCACCGATAACGGCAATAGAAACCAGAGCGATGATAAGCCCATACTCCAGAATTCCCTGCGCTTTGTTATCGCCTTTGATATGTGTACGAGCATTCTTTTCGAAGTCTACAGCATAATCCTTTGCGGCTTTTACACCAAGATATGTACGAATACCAGCTTCATCATAGAGATTCTTAATTTTCTTAAACATAATTTATCTACCGAGCTGTGACCTACGGTATACCTCCTTTTATTGTAATTCCTTTTTAAAATTTCCTCTTGCCACCTATTGTCACAGAATAAGTGTTTTCGCGCTCTTTTTGCGCGGCAAGAATATTTCTTACTGGCAAAACAGAGGCTTTATTTCAACCGTTTAAAATCAAACGGGATGAAAAGGTGTTTAAGATTCGTAGAAAGTATAACAACCTTAAAGAGAAAAATCAACACAAAATTAACTGTTCATGAAACTTGGAACTGCTGGTCCAACGATTAGGATGATAACCGCTGGGAAAATGAAGAAAAGAACAGGCAGGAGAACAAGAGACGCGGCACGAGCGGCACGCTGTTTAACAAGTTCAAACGAGTCATTACGAAGTGTATCAGCAAGAACCTTCAAGCTATCTGCAATCGGAGTTCCAAGTCGATCCGCCATAGAAATGTTCTTATACACTTGCATTACGTTTTTGCTTTGAACACGCTTTGTCATATCAAGTATTGCTTCTGGAATCGTAGAACCTCTATGAAGATCACTATCCACTCGTCTAAACTCATTGATAAGCATACCTTCTTTTTGTGCACAAACCGTACTAATAGCGCGATCAACCGTCAGTCCAGATGCTAAACAAACAGAAACCAAATCCAAAATATTTGGAAGTTCCATATCTGCTTGTTTTCCACGTTTTGTAATAAGTGGGTTAATCCATCCTGCTTCTGGCAAAATAAGTCCTATCCCAGCAAAAGCAAGAGATACAACGATTGGCATATCTAAAAGAAAACAAAAGACAACACCAAACATAAATGTAAGCAACGCATAAGCAAACTTCATATTATAAAGTTCAATCGGCTTAATTCCATATGGGCTTCCTGCTAGTTTAATTTTTGCGGATAATCGCTCCAATTCTTCAGGCTTAACCCGTCTGCTTGTATAAGGAATTAATTTTTGTGCAATCGGTAGAAGAAACTGGCTAAAAAGAGCATTTCCTTCAACTTGTGTTTTTTCAAACTCTTCTTGTGTGGTAATTCTGTTTCGTAGAAAATTCAGGTTCTCTGGATAGAAAGACATCCATATGAACATAATCGCTACTGCAAAACAAACACATAAGACGGTATTGATAAACTCAATATCTGTCATGATATTATTCATCCTTTCATATCAACTAACAATATCAGAAGAATCGGTAATCTTCCGAGCGACAAGGAATCCAATTATATCAAGGACAAATGCAAAACCAACAGCAATCTTCCCCATTGTTAATTCCATAAAGTCATTTATATATGCTGGCATAAATGTTTCAAGTCCAGCAAATATAAAGAGTGGCATTGCTGCAAGAACAATCGCTGTGATTTTCCCCGTAGCAACCATTGATGCTGCTGATTTTTTCTGCCCTTCTCGAACACGAATCATATTGATAATCGTATCTAAAGTGCTAATTGCAACTTTAGGGGAGGAATGTCGTGCAATGATAAGCCCTGTAACAAAAAGTTCTGTGTCTGGACTTGGATTTCTTTTATAAAATCCTCTAAGAGCAGACTCCATAGAACCACCAGTGTTAATGTCATTATAAATTCGTTGAAACTCTTTTCGCATTGGGTATTCCGCTGTTTCAGCAAGCAGTTGGAACCCTTGTAATGGAGTTTGTCCAGAACGCATAACACTTAGAAGTTCCCGTAATGCATCTGGAAACTGTTCTTCGAAATTATGTTTACGCTTAATCTTCAAAAACTCAACATATATTTCTGGGAAAAACATAAATACACCCGCGAAAAATATGCCAAAGAAAATCGCATCTACCGCAAACAACACAATGAATGAAATAAAAGCTCCCAAAAGACCAATAAACAAAAGTCTTTCATATGTCATCTTATCATTCATGTTTTCCAGTTCTTCAGAAATCTTAGTTTTTCTTTTTGATTTAGAAGAGTTAATCTCATCTGTTGCTGAGATTCGAGCTCGAAGATAATTATTTCTCGCTATCTCGGTCTTGTAATAATACCATCCGACAAAAGTTAAGATGGATAGGGTTACAAGAAACCCTATTGTACTAGCTGAAAACAGCATCTTAAACCCTCCAATATCTCATATCAATAATTAGTTGTTTTATCTGTATTTATTATAACAGAGAAGCCTTTCCTTTGGCTTATTAGATTTTAGGCTCTGGTTTAACCGTTGGCTCATCTAAATCATGAATATTAAACCCAAAATCTTCTACAAGCTCGTCTATAAACGTAGGAAGCTTTCCTGTTGGACAAATTTCATGTTTATCCGCACCTTTGAATTTTGAATCAAAAAGCGGAAGAAGTCGATAATCACCATCTTCTGTAAACCCATTTAAAACCTCAACAATTTCAAGTGTTTTACGTGCCTTTTTACCGTTGATACGAACACGCCCAATTTGAACGATAATATCTACAGCAGAGGCTATTTGAGGACGAATTGCTGAAAGAGGCATATCTCCTCCACCAGACATACACATATATTCCAAACGAGATAAAAAGTCGCGAGGAGAGTTTGCATGTCCAGTTGTCATAGAACCATCGTGACCAGTATTCATCGCCTGTAACATATCAAGCGCTTCAGCACCACGACACTCACCAACAACGATTCGATCAGGACGTTGACGAAGAGCGGTTTTGACAAGATCTCGAATTGTGATTGCTCCCGTCCCCTCCGAGTTTGCAGGACGAGCTTCTTCTGAAAGAATATGATCCCCGACAAGTTTTAATTCAGCCGTATCCTCAATCGTAATGATGCGTTCATTTTTGGGAATACAGTTTGAAAGAACATTTAGAAGTGTTGTCTTACCTGAACCAGTACCTCCTGACACACAAATATTCTTACGAGCTTTCACACAAAGTTCAAGGAAATCAAATATCTCTCTTGATGCCGAACCAAAGCGAATAAGATCTTCTGGTGTCCATTTCTTTGTTGGAAATTTACGAATCGTAATATATAAATCCCCATTGAGAGAAATCGGTGAAATAACAGCATTAAGACGGAATCCTTGTGGAAGACGTGCATCAACGATCGGTGTCTGTTCATCTACTTTTCTTCCTATAGGGGCAATAATCCGATCTAGAATACGTTTAATATGTGCATAGTCTTTAAAACGAATTGAAGCGAGTTTTAAATCGCCAGCCTCTTCAATATAAACTTTTTCGGCATTGATAACCATAATCTCTGTAACCTGCTCGTTTTTCAGAAGAGGTTCAAGAGGTCCATACCCAACAAGTTCATCCCAGATGTTCTGTTTAATTTTAAGTTCGGCGGTGCCGGGAATAGTCATAAGATTGTATGTTCGAATATAGTCCGCAATACCTTTTTTTATAGAGTTTTGAATTTCATTCTTGTTATTAAACTCATTTGGATCCTTGAAAATATCTGTTTTGTTTTGTGTGTCATCACGAACAAAACGCTCCACATATTCTTGGATCGCAATCATTTTCTCTGGCTCCATACCAGTGAACTTTGATTCTATTGTGCTAATAGATGCTGGAATAGTTGATGTTTTATCATCATCTAATATAGATGTTGGGAGATTTTGTGATTGAATGGCTTTTTTCTTAAAAAACTCACTAAATACGTCGTCTGCCATGTGAACCTCCATTAAAAATTATTTCTTTAATTATAACAAAAAAGGAGAGGTTGCCCTCTCCCAAAAACATATTTAATTTTGCTTCCGACGACGGAATTTACTCGGTCGAGAACCTCCATCATCAACGCTTTCTTTCTTTTTGAGTTTCTTCTCTTTTTTATCCTTTTTCTTTTTATCGCCGCCACCAAAGAGTCTCGCAAGGAAACCTTTTTTCTTCGGTGGTTCTTCTTCCATTACTTCATCATCAAAGTTAGGAACAGCGACAGGAACATTTTCTTCAATTTCAACCTCAACAGACTCAGGGTGACGAGAACGAATCGGAGCAACTTGAATCTGTTCTTCAACTTCTTCCTCAATTACGGGTGTCGCTTTGGGGGATTTACGTGAACGAAGAGGTTTATCTTCCTCTTTCTTTTCCTTCTTTCCTCCAAAAATACCACCAAGCAATCCACCCTTTTTATCCTTAGAACGGCTCTTTGCAATCGACTTTTTATTATCAGCAACAATAATATCATTGTCATTAAGCATCGGATTAATCATGACCGCAATCGAACGAATCGCCTGAGTAACAGGATGTTCTGAATTGCTAAGAGCAATCGGGACACCATTATCGAGGGAGAGTCGAACATCTTCCCCTGCAAAAGGAATATTACCAACAGGCGCAGAAAGTCCATCCTGATCATTCTCCATAACGGCATAAACTTGCTTTACTCCGAAATTCTCGTTGTTCTCAATAATTTTATTCAAAATGATTTTTACATCATCTGGTTTGAAGTCAAAAGAGCTAATGAAGAATTTTGCGAGAATACGAGTATTACGAATACTGACCGTATCCATTGGCATGATGTAATAAATCTCATCCGCAATCATAAGTGCTTCAAGCATCGGTGTTTTAGCAATATCGGTTGAGAGATCAACAATAACTACATCATACATCTCCCGAAGGGTATCAAAAAGAAGGTTTGTAAGTCCGGGCTGAATTTTTCCAATTTCAAGAGGAACTGGGATTCCAAGAAGAATATCAAGCCCTGTATTTGGCTCTTTAACCATATACCGAGAGATAATTGGTCGAAGCGTATCGTGGCTGATCTTGTAGGGGTTCGCAAGATCGTCCTTATCATAGTAAGAAAGAAGTTCATTTGCGAGTCCAGCAAGGTTTTTATCCGTCTTGAGATCAAATGCCATGTCGATACTCTGGCAAGCAAGATTATATTCAACAAGAGCAACACGATAACTGTTTGGATTATCCATATTGCTGTACTTCGATAGGATAGATGCGATATTTGTCGCAAACATTGTCGTTCCTGCGCCACCTGTTGCAGAATAAACGCCAATAATCTTTGGTTTGTTCGGGAGGACATCGACTTCATCGTTAATACTCTGAAGAAGTGTCGGTACCACTTGCTGTCGTGTTACAACAGGAGTAGGTGTGGCTATCTGCTCATTGATAACGGGAGAAACTTCTTCTTGAATAGGCGCTTTCTCAATCGGATCAGGGAAACGAATCTCACTAATGTTGAGTTCTTTCATCCCAAGGCGTTTCCGCTTCTCATTAGCAATATCAAAAAACGCATAACGAAGACGATTTGCAAGCGTTCGCACATCAACATCAAATGTTTGATGGTTGATTTCCTCAACAAAGAAATTAAGTCCAAGAGAACGAAGCTGATTTTCCATCTGGAAATTAGGAACTACTGTAACCATGCGAATGTCTTGGAACGCCTCTTTATAAGAGTTTCCCTTATCATCCGTTTCCTCATTAATCATCGACCAAAGGTCAGCGGGAGACTGAAGATTCATTTTATAATGAGCCAAAAGGATGTCTGCTTTAGCAGCTTCAATCGCATAAAGAATACTTGTGTTGCCGCTAGGGATATACTTAATAACCTCGATGTCTGGATAAACAGCAAGATCCTCACTAACATGATCAAAGAAATCTTTTGACCCGCCGACAACAACAACACGCATAGGACGACTAAATGGAGATTCCTGAACCTCATTTCCGAGAACTCCACGCATGCGGTTAATTTCCATCTGAATTGTTTCCTGAACATCTTCATTCAGACGGTCTGCAACATCCTTTACGGGTGGTGCAGGAACGAAATCTTCAACATTCTTCTCACCTGTTGGTGTTTTTTGCTGAACAGCTTCTTCAACCTTTGGTGAATGGATTTCCTTTTGCTCATTGGTTTTGATGTTAAGCTGTTTTGTCTTCCCGGCATTCCCAAAGAGACTAAAATCAATTTTGTTCTTCTCAGACATAATTCTTTTCCTTTCTTTTGGAGCAAAAATCCAAAATTACTTTGTTGCGCCACAAGCGAAATTATAGCGATCGCAAAGTGACTTATTGATAATACCCGTCGTACGCGAGTTTTTCGCATTTCCGGGGTTAAGTGCATAAGTGATGTCACCAACCGAATATGCATGCTTGATAATCTCAATCTGATCAAGCGTCATAAGAAGTGTAACCGATGTGATGTTGTTTCCATCCTTAGAGATGTCAAAAACTTCAACTCCCTGAAGAAGTGTCTTCGTAATAGAAGACTTTGTTTCCATGTCTTCCTTCTTAAGGGTTGCCACTATATCGACAAAATCTCCCTTTGCAATCTTTCCACCAGCGATATGTGCGTTATCTGTTTGAAAAGAAACAGCGCGAAGGTTCTCATCTGGAATAGCGAGAGCAAAACCAGAATTTCCTGTTTCATCAAATTGCTTAGAAACCATAGGTTGAATAAAAGACTGCCCCGCATAAATCTTACCAGTAGCATATCCTCCAACAACAAGAGCTGGATCTTCAAGCATAGCTTCATTGCGTCCAAGCGCAGGAATCTGCTCCACCTTAACCATTGCATCCGTGATTTGTGTGCGTGGCTCAATATTTGTTGTCGCAACAACAACTGGAACGAGATTCTCAGTTTTATCAAGTGCGGTAAAAACACCAAATCCTGCTACACAAGCAAGACCAACACCACAAGCCAAAAACATTTTGCTGCTATCATTTACACTCATGCTTATTTACCCACGTACGCAGGGGATACGTGAGTTTTCACCTCACTTCTTTTAAAAGTCTTTGCCCTGCTAGTATTGTTTTTCGACCGAACTTGTTGTAAGCGAAAAGCACAACAAAGTTTGAACATGATTCGTTCAAAAAGATTATAGCAATTTTGTTTTTGATACAAAAGAAGTTTTTGCATCAAAGAAATTATAGCAAAATCTTAACAAATTTTATTTAAAGAAAAAACACTCTCCCCGACAACTGGCAGTATATCCTCATTTCCAAAATAAGAAATTTCATACACAGCCTCAGATTTTTTGAAGAAAGAGAAAAATATTCTCCACTCTTTCAAATCCTTTTTAAAGTCTGTAATCACACCATCAGAGTTTACAAAGACGGCTGTAATTGGAAACCTCATAAAAAACATGTGAATGGAGTTGCACGGAGTAATCAAAAGAGCTTTATCTGGATCGTATGATTTTTTAAACATAAGCCCAATAAGTCGAGAAAAAAAGGAGTTCGCCACTTCGACAGAAAACACCTTGTTCCCTATTGTTACTTTTTCTTGCATTTAATCAACAACCTTCTTGTATAATTAAGATATTAATATTATACCAAAGGAAGGTGTTATTTGTGATTTCTGATGTAAAACGATGGAGTCATACTCCAAATCAATCTCTTATTCTTGCTCTTGTTATTATGAATATGTGTGTGATAAAAACCGTATATAAATCTGGTGGTGTATACTTTACACAGTTTCTATTGATAAATTTATGTTTATATCTCTCTTTTAAGGGATATGAGAAATATATCAACTATATTAACAAAGATACTATAAAAGTAACTTATAGAATTGTTCAAAGACGATTTTTCTTAGAAGTTTTCTTTTTCCTTCTAACGTTGTTCTCTGTTGTGTGGGCTACATACTTTGATGTACAAAATCTCGTATTTGTCGATACATTTCGTCAATAATAAACCAAAGAGAAAAGAGCTGTCGTTGTGCGACGGCTCTTTGTTTTTTGCACATATTTTGTTTAAGTTGTTTGGAGAGATGTTTGCTCAGACTCTTTTGAGCCTGAGTTTCCGTTCTGCTTCTCAATGTCCCTCTTTCGCTCGTCCTCCATACGACGAATGTCTTCGTCCATTTGTTTAATCTCATTGATTAGGTCTTCGTCGATAGCAGAAGTTACAAAAGCAATCCGACCAAGCTCATAAACTTTCTTCTCGCGTTGATTCTTGAGCTTGCGAATCATAATCTCAGCAGTAATAGCTTCTCCTGCGTTATCAATACTCTTTGAAAGATTCTCTGTGACAAGATCAGAAATGGCAAAGAGCGTAGAAAAGGCATCTTCAAGAAGACTTGATGTTTTTGATTTGTTAGACATTTTTAATATCCTCCATAAGCACATCACGTTGCTCTATTAGCTCGTGAACGCGTTGTACCATCGCGACAGGAAGTTCAATGGGTTCTTCTGCTTCAATCTGCATAATAATATGACGACCAATTTCTTTGGCAAGGGATGAGCTTAGTTCCGACTTCACCTTTAAAAGATCTTTTTCTAGAGAAGCCCGATTGATAAGTTTATTGGTCTTTGTCCCAATGTAAGAAAGCCCCTGTTGCATTTTTGCTTTTCCAAACTCTTTGAATGTAGGCATCTCTCTCTGAGTAGAACGTGTATATTGCTCATCCTGAATGGCTGTATTTTCAATCGTGATAATATCTTTTCCCATGTTCATAACCTCTTTCATTATCGTTGTTTGTTTTAAACCTTCATTTCATTTTACCACTCAAAAACAAGAAAAGCCAAAGGATTATCCCTTTGGCTTATTTTTAAAGAAAACTTATGTCTTCGTCCTCTTGAACTTCTTCAAGTGTATCAACCTTCACATTCTGTCTTGAAGGCTCATTCTCAAAAACACTTCCAAGAGCCCCAAGAGAACTAAAATCGATCTTATTCTCCTCTGTCTTACGTTTCATTGCTTCCTGTTCTGCCCGTGCCTTTGCTTGGAGGGAAGACAGCTTCTCCATTGGCGCTTTTAGTCCTGTGAGCATACAGTAAACAATAAGTTTATCCTTGCGATTAACCTCCTGTTTTCCATCATAGGAATAAATTCCTTGATATGGGCTAACAGAACCACAAAGATCGCGGAGCTTTAAAACACTGGTGTTAAGTAACTTGAAATTGTCTTTGTTGGAAAGGAAACGTTCTGGCGCTTCGATAATCGTTGTAATCATTGTCGCTGTTTGGGCATCGAAATCAACAAAATAGTTCTTATCTCTCCATGCCGACATCACTGCGTCGCGCAGAGCATTTTCGTTATTGACTTCTGATAAGTCCAACGTCACCTTTACAAGTGTCATCATACCTTGAACATAAAGAGTCTTCTTGTAATCTGTCTCATCAAACGTAGTATAAGAAGATGTCTTGTTTGCAGATACATTAAACTGAGAAAACACCTTCCCAAGGCTCTGATTCACACTTGACCAATCAAAGTTATTTGTTGAACTCATCCGATTTCGAATCTTATTATTCTCGATAAGAATGTATGGAACTTTATAGCTCTCAATAATCTTCAAGATGTTAAGGCAAGAGTTAAATGCGTTGACCTGCACCTCCACACCCTCTGTATCGTCAGGAAGTGTAAGTAGAAGCATAATTTTCTTCCCTTTGGCTAATAGGGACTGAATCAAAACAGGTGTTCCTCCGCTCCCCGTCCCGCCTCCAAGCCCTGCACAAAGAACAATATAATCAGAGTCTTGTCCAACTGTTTCAATTTTCTCCATAACTTCATCAATATGTTCAAGCATGGCTTTTTTACCAAGAGCAGGAGTCTTACCCGCTCCACCCTTTGTGCCGTTTGCCTCAATATTGATCATATTGTTCTTATTTACATTTGTAAGCCCGTTCATATCCTTTTGGGTGGTGTTAATCGCAATCGCCTTGTTCTTGTGTCCAGCAAAAGAATCTACGATTTTATTTCCACACTGACCAATACCAACATACAGGAAATCAAGCATTCTCGCGCACCCCTTTAAGTTTGGAAATAATAGATGATTTAAGAGTTCTATCCGCTTCAAGATATTTAAGTATGTTTACTCCATCTTGAGTAACCATATAATGCCATGTATGATCTTTCTTCTTACGAGAAAGAAGTTTAAGAGCCAACATTTTTGCTAAAGCTATTTTCACATGAAAAGATGTCGGATTTCCTCGGGTTGTCATGGATATAAGTCTCTCTGAATTTACTGGTGACAGCATATCGACAATCTTCGGATCGTTTGAAAGTTTATTTATCTGATCTTGTTTTTTGTTTAAAAAAAACAGAATTGACCAATCAATATCTTCCAGTTCGTTAGATATATTGCGTAAACATGATTCGCAAAACAACTTTTCACCTTCTTTCGAAAACATTCTTATTGATTATACCAAAAGGAAAAGAGAACTTTCGTTGATTTTGAAAGTTCTCTTTTAAAAATCAATTCTCAGATTTCTTTTCGCCCTTGTTCATCTTCTTAGCTTCAGCTTCGAGCATATTGCCAATCTTCCAGCCACCTCCGACCTTCTGCCCTTGGAATACAAAGAGGTGAGAGAAGTCAATCGCAGGGTTAGAGCCGATTTGTTCTGTTGTTTCTACACGCGTTGTTCCAATGATTGAGTTTCCTTTCTGAGAAACAATCTTGGATTCAACTTTATTAACCTTTGTCTTGTAGTTACGTGCTTTTGTTTGCTTGAGTTTTGCTTGCTGATTCACGATGAGTTGATGGGCGGAGCTTACGGTTGTTTTTGCAGTTCCCTGAACGTCATATAACGCCGAGCGTTCGATAAAGTTCCCTACGTTGCTCTTATACATCTCCTCGTCGTTTTGTGTGAATAGACCAAGGAGCAGAATCAGAAGTAGGATAATAATTCCTCCGAAGATAATCTTTCGTCGTTGCGCAGGAGTCAAATCCTTCCATTTAAGGTTCTTGAGTTCCTTTAAGTTCATCCCCTTCAACTTTGCCAAAAAGCCTTGTTTCTTGGGTTGTGTTCTACCAAATCTAACATTATCTGCCATGTTGTAAGATTCCTTTCCATTTTATTGAGTAGGGGATGCCCGACTCGATTCTTTTAGACATTATAACATTTTTAAGGACATGAAATACACATCTATTTTATCGAAAAAATCGTTTAATGAGAAATCGTTGGTGTTTCTTCTTTTGGTATAATTCAAAAAGTATTTATTCAAAAGAAAAGAGGTTTTCTTAATGCTTAAGAAACTAATCGGCGTAAAACTCGCCTCAACAATTATAACAACATCCCTATGTTTTTCTCTATTTGGAGGATTTGTAAATGCTGCTCCTTCTGGATTTACAACATCAACCTCCAAATCTGAAAGCACAAAGCGCACTTATGCGCTTGTTAATGATGCCTCCAATACACTATCTACAGAACAGGTACAAGAATTAGAGAAAAAACTCAACGATATTCAAGGGCGTGCTCGTACAGAAACAATCGGTGTAAAAATCTATTCATTTATATATAACGATCAAAAATCTGTAAATGAAGTATCAGATGGTCTTGTAGCTTCTTATGGAACAGAAAGTGATGTTTCCCCTATTATTTTCGTTTACAACAAATCAACACAGGATTATCGTTTTGTTATTGACAATCGTGTCGCAACTTATGTTTCAAAAGGTTATCTTGAGGATTTGATTGACAAAAAACTTGTTGCAAATAAAAATTTTAATGCAACTACTTTAGAAGACACCTTACTCAGATTTAACACTGTAATCGCAACGGCATTTATTACTAATGCTGTTGAGCAAGAGAATTTAAAATTTGAGGGTGTTGAAGTAAAAGAATCGCATTTTAAGAATGTTGATTTTGGACAATCTATAACAAAGAAAACTGGTGGACAAAAGTCCATCCTAGATGATGATAAAAAGCAAGAGCAAAAAAATAATGATAATGATATGTATGTTCTCGGTGGCGTAATCCTTGCTCTCCTCACTGGCGCGGGTATACTGGTGGTAAGGAAGAAAAAGAACAATTAAAGGTGGTGTTTACCTTGAACGACGAAAACTTCAATGACAAAACAAAGAAAATCGCTGTTATTGGAGCGATTGTTGCTATCTGCGTTGGAATTATGGTTCTGACTGGCGATAGTGATAGAAAAAGCGTTTTTGAAGATAATTCAATTCTCGATACAAAAGAAGTTGATGTAAAATCTCCTGTACTTTTAAGCGAAGTTAGTGATGAAATGCCACCGATGTCCACGTACACTTACCTAACCGAAGATTATCGCGCGATTAATGATGTGGTTTCAGGTGGGGCGTTTATTGAGAATTATCGACGTATTTTCACAAATACACTAAGGCAGGATTACGATATAAACGCAACCTACGAAGACTTCAACACTGACTTTGCCAGATACGCAAGAGATATTCGCAACACAATCTCCAAGATCGAAGCGATGCGTCCAGAGCAACCAGATGGACGATTACAACAACGGGAGACCTTAGAGAAAATGAATCGGTTGTACGCTACTGTAAGTAGTTACGACGAACAACGAAACATCAAGCAGACAATCAAGTTTTTAAATGATTGTCGCCAAGATTTACAAAGACTTCAACAGCAACAAAAACTTCCTTATTAAAACAAAGGTGTTGTTAAAAGCAACACCTTTTCCTTTGGTCTATTTCTTCCAAAAATAAATTTTTGATAAAATAGTTTCGGAATCAAAAATAAAAGTGACTCTATTAGTCGCTCAAAAATAAGGAAAGGATTTTTCACTATGAACAAAAAAGTAACCGTTCCTCTTGCGGTGGCTGGAGTCACTGTATTCACAATGGGAGCTATCGCTCAGTTCACCTCTGCGGATAAACCTGTTTTAGAAAAAGCGGCATCATCAGATGTTTCCGCAGAAGACAAAAAAGAAGTTTCTGCACCTATTATGCAGAAAGTAGACACAACAGAAACTCAGATTGTAAATCATGTTATTGTCGAAGGTAATCAAAACGTAAAAACCGAAGACATCATGAAGCTCATTACTAACACTAAGGAAAATGAACCATATTCCAAAGACAAGGTAAAAGAAGACCTTAAGGCAATCTCTGCTTCTGGTGTTGTTCAAGACGTACAGGCTCAATCAGTACAAAATAACGGTGAGTTTTATGTTGTATTTCAAGTAAAAGAGCTTTCAGAAATTAAATCTGTTGCTGTGTCTGGTAACACTCTGGTTCCAACGGATAAAATTATCGAAAGCCTCCTTACAAAAGAGGGAGAATTCTTCAGTAAAGAGCATGTTGATCATGATGTTGACACCATCAAAGACCTCTACAAAGAGGCTGGATATATTGCTATCGTATCGGATGTCAACAACAAAGATGGTAATGTCACCTTTACGATTGCAGAGGCTCGTGTGGAAGCGGTAAACTATCGTGGAAATACAAAGACAAAGAACTGGGTTATCGACAAGACCGTTAATAAAATTATCAAAACAGGAGACTTCCTCACAACTGATGCTCTTCAAAAGCTCTATACCAAACTAATGCAGACGGGATACTTCAACCCTGTTGATGGTGTCCGTATCTCCGCAGACGAAGGAACAGACGCAGATCACGTTGTCCTCAACATTGACTTCATTGAAGGTAAGACGGGGGAGTGGCGACTCGGAGCTGGATACAGTGACCATTATAAAGGACAAGTTGTCGGTGGTGTCAGCGAAGGAAACCTTGGCGGTAAGGGTGAAAAAGTTGGTGTAAACTTCGGTGTTGGTAAAGGGAAAACTGAGTTCGACCTTTACTACACAATTCCTTACTGGAAAAAGAGCGATACGTCCGTATCCTTCAATGTCTTTAACAACAGTAAAGACATTAAATCAAGTGGATATGAATTCAAGGAGAAGCATTCTGGCGGTTCGGTTAGTATGCTGAAACCGATTGGCAAAGATCAACGCACAAAGTTTTTCAGTGTTCTCTCATTCGACAATATCAAAGCTGACGATGTAAAAGGTCTTCCTGTTGATGGAGTAAAATCAAACACGCTCACGCTTGGTGTAATGAACGACCGACGTGATGATTCGATTGATACACGAAACGGTTCTTACTCCTCTGTATCTGTCACAACATCCCAAAAGGCTCTTGGAAGTGATCACACATTCACGAAGTTTATGGCTGAAGTGCGCGGGTACAAACAGATTTCAAAGAAGGATGTTTTGGCAACACGCCTACTTGGTCAATATAGTCCAGACTCTCTCCCCACCGTAGAACAATTTACCATTGGTGGAATGGATTCAGTACGAGGAATGGAAGAAGATGCACAGAGAGGTAACAAGGCTGTTCTTGCAACAATGGAACTCCGCCATGATCTTTCTAAAAACGTACAGGGAGTTATCTTCGTAGATGCTGGTAAGGCATGGAATGAATCGGTTAATAATTCTTTGAAGGTTGCAGGTGGACTCGGGGTTCGCTTCAAGACTGCAATGGGAATTATGCGCATCGACATTGCTAAAGGCGGTGGCGATGGCGTAAAGTATATGTTCGGTATCGGGCAGTCCTTCTGATAAGCCAAAAGAAAGGGATTGGCGTTGAATCAAATTCTTCGCTTTTCCCTTTTCTTGTTTGATCAAATTTTGGTAAAATAATTAAAACACTCTATATGCAAAGGGGGAAAGTGCTTCTAGCACATACAATATGCTCAATAATTTTTGGTTTTATGATATTAAGGCGTTCCCATTTAGCTTTCTGATTGGAATTTTCTTTTTCCTCGGTGGGTATTTTGCCACAAAGGATATGAGTAATGGTGGAACAGAAGACCTTGCAATCGCAGGAGCGGTTGTTGCTGTTTCAGCACTCCTTGGAATTTTCTTTTTGGCGGTTCAGAACAAGGTAATTGCAAACAAAGCAGTAGAGAAGATTTTTGGAGAAGATTCAGTTTCTCTCGGAGGAAGTGTTTCTCTTGCAAAGGGTAATCTGCTTACTGTTATTGGAATGACAATTCTTCTGGTAGTTATTAACACGACTGTTATTCCTATTATCGGTACCGTGGCTGGTGGACTATTTCAAGTTGATGTGATGGGTTTTGAGTTTAACATCCTTACTCTCTTAATCAATATCGTGCTTGTTTGTTGGTATCTGATTGGTCTTGCTTCGGTAGCTGTAGCAGATGCATCTTTTATCCAGACATTCAGTTATACGACAGAGTTCTTCTTCGATAACTTTTCCAAGATGATTGGGTTTGTGTTTATAGCGATTCTTTGTTCGTTTATCTTTAGTTTCGCTGGGGTATCTCTTATGAATTTCTCGCCGAATGTGGCGATTCCGATTAAGTGTCTGTTATTCATCTATCTTTTTGGATTCATAAATTCTCTTGCGATTCACTTGTTTGCAAGTTATGCGAACTTTGATGAAGAGAGAGATTGGGATGAAGAAGAAAACTATGATGAGGAAGATTAAAATAGAATAATTTCGGCGCTGACATAAGATCGTCAACGGAGAATGGTAAAAGAGACCATTGCGCTTATTGATAAATAATGCGTTTTTGGTCTTTTCTTTTTTAATGAAGGAGTTGGTTGTTATGTTTAAGGTGAATTTCCATGTGACGGAGAAATGTAACTATAGGTGTGGGTACTGTTTTGCAGATTTTGATTCAAAAGGAAAGGTTTTGTCTTTTGACGATGCAAAAAAGATTATAGACAATCTTATAGAGAGCGGACTTGTTGATGAAGTAAATATCGCTGGTGGAGAGCCGTTCTGTTATCCATATTTAAACCAACTGATAAATTATATTTATTCGGTTGGTTTAAAGTGCTCGATTATATCAAATGGAAGTCTAATTACAAAAGATTGGATTATAGAATATAATCAAAAACTAACGACATTTTGGTTGTCAATCGACTCCTTGGATGAAAGTGAGTGTAGGTGTATTGGTAGGTGTTGCGAAAACAATGTTATAGATAAAAAGCGTTTAATGGATATGATTTGTTTTGCAAAAGAAGTAAATCCGTTAATCCAAATAAAAATAAACACAGTCGTTTCAAAGTATAATCTATCATTATCAGTCAAAGAACTTATTAAAAAACTCCTATTGACCGATGGAAAATTTTACGAGCAAAACTCTTTGAGACGGATTATTTTTCAAATAAAGAGCTTCTAATTTCTGAAAATGAGTGGTTAAATATAGTTAAAAAAGTTGTCGAAATAAAATCATTTAACAAAAAGATGAGAAGGGTTATTGAGGAAAATCTTGTTTCAACCTATATTATTATTGATCCGCTTGGAAACGTTAAGGACAACTCTCGAAATAATAACTATGTCTCTATAGGAAACCTTCTACAAGAATCGTTTGAAAATGTGATGAAAAATATAAAATTAAATATTCATGAGTATCAAAATCGTTATATTTGAACTTCCAGAAAAAACAAAAAGAGCTGATAACATCAGCTCTTTTTTCTATCTCATGCGTACATGACAGACCGATATTATAAAATCCGCAACCTTCTCCTTTTAAAACTTGAAGGTTGTTTTGTCTGTCCCCGCCGCTCTTTTTAAAAAATATCGGATGCCTACTTCATATAGCCCCCCCCTTTCCATTCAAC
>ERZ773063.281-NODE-281-length-34565-cov-8.445842_pt1 | contig 34565 bp, 22 predicted proteins | sample MGYA00580625_ERZ773063 | MGnify/ENA primary metagenome ERZ773063 (study PRJEB29015, sample SAMEA2738022) | human oral metagenome | biome: human oral; feature: human-associated habitat; material: dental | place: China | collected 2042 ... | reverse complement strand
CCCCCGCCGACACCGTCGAGGCGGAGGTCGGCCGGGCCGGGCCGGGCGACGTGGTCATCTCCCACATGAACCAGCCCGACGCCGGCACGGGCGCCGGCTACCGGGCGGCCGTCCCGGCGATGCTGGCGGAGGGCGTCGTCTTCCTCACCCTCTCCGACGCCCTGGCCGCCTCGTGAGCGCGCCCGCCCCGCGCGGGGCTCAGTCTCTCCCGTCGCGCCGGCCGCGCAGGCCGCGCCCGAACCAGCGCATGGCCCGGCCGGGGGTGACCTCGCCGGCGCGCAGGGCGCCGTCGACGGCGTCGGCCTTGACGATGCCCAGCAGGATGTCCTCGACGACCTGGTCGACGGCGGACAGCAGCAGGCCCGAGCTGGCCTCCTCGCCGGCGGAGCCGTCCTCGTAGCGGCGCGCCGTGATCGTGCCCGACAGGCCCGACTCGATGCCGACGTCGGTGGCCAGGTCCGCCGTCATGAGGACGACGCCGCCGCGGGACAGGCGCGACAGGGCCTTGGCGAGCTCGGCCGCCTCGGCGGGCTCGGTCTCGACGCCGCCGAGGAGCTCGGCCACGTCCCACTCGGCGTGGGCGGAGACGAACTCCTTGACGGCGATCGCGCCCGAGCGGGCCGGCACGATGGTGCAGTCGAGGTCGCTCATGGCGCACAGGGCCGCCAGCGCGCTGGCGCTGGCCAGGGGGGTCAGGACGACGGCGATCTTGATCGCCTTGGGCGCCTCGGGCGCCGCCTCGGCGGGCTCGGGCGCCGAGTAGGAGTTGTGGGGCGCGTCGCCGGGGGCGGCCGCGCGGTCGGCGGGGCCGGCCCCCTCGTGCGCGGATAAGTCCAGGCCCTCGACGAGGGCGGCGAAGGCGGCGTCGATGTCGTCGCCGTCGCGGGGGCCGTCGAGCGGGTCGCGGTCGTCGTGCTTGTCGTCGTCGTGCATTACAGGGCTCCCTTGGTCGAGGGGATTCCGTCCACGCGGGGATCGGGTTGGACGGCGGCGCGCAGGGCGCGGGCGAGGGCCTTGAACTCGGCCTCGGCGATGTGGTGGGGGTCCCGCCCGCAGATGACGCGCACGTGCAGGCAGATCCCGGCGTGGTGGGCGATGGCCTCCAGGACGTGGCGGACCATCGACCCGGTGAAGTGGCCGCCGATGAGGTGGTGGACGAAGGCCTCGGACTCGCCGTCGTGGACGAGGTAGGGCCGCCCCGACACGTCGACGACGGCCTGGGCCAGGGCCTCGTCCAGCGGCACGAGGGCGTCGCCGAAGCGGGTGATGCCGCGCTTGTCGCCCAGTGCGACGCGCAGCGCCTCGCCGATGCAGATGGCGGTGTCCTCCACGGTGTGGTGGACGTCGATGTCGGTGTCGCCGGTGGCGCGCACCCTCAGGTCGATCAGCGAGTGCTTGCCCAGCGCCGTGAGCATGTGGTCCCAGAAGGGGACCGTGGTGGACACGTCCGTGCGGCCGGTGCCGTCCAGGTCGAGCTCGACGAGGACGGACGATTCGCTGGTGGTGCGTTCGATGCGGGCGGTGCGGCTCATGGGTTCCTCTCCCTCGTGCCCTTGCGCGGCTCTTTCACGGCCGTTCCGCGGCCGCGCGCGGCGCCCGGGGGCCGGTGCCCGCCAGGACGCCGTCGAGGGCGGAGCGGAAGGCCTCCATCTCGTCGGGCGTGCCGATACTGACCCGAAGGTACCCCTCCGGGCCGACGACGCGGATGAGGACGCCGCGCTCGAGCAGGGCGGCGAAGACGGCGTCGCGGTCCTCGAAGGGCCCGAAGAGCACGAAGTTGGCGTCGGACTCGTGGGCGGTGCACCCCCGGCCGCGCAGCCAGGCCACCAGGGCGTCGCGCTCGGAGCGCAGCGAGGCGACCTGGCCCATGAGCTCCTCGCGGTGGTCCAGGGCCGCCAGGGCCGCCGCCTGCGTGAGGGCGGACAGGTGGTAGGGCAGGCGCACGACGCGCAGGGCGTCGACCAGCTCGCGGGACGCGGCGAGGTAGCCCAGGCGCAGCCCGGCCATGCCGAAGGCCTTGCTCATGGTGCGGGCCACCGCCAGGTGCGGGTGGCGGGGCCCGGCGGCGTCGGACTCGGCGAGCAGCTCCAGGGCGCTGGGCACGCCGGGGCGGCGGAACTCGCCGTAGGCCTCGTCGATGACGACGACGGCGTCGGCGGCGCCGTTCGGGCCCGCGGGCCCGTGGCCGCGGGCGGCCTCCAGGACGGCGCGCACGTCGTCCAGGGGCAGGACGGTGCCGGTGGGGTTGTTGGGGCTGGCCAGCAGGACGACGGCGGGGCGCACGCGCTCGATGGCGGCGGCGACGGCGGCCGCATCGAGGGTGAAGTCCGCCCGGCGCGGCCCGGTGACGTAGTCGGTGAGGGTGTCGCGCGCGTACTCGGGGTACATGGAGTACGTGGGGGTGAATGACAGGCAGGCCCGGCCGGGGCCGCCGAAGGCCTGGAGCACGTGGAGCATGACCTCGTTGGAGCCGTTGGCCGCCCAGACGCCCTCCCAGTCGGGCCTCACCCCGGACTCGACGGCGAGGTAGTCGGCCAGGGCCCGGCGCAGGGCGGGGAAGTCGCGGTCGGGGTAGCGGTTGAGGCGGCCGGCGGCGCCGGCGGCGGCCCGGGCGATGGACTCGACGACGGCCGGGGAGGGCGCGTAGGGGTTCTCATTGACGTTGAGCCGCACGGGCACGTCGAGCTCGGGGGCCCCGTAGGGCTCCTCGCCCTCCAGGCCGGGCCGCAGGGGAAGAGTGCTCACGCACGGGAGTCTAATCCCCGCCCCTCCGGCGTCCTGCGCGCTCAGGCGCAGTGCCGCGCTCCCGGCGGCCCTGCGGCACCCGCTCCCGGCGGCCCCGTTCGGTCCCGTTCAGCCCCGCGGGAAGGGCCGCCCGGGTAACCTGGAGGGGCCAGGCGATCCAGGGAGCGCGATCCTCATGAGCCAGCCGTCACAGCAGTCCCAGCAGGTGCGCCCGCCGGCGGTGGCGGGCCTGTTCTACCCCGCCGAGCCCGCCCGCCTGCGGGCCGACGTGGAGGCCATGCTCCAGGCGGCGCGGTCCGCTGTCGGCGTCGGCGATACTCCCCCGGCGGCGCTGATCGTCCCCCACGCCGGCTACGTCTACTCGGGCCCCACCGCCGCCCTGGCCTGGGTGCAGGCCGAGGCCCTGCGAGGGACGGTCCGCAGGGTCGTCGTGCTCGGGCCCACGCACCGGGTGGGCGTGCGCGCCCTTGCCCTGCCCGGCTGCCGGGCCATGGACACCCCGCTGGGCCCCGTAGACGTGGAGGTCCCGCCCCAGGTCGAGGCGCTGACCGACGCCGGGCTGGTGGTCACCCGACCCGACGTCCACGCGGCCGAGCACTCCCTGGAGGTCCAGCTCCCCTTCCTGGCCGTCGTCCTGCCCGGGGCGAGCGTGGTGCCCCTGGCCGTGGGCTGGGTCTCCCCCGAGCGCGCCGCCGAGGCGATCCGCCCCTTCCTGGGTCGCGAGGACACCCTGGTGGTGATCAGCTCGGACCTGTCCCACTACCTGCCCCAGGTCGAGGCCCGGAGGGTGGACGACGCGACCATCGAGCGCATCCTGACGCTGCGCGCGGACATCGGCCACGAGGAGGCCTGCGGCGCCACCGGCGTGGACGCCCTGCTGCTGGCCGCCGCCGAGCAGGGCCTGAGCCCACGGCTGCTCGGGGCGGCGACCTCCGCCGACACCGTCGGCACCCCCGACCGGGTGGTGGGCTACGCCGCCGTCGGCTTCTACAAGAGTGCGTGAACCGGTCGGTCCCGCGCCCGGCGCGCAGCCGAACCGGTCTCGGTGTGGATCGCGGTGTGTCAGCACACCTGAGGCAGTGCCCGGCGGGCGGCGCGACGGCTGCGGGGTGCGGGGCGTCGGGACCGGTGGGTGGCGGCGGATCCTGTGGCACGCCGACAGTACGTCGGGGACGGGGCCATCCGGATCGCACGCCGGACCTGTGCGGCACTGGCCTTGAGAGCGCCCGAGCGCTCCCGCCGGGGCTGTGTCGGGGGGTGAGCGTGGGGCGGTGGAGGTGGTCTTCTCCGATCCTTCCTCAATGTTGCACATGGGAGAGTGGGGCCTTTGCGGGATGGGGGCCGGTTTCCGGCAGGATCATGCGTTTTCCCGTCGGTCGTCATGTGTAGCTGTCGGGCTCCCATGTGCGTTGAGGGGGGTCTACGCACATGGGAGCGGAATCATGGCCGCCGTCGAAATCGCTTTTCCGCGTGATTCCGGGGTTTCTGCCGACGTAGGGGGCGCGCGAATGTGCAACACCGTCGCCCCGGCACCCGCATGCCCCGGCAGAGCCGCCCCACGGCCCCACGACCCGACTCGTGCGTCCACCTCAACGGCCAGGGAACAGCCCTCACGCCCTTGGGCCGGAAGTGAGCCGATCTCAGCGCGGAACTCGACCGATCTCGGCGAGGGGAGGCGGCTCAAGGGGTGGACGCGGCAGGGGTCGGGCACGCACCATGGAAGGGCGCGACCGAGAAGGTACGAGGAGGCGCATCGCCATGACTCTCGAGCTGCCCACCGACGCCGGTCTCATCCTCCTGCCGCTGGCCCGCAGCGCCATCGCCCACCGGCTCGGCCCGACCGGGCAGGCCCCCGCCGTCGCCGTCAAGCGGGCCGCCTGGCTGGAGGAGCCCGGGGCGAGCTTCGTGACCCTGACGTCGGGCCGGCTGCCGGGCGGCCCCCTGCGCGGCTGCATCGGCACCCTCGAGGCCCACCGCCCGCTGCGCGAGGACGTGGAGGCCAACGCCGTCGCCGCCTCCCTGCACGACCCCCGCTTCGCGCCCCTGAGCGCGCGCGAGCTGGACGACACCGTCGTGGAGGTCTCCGCCCTGTCCGCCCCGGCTGCCCTGCCGGTGGCCGACGAGGCCGAGCTCCTGGCCCGCCTGCGCCCCGGCGTCGACGGCGTCGTCCTGTCGGCCTGCGGCCGCCGCGCGACCTTCCTGCCCCAGGTGTGGGAGCAGCTGCCCGACCCGGCCGACTTCCTGGCCCGCCTGCGCCGCAAGGCCGGTCTGCCCGCCGACTACTGGGGGCGCGACGTCGTCGTCGAGACCTACACGGTGACCGCCTGGCAGGAGGCCGAGGCCGGTATCCCCTCGGGCGAGGCGCGGGGAGGCACGTCATGAGCGCGCGGGCCGCCGGGGAGGCCCGCGCCGAGCCCCATGTGGCCCGGTGGTGGCGGGCCATGCCGGACGGACGGCTGCGCTGCGAGGTGTGTCCCCGCCGGTGCACGCTGCGCGACGGCCAGCGCGGCTTCTGCTTCGTACGGGCCCGCGTCGGGGACGCCATCGTGCTGACCACCTACGGGCGCTCCTCCGGCTTCGTCTTGGACCCGATCGAGAAGAAGCCCCTGGCGCACGTGCTGCCCGGCTCGACGATCCTGTCCTTCGGGACGGCGGGCTGCAACCTGGCGTGCAAGTACTGCCAGAACTGGGAGATCTCCACCTCCCGGGACATCGACACCCTCGCCGCGCCCGCCACCCCGCGGGCCCTGGCCCGGGCCGCCGCCGACGTGGAGGCCGTGGGCGTGGCCTTCACCTACAACGACCCGGTGGTCTTCGCCGAGTACGCCATCGACACCGCCGCCGCCTGCCACGAGGCGGGGCTGCTGACCGTGGCGGTGTCCGCGGGGTGGATCAGCCCCGAGCCGTGCGACGAGCTGTTCGGCGCCGTCGACGCCGCCAACATCGACCTCAAGGGCTTCACCGACGACTTCTACCGGCGCGCCACCGGGGCGCGCCTGGCCGACGTGCTCGACACGCTCGTGCGGGTGCGCGCCCTGGGCACCTGGCTGGAGATCACCACCCTGCTCATCCCCGGGCGCAACGACTCCGACGCCGAGATCGCCGCCGAGTGCGCCTGGATCGTCTCCGAGCTCGGGGAGGAGGTGCCCGTGCACTTCTCCGCCTTCCACCCGGCGCACCGGATGCTGGACGTGCCGCGCACGCCGGCCTCGACCCTGGAGCGGGCCCGGGCGATCGCCCGCGACGCCGGGATCGCCCACGTCTACCTGGGCAACGTGCGGACCAGCAACGGCTCGTCCACCTGCTGCGCCGGCTGCGGGGCGCTCCTGGTGGACCGCGTCGGCTACCGGGTCGCCGACTACCGGATCACGCCCGAGGGCGCCTGCCCGCAGTGCGGCCGCGAGGTTCCCGGCATCTGGGACCCGGCCGGCCCGCCGCCCGCGGTGGGCCAGTGGTGGCCGCGCCGGGTCGCCGTCGGGGCATGACCCGGGCAGCCCGACGGCGCCTGATGCCGACGGTCGCGCGGGCTCGGCGGCGCTCCCGGCGCCCGGCGGGAGTCACTGGGGCTGGGAGGTCAGCATGATCTCCTCGTAGTCCAGGCGGGTGAGGGCGTACTCGATGGAGCCCGCCGAGTACAGGCCCAGCTCCCCGGCGTCCAGGAGCGCCTCGCGCTGAGCGCGGACCATGTCCAGGGTCGTGGCCCGGGCGGCGGCGATCTCGCGGTGGCGGACCTCGGGGTCCTTCCAGGCCTCCGCGGCCAGGGCGGCCGAGACGACGTAGTCGCCGTTGTCCTTGCGCACAATGTGAGTGGCCAGGTCCGAGGTGCTCCTCGGGACGACTCCCACCACCGTCCCCGTGGCCTGCTGGGAGGCGTCGGGCTCCGGTGCGGGGCCGGACGGCTCGGTGGGATCACCGTCGTCGTGCTCGATGACCGTGCTGGGGGACTCCGCCTCCCGGCGGTCCGTCCCGCCGAGGTCCGCGTCGTCGCGCTCGGCAATGACCTCCTTGGCGGCGGTGATCAGGAGGCGGATGAGCTCGCCGCGCTCCTCCTCGTCGGCGGGCCCCTCCATGGAGGGGCGCACGGCCCTGACCACCCACGGGAGCGTCAGGCCCTGGATGACGAGGGATCCCGCGGCCACGAGGATGGCGATCAGGAGGAGGAAGGAGCGGTTGGGGGCCGAGGCGGGCAGCGTCTGGGCGGCCGCGAGAGTGACGGCGCCGCGCATCCCGGCCCAGACGATGACAGCGCCCTCCCTCAGGCCCAGCGGCTCGTCGCGGTAGTACTCCACGTCCGCGCCGCGGCGGCGGATCCGGCCCACGGCGCGGGAGGCGCGGCGCTGGGCCCGCTCGGGGCTGGTGGGCAGGCGGTGCAGCCTGAGCGCCCGCTTGAGGCGGCGCCTGATCCCGCGCCGGTGCGGGTCCCAGGGGATCTGCATGTCGGCGGGGATGTCGCCGCGGGCGATGGCCGCGCAGCGCCCCTCGAAGGCGCGGACGGACTCGCTCATCTCCTCCCAGCGGGTGGCGTGCCGTTCGGCGCGGCGGCGCAGCCAGACCAGCATGGGGGCCACGACGGCGGCCCGCACCAGCACCGTGAGCCCTCCGGCGAGGGCGGCGAGCCAGGCTGCGGTGGCGATGCTGGGGCCCTCGGCCAGGACGTCCTCGACGATGCCGAAGAACTGCAGGCCCATGACGAGGAAGATGAATCCCTCCAGGACGAGCTCGGCGGTGTGCCAGGTCTCCTGACCGGCGATCCGGTGGTCGGGGGGCAGGATGCGCGGGGCCCGGTGACCGGTGACCAGGCCGGCGATGACGGCGGCCACGAGTCCGCTGCCGCCCAGTTGCTCGGCGGGGATCGCGGCGAGGAAGGGGATGGTGAAGGAGACGACCGTGTCGACGGACGCATCCGTGATGCGGGCCCGCAGGTGCAGGGTCAGCTCGCCGACCGCCCAGCCCACGACCAGGGCCACGACGACCGCGGCGGCGAAGCTCCCCACGACTCCCCCCACGGTCACGGTGCCGGCGGTTGCGGCGGAGACGGCGGAGGACAGGACCACCAGGGCGGTGGCGTCGTTGAGGAGGCCCTCGCCCTCCAGGACGGTGATAATGCGCTGGGAGACGCCCAGGCGCCTGGCGATGGAGATGGCGACGGCGTCGGTGGGGCTCAGGACGGCGCCCATGGCGATGGCCCACGCCAGGGAGAGGCTGGGGACCACGAGGGTGAGGACGGCGCCGATGACCGTGGCGGAGACGGCCACGAGGAGGACCGCCAGGACCGCCACGGAGGCGAGCTCGCGGCGGAAGTTGATGGTGGAGATGTTGACGGCGGTGGCGTACAGCAGGGGCGGCAGGACCCCCTCGAGGATGATCTCCGGCTCGATCTCGATGGCGGGCACGACGGGCAGAAAACCGACGATAATGCCGGTCGCGAGGAGCAGGAGCGCCGGGGCGACCCGGACGCGGTCACTGATCTGGGTGGCGCCGGCGATCGCCAGCAGCCCCGCCACGGCGATGATGAGGAGGTCCATGGGGCAAGCCTACGGTCTGCGGGGCCGCGCGCCTTCGCCGAGATCGGTTCTGACATGACCGCCATCGGCTACAGGTCCGAAGTGTTCGCCCCCGATCGAAACGCCCTCGCCCTCACATCACGTGCGAACAAACAGTGGGTCAATCCGCCGCGAGATCGCCAGGGCCCATGCTCTGCGGCATAAGAGGCAGCATGGGAGCAGGCACGCGCAGACGCCCGGCAAGGGTGATGAACGCCTCCCGAAGGAAGGGGAGCGCCTGATACAGCGCCACCTTCTCAGCAAATCCGCGCAGCAGGTCCTGGCTGAGGTTCTCCCTGCCCCAGCCCTCGAGCTCATAGAAAACCGCAACGGCTATCTTCATGTGCGTCGCCGGGGCTGATGACGTCGACCCGCGGTCGAACGTGGCCGTAAAGGAGGCCATCAGTCCCTGCGCATCGTCCCTGACCGCCACAGCAGTCTCGAACGAGAGGGGCAGTTCGCCCTCGTCGTCGATGTCCTCACTGACTCCATCGCTAATATCTATCCGGCCCTCGACGGACACGGTCCTGATATCCACCAGCTGTACGCAGTTGACGAGCTTGCGGAGTTCGTCGTCGCTCATGCAATCGCCTCTGTGCACGAACTGTATGACACATTACTGTACCCGCCTAGCCTCGACTGGTCGTGCGTAAGCACAGGAACAGCGATCGTAGAGGAGATCGCCACGTCCGGCCGACAGGTCCAGTAGACCGTCATACCCGACTCGATCCAGGCGTTAATGATGTCGGTCTCGGTCTGAGACGGGTAGCGCACGCCGTCATCGGCGGCCCGTCCGCAGGCGAGCGCCCAGGCCCACACGTCGTGCCAGGACCAGACTCCCCCGCCAACGGGGTTGACTGCGAGCGGGAAGCCGTCCTGGCGCCTGCCGGAGGTCCAGTTCTGGACGGCCTGGCGCGTCACACCCAGACGGGCGGCGATCTCGGAGCGGGTGAGAAGGTCCGGCACCAGGCGCAGGATCCGCAGGCCGTGGGACTGCAGCTCGGTCACCATGGTGCGGGCGGCGTGGTCGAAGCGGTCCCCCTCCGCCAGCACGGTCACGAACTCGTGACCGGTGTGATCGGTGCCGACCGTCGCCTCGTAGTCGTCGATGAGCATGTCAACCAGGCTGTCGTCGACGTGCTCCACGTGGAAGGTCATCTCAGACAGGGTCATTGTCCAACGATCCTCCTCGCGGCGGCGCCGTCGGACCCGGGAGCCCCGGGGATGGTGAAGTCTGCGCTGTCCTTGCAGGGGCAGAACGCTCGGTAGTGCTTGCGCTCTTTCACGATCGGCTACCCCCGCACATCCGCAGCCGGCACCGCCTTGGCGAGATCCGGGTAGCCCTTCCAAGTCGACCGGATCTCGCCCCGGTCACCTCAGGATCATCAAAGGGCATACGTATCGCCTTCCCACGTACAGACCGACGCACCCCTGCGGAGTCCCCGTCGGCCGCGTCCGGACAATGATCCCACGCCTCTCCAGCGCTGACACCGTCATCGCCGCACTCGCTCGTAGAGGAGAGGCCCCAGGGCGCGCATGCGCCCCTCGACGACCCCGGCCAAGTAGCGCCCGCGCCCTCCGGAGACCTAGGCGTCGAGGCTCTCAGTTCGGGCACCAGGTTCCGATATACTGACGATACACGTCGGTCGAGCGCCCGCGGACGCGGCGAGGGGGAGAACGTGCGTAAGTCCTGTCGCAGACTTGTAGGACTGGTGTTTGTGGTGGTGGTTGTCGTCAGCAGCCTCATCATGGAGCCCGCGGCTCGCGCCGAGAATGAGGCCGACATCGCCGAGGACATCAGGTTCGGCGACTTCAACATCCTGGCCTACCGTGATTCGAACAATATATCGCCGACAACATGGTACGAACCCGACAACCGGTCTCAGGCAATACCGAGGATAATCAAGGACAACGACTGGGACGTAGTCAATCTTCAAGAGGTACAAACCGCGTTCAGGCGCAAAGACGGGTCCATGACCCCCAGTCAGATCGAGGATATGAGGGCGTCCGCCGACCTGTCGGCCTACGACTTCGCCGCGACCGACAAGGAAGGTTGCAATTTCTCCACGAGCAATCCAATGCCAAAGATCTGGATGCAGCCCATATTGTACAAGAGCGACAAGTTCACCCTAGTCGCACAGGGCTGTTTTGTGATGTCGCAGACCCCGAACGACTTCTCTGAAACAAGTTTCGGCTGGCCTCGGAACATCACGAGCTGGGCTAGGTTGAGAAGCAAGGCGAACAGCGGTGAGTTCTACGTGTTCAACACCCACATAGCCGCGAACTACGGTCCCATAGGTGGCGGCGGTGGCGGAGTACCGAGACAGGAGTGGCTCAATCATCAGGTTGACCAGGCGAATGTGCTTATATCGCAAATCAAGGTCATAAATGATGAGAATCTGCCCATGATGCTGTCCGGCGACTTCAACTCGACTTTCGAGACCACTCCGGTCTCGGCAGCGGGAACAGTTCTCGACTCGGGGCTGTTCATCGACTCCTATAACAGTGCTGAAACAGTCCTGACGGACGGGCCGACCTGGAACCAGCTGGTCGAGCACGGTAGATTCACCGGCAAGATTGACCATATTCTCATAGGAGAGGAAAACAGTCCCGTTGTCACGGAGTACGCGGTTGTCCCGACCATGAGGAAGGACGCCGATGGGACCCTTCACTTCGCTTCCGACCACAACGCCGTTTCGACGCACGTCATTCTCCACTGGGCACCGCCGGAGGCGTAGCCATCTGCCGACAGGGCGACGAGCGGTAAGCGCGCAGGCACCTCACTCGGCGAGCCCGGCGTCGGACAGGCGACCCTCGGCGTGGTCCTTGTTGGCCTTCAGCGGGGCGTCAGTGGGCGGCAGGGAGCCGACGCGAGCGGTGCGAGCAGAGAGCCCCTCGGCCCTCTCCCACACCACAGGGCGGGGGCATGACCGAGGCGGGCCCCCGCCCAGATCGCTCCTCCGAGAGGTGGGGCCGGGACGAGCCCGCGCCCACCGCCGTCGCCCAGAACGCCCGGTCTGCTGCGGTCCTGCCCGCGCAGTGGCAGGAAGTGGCAGGATCGGCGCATGACCTTCCGAGCCCTGGCCTGGCGCGACGGCCGCCCCACCGACGAGGCCCCTTCTGAGCTGCACGGCCTCAAACAGGCCCTCGCCGACCCGGGGCTGCTCGTGTGGGCGGACCTGGTGCGCCCCGCGCACGAGGATCTGACCTGAGTCCTGGCAGTTTAGTGCCTGTTTGGGGTGTCAGATCTCGGGGTCGATGTCTAGCGCGTTGAGGATGGTCTGGGCTTGGGGCGTGAGTGGGTGGCTAGCGGTGATCGTCTGACCGGCTAGGTGGATCTGGGCGGTCTGGATTGGTTTGAGTGTGTGGAAGATATTCTTGATTGACGTGCCGGTGGTGTCTTGGAGGTAGCGGGCGACGGCGAGAGCGGTCATCACCATGGTCAGGTGCGCTTCGATGGAGTCTTTGCGGTGGTGGAAGATCGGGCGGGCGCGCAGGTCGTGCTTGCTCATTCGCCACGACTGCTCCACGTGCCACAGGCTCCGGTAGGAGCTGACGACCTCGGCAGCGTTCATGCGCTTACTTGTCATACTGGTGACACAGTCCTTCAGGCCCGCTGCTGCGCGGGCCCGCCTGAGGGATGCCTCATCAAGTGACAAGTGGTCTGCGGATCCCTTCACGAACCTGGGGCGGCGGGCAGTCCTCTCGCCGTCGATCACAGCCCTGGCCTTGTTCTCCTGCGCCGTCAGGGTCGTGTTGTCGTGGGCGAGGCGCTTGGCGCTGTAGTGCCACACGACCCGCCACGACTCCGGGTTGTCCTGCGGCGCCCAGGCCGGGCGGCTCCTGACCCTCGACCTGCCCTTGAGAGACTTGATCCCTTTCCTGGGAGTAGTGGTCTCGATGATCTGGCCATCGGTACAGGCCTCACCGTGGAGATGCGTGTGCTCAGCCAGGTCCCAGGGCGCCTTGGTGGTCCTGGACCCGACGATGAACGACAAACCAGCCTCATCCAAGGCGATCTGAACTGCCTGACCACTCATCTCCACGCAAACTTCTAAGGTCCGTCTCCGGCTACGTGAGCACGGGAATCCGCGGGACAGCGCAAGTTCGTCATCAATGTCAGAAAGCACCGAGCCAGGAAACGAGCTCATTGAGATCGACGTGCCCGAACTCCCCCGGATGTCAAGCGCCGAAGCACAAGCCCGCGTATTGGCCGCGATTGCGGCCCGCGCCTATAGCGACGGACAAATGCGGCTCGTTTCCAACACTCACATCATCGACGCACAGGACATGGCCGATGTCAGCCGGATGCTCTCGAAAATCCCTCAGGAAGAACTCTCCGAGATTATCGAGCGCACGGTGCGCAATCCGGCGATGCTGGAGGACTCCAGCCTAGCAAACCTCGCAAGCATCCTGCACTCTGGGCAGCAGTTAGGCTCCGCCCACATTGAACGTCGCAACAACGGCCAAGAGTCCCTCAATCACCACTGAATCGGTCGTCAGGCCGGACTTAGTCTCATCATTTCGCCGTTGACGGCACGTGCCGGCGTGCTCGTATGGGCGGGACGCTCAGCACACGAGGAGGCGTTCGCGGGCGCGGGTGGCGGAGACATAGACGAGGTTGCGGTCGCGACGGTCGTCCCTGGCGTACAGGGCGGAGGCGTCGCGCACCGCTACCGCCCGGTACTCCAGGCCCTTGGCGCGGTGCATCGTCATGACGCGGACGGCGTCGGGGAGGGTCTCCTCGTTAGTGGTCCGTCCGACCTCGACGGCGGGTATCTCCGCCTCGGTGAGCAGCCCCACAGTGTCCTCCACGTCCTTGCGGCTGGCACGCACGACGGCGATCTCCTGGCACCTCATCGGCCTGTCCTGGTCCGGATTGACGAGGCGTCGCAGCCACTCGGTCAGGGCGGCGTCGGGGTCGGGCGGCAGCCCCGCCTCACCAGGCCGGTCCACCGGTGGACCGGAGAAGACTGAGCGGGCGCCGCGGAGAGTGTCGGACTGCTCGTCGAGGTCGTCGGCGTCGGGGTCAGCCACGCCGAGGGACCAGGAGAGGATCTCCCTGGAGGTGCGGTAGTTGACAGTAAGCCTGCGCGAGCGCCCTCGTGTCTTAATGCCGAAACGGCTCAGCGGGACGGGGCGCCCGTAGATGCGCTGGTGGGCGTCGCCGACGATGAAGAGGTCATCCTGCCCCGGGGGGACGACGCCACGCAGAAGACGCCAGTGCGCGGCGGTGAGGTCCTGCGCCTCATCAACCACGACGTGCCGGATTCCCAGGCGCTCTGCGAGCTTCGAGTCGCGGCCCAGGAGAAGAGCAGCCCGGTGCGGGACCTGCGACCACAGGTAGCGGCCGTCAATATCGAGGGCGTTGGTAAGCCGCTCATAGGCTTTCCACACGCTAAGACGCTGGCGTCGGGACAGGCGCGAGCCGCGGCCTACTCGCGGGGTCGCGAAGTAGTCGTCCCGGCTGCTTATGGCCCCCGTGAGGATGACGGACTCGATCTCCTCGGCGAGGTCGAGGCCTACCGGCAGACCCGTCATCCCGTCGGCGGCATCCGCGACGTAGTCCCTGTACTCACTGGAAGTCAGTGCCCGGCGTCCGTCCAGCCACTTCTCTCCCTCAGGGGACTGCCGCAGGACCCGGTGGGCGAGCGCGTCCACGGTCAGGACCCCCACGCGGCTGCCCGCCAGTCTCTGCCCGGCCAGTGTGTCGAGCTGGGTGCCGATCGTGGTGGCGAGGTTCTTGGTGTAGGTCAGCAGGAGGACCGCGGGCATCAGCCCGGTGGCCCGCTCGGCGGTCTGCTCGCACAGGAAGCGGGCACGGTGAATGGCGGTGACGGTCTTGCCGGTCCCGGCGCCGCCGGTGACCCGGTAGGGGCCGTTCCAGCCCGTGTGCCGAGCGAGAGAGGCCTGGGTCGGGTGGAGCCAGACGCGCCACGCCGCCAGGGGCCCCTCGAAGGCCGCCTGGACGGCCGCAGAGTCCTCGGCGTCGACGAAGACGATCTGGGAGATGGGGCGGCGCATGGCCTCAACGAGGTCACCTGTGTCAACCTCCCCGACGGCGAGGTACTCCTCGCGCACGGACTGGACGTCCTTGCCCGCCAGGAGGTCGAGGACAATGACGCCCTGCGTGAGGGGCAGCTCCTCTGCGACGGACTCCGCCTCCTGCATGGTCCGGGCGGCTACGAGCTCCTCGGCGGAGTCCTGCCGTATCCCCAGCTCGACCAGTACAGCGGGATCCCAGCCGTGAAGGGGCGACGGCGTCGCGGGGGCCGTCGGCGCCGCAGCAGCCTCCGTGTCATTCACCCGCTGCGTATTCGCGGTCCTGGCTTTATCCGGTGAACCCGTTCTATCCGCGTCCTGCCCGGCAGCGGGACGGCTCGCGGCAGCCTCCTCGGCCTCCAGCTCGCGGGAGGCTCGGACGGCATTGGCGTCGAAGATGTCCAGGGCACCGGTTGCCGTGTTGACGCCGACCGTGACGCGCTCGGCGTACTTGTTCGCCTTGTCGTGCGTGTCCACGGCGAGCAGGCCGTAGACGTCGGCTCCGGCCTGGATCATGACGGCGCGGTGGTTGAGGTCGACGCGGGCGGTGCGCACGCGCGGGTCCGCGGCGTTCTTGAGCGACTCAATGTTCAGGCCCGGGCGCCCGGTCTGGATCTTGGCCATAAAGGCCAGGACCTTGCTCTTGAGGGTGCCGTCCAACTTGTCGACCTGGCGGGTGAAGCGCCGTGTCATGAAGATGATGGGCATCATTTCTCTCCTGCGAGGTGAGCCATAATGAGATCGGTAGCACGGTCTGCGGCGTCCAAGGCGTTGAGGACGGTGAAGCCCCGCGCCTGGAGGTAGTCGTCACGTTCGGGGGCCGCGTCCACGACGACGGCGAGGTGCTCGTCGTCCCAGAGGAGCTCAATGGGCCAGCTGACGCGATCGTCCCCGACCTCCTCCCCCACGAGGGGAAGCCTCGCCCCGCGGTGTCGCAGCGCCTCCGTGCACAGGCGGAGCTTGCTGCTGACAAGGTCGAGGACCTCCTCCCACGCCGCGGCCTGCCCGGCGTCCTCCGTCCCACCGGGGCCAGGCGGGGGCGGTGTCTCCGGCTCCTCCGCCCGGGTACCGTGGGCGGGCGCCACGGTGGCGGACTCGGGCGGGGCCTCCAGGATGGTGGGGGTGGAGGCGGTGAAGGCGCAGGCCTCCCGCGGGGGTGTGGGGCCGTGCGCGGGTGAGATGCCGAGCATCTGGAGGACGTTGCCCCACCGGAGCCAGTCGTGCCACAGCTCGGCGAAGCCGGGCCGGACGACGTCCGTGTCGGCGTCGGGAAGACGCAGGTAGGCGCTCACGCTGTGCTCGGGGCGGGTGGGGTCCTGCACGGACAGGATGATCGGCAGGCCCGTTGCGGTGCGGCAGGGCAGGAGGAGGACGTCCTGGGGGCCGGTGGTCGGGACGGGGGTGCCGGCGCCCAGGGAGTCAATGGCCGCCGGCAGGGCGTCCGCGGGCACGTAGCAGGGCGGGAGGGAGGGGTCCTGGTGGCTGCCCGCCAGGGCCACGGCGACGGCGGCGGCCGCCTTCTGCCACAGGTCGCTGTCGGGGTCCTGGAGGATGGCTGTGAGCAGGTCCAGCGGGTTGGACCACAGGGCCGTGGTGCGCGGATCCTCTAGCCGAGCAGCCACGTCGGTGCGCACGGTTGAGCTCATCCACGGCGCCGACACCGCCCTGGCGGGGTTGTCGAGCTCACGCTGGGCCTCCTCGACGTCGTCCCAGGTCAGGGAGATGACCAGCTCCCCGCTCCGGCGCAGGTCGTGGCGGAGGCGCGCGTCGTCGCCGAGCCGGTTGAGACCTCCCTGGCCGGCGTGGAAGGCGCGTCCGTCGAGGTAGACGTTGATGGTGGCGCCGCGGCGGTCCTCCCTGAAGAGGGTGTAGTCGGGGATGGTCCCCCGCACCCGGCTCTGGGCGCGCACCACCCACCTGATGAGGTCGGTGTCGTCAGCGGACGGGACGGTCAGGCGCATGCTGGTGTAGCCGTCACCGGTGTCGACGGGCGTCACCCTGCCGCCGTGGGCCTCGGCCCAGGCGGCGAGGTAGCGGCGGAAGCGGGCTTCGAGGACGGACTCGGGCTGGGCCTGGACGGTGATGTCGTCCAGGGAGTCGATCTTCTCCGTGGCCCACGGTTCCAGCAGGTTCTCAAGGACCTCGATGCTGCGACGGCGTGAGGCCAGCTCGAGGTGAATGGTGGGGAGGACGCCGAGCACGCAGTGATGGCAGCCGTCCCTGCTGCCCGCGCAGCGGCAGGAGCGCAGGTGGGTGAGGGCCCAGTCCAGGACGCCGCGCAGGACCTCGGGGTCGGCGTAGCGGTCGAGGTAGCCGGTGCCGCCGGGAACGGTGTCGGCGACCACCAGGTAGCGGGTGGGCACGCCCTTGCTGCGTCCGGGCACGTCGCGGATATCCAGGTGCTGCGGGTCCCCGCCCAGGTCGAGTCGGATGCCGAGCATGAGCGCGGCCTCGAGCGCGACGAGCTCGGCGGGGTCGTCCAGGGCGGTCTCGGGCAGGAGGACGCGCAGCGCCTGGGTGGTGAGCTCGTGCTTGAGGTATACGCGGGTCCACTTCTCCTTCTCGCCCCGGCGGGTGCGGCAGAAGCCGCGGTGCCGCACGGCCTGACCAGCGTTGCTGCCCTCACGCAGGTCGACGACGCCGCACATGGTGCAGGTGAGGAAGCCCGGGGCCTGGTGCTCGGTGCCGCCGACGACAAGGCCGGGTCCGGAGCGTGAGAGCGGGCCGAGATTGTAGCTACGGACGACGGCCCGGCTCAGGTGCTCCACGCCGAAGGTGTAGTCGCTCAGGCGCCAGGCGGAGGTGACGGAGTCCTGGGGGTCTACGCCCCAGGCCATGTCGAAGGCGAGTCGGGAGCGCTCCTCCATGGAGTCGGTGATGGTGGTGTCCTCGATGCTCGCCACGGAGGAGACCCGTCGCAGAGGCCTCATGGTGACTCGCTGACCCACGTCGGTGACGCCGAGGCTGTGGCACTGGGGGCAGCCCTCCGCCCGCGGGCTGGGACCGGACCAGCCGCAGGCGGGGCAGACGCAGGTGAGGTCCGCGGTGGCCTCGTCGGCGTTGAGGTCAATGGCGTCCACGACCACCTTGCGGCCGTAGGCGTAGAAGCTGGCCCCGGGTGCGAGCTCGCTCAGGGCGGTGGCCGAGGGGCGGGTGACCTCGTAGTCGACGTTCTGGATGTCCGAGGTGGCGCTGTCCTGGCTGTCGCCGCGCCACCACAGGTGCGCCTCCAGAGTGGTGGAGTCGTCCAGGAGGTTGTAGCCGGGCAGGAGGCCCTCGCGTCCCAGCGCGGTGAAGGTCTCGTTGATCTCGGGGTCGTTGAGGTGGCGCGTCTGACGGCCGCGGAGTGCCCTCGCCTCCCCACGGAGGCGCTCGAGGTCGCGTTCGTCCGCCTCGTCGCAGTGCCCGAGAGCGAGAAGGCGGTCGATACTGGCCCGTGTCTGCTCGCTCTGCTCACGCAGGGCACGGGTCTCTGCGTTCCACCGACTGGCGATCCTGTCCACGGCGGCGGGCAGGCCAACGCGGCAGTGGGCGATGAGGTGGTCACGGGCGGGGGCGACCTCACCAGGGAAGAGCGCGAGGAAGGAGTTGACGAGGGTCTCGGCGTGGGCGGAGACGTAGCCGGTGAACGTGTCGAGCCAGCAGGGCGCCGGGTCTGCGGTCTCTCCCCCGGTCCCGCTGAGACCGGGGCGGCGCGCGTCGCGCCACTGCTCGAAGACCGTCCTGATGCTGCCGGGCGGCGCGGGGACGGAATCGGGGACGGCGGTGTCCAGGACGTGGGCGGTGAGCTGGCGGGTGAGGAGCTCGGTGGCGCGCAGATAGGCGGCCGGGGGCCGCACGACGCCGTCGAGGAGCTCAGCGGGCTCCTCGAGGTAGGGCATGGTGCGGGTGGTGGGACGCACGACGGCCAGGACGAGGGCGTTGCCGTCACTACGGCCGGCGCGGCCCACGCGCTGGAGGTAACTGGCGGTGGTGCGGGGCAGGGAGGCGAGACAGACCACGGAGAGGTCCCCGATGTCCACGCCGAGTTCGAGGGTGGGGGTGCAGGTCAGGACGTTGGGGTCCGTGCCGGTGTCGGAGCGGGCGAAGGCCTCCTCCAGCTCCTCGCGGCGCTGGCGGTCCAGGAGGGCGGTGTGCTCCCGGGCCTTGATGGGGCGCAGGCGCCCCTGGGTGTAGAGGGCACGGTAGTAGTCGGCGCCCTGCCCCACCCCGCCCTCTGAGGCGGCCTGGCCCGGGGCGGGGCCCAGGGTCCCGGTGCAGTGCCGCCGGGTGCACCGGGCACCCGTCCAGACGGCGCCGCGCTCCGGGGCGACGGTGAGGACCTGACGGCACCGGTCGCACACGAGCCTGGCGGCCTCACAGGTGTCGATGACCAGTCTCTGCGGGTTCAGCCCGTAGGTGCGGCCGGTGGGCGTTGACCGGGAGTCCAGGACGCCCCGGCCGGCCAGGAGCTCGGCGGCCTCGCGCAGGAGAGCCCCCGCGGAGCCGTCCGTCGGGGCGTCGCTGACGTCCAGGCAGCGTCGGGTCCAGTCCCCCGCCCAGGTGGTGGGGGCGCCGTTCAGGGTGATGAAGTCGCTGTCCTTGTCGGTCCTGCCGGTAGTGAGGAACCCGGGGCGGGCGCTGCGCGGGCCGAAGCGGCGCATGGCCCGGTGGCGGGCGCCGCCTCCGACGAGCCAGGTGCGCCCGTCCTGGTCGCGGTAGGGATTCAACCAGTGGTGGGCGATGCCTCCGGCCAGGCGGAGGTGGTCCAGGAGCCCGAGGAGCCACTGCTCGTAGGCGCGTCGGGGCGCTTGGGTCCCGGGGACGTAGCCTGCGCTGTTGAGGTGGGACTCGCGCAGGATATCGGCGACGTCGGAGAGGTCCTCACCGGTGAGGTCGACGTCGACGTTCCAGGAGCCGGTCAGCTCCAGGGTGCGTCCGAGGCGGGCGAAGAGCCCTGCCTCCAGGTGGGCCTCCTGGACGAGGCGCTCCCGGACGGCCTTGTGGCGTGCCCCGCCCTTGTCCGCGGCGAGCCAGGTGTTGTCCCGGTCCCAGCCCATGCGTCGTACCAGGGACGGCGGGGCCAGGAGGTAGAGCTCCTGGTCGCCCTCGTGGCGTCGTGTCGTAGCCGGGACGAGGTTGTGGGAGAGGTCCTCAAGGGTGGCCCGTCCTCCGGCGGCGCAGGCGGCGCGGTAGAGGGCGGAGCGGAGGTTGAAACGGAAGGCGCGGGCCTCGATAAAGGCGGCCCGGTGGGCGGCGTCCTGGACGGAGTCGGTGAAGACGAGGGTCTTCTTCTCCTCGTCGGGCAGGTGGGTGGAGCCGAAGGCCTGGGACAGGGCGACGGACAGGAGGGTGGAGGCGGCTGTGCCCATGAAGCGGACGGCGTCCCGGGTGCCGCAGGCGGGGCAGGTGTCGCGCCTCGCGTCGTCCCCGGTCAGGGGCTGGTGGACGGGGATGAAGCGCTGGTGGGCCTCGGAGTCCGGGTCGGGGCGCAGGAGGGCGGGACCCGAGGGGTCGAGGAGGTGAGCGTCCTCGGGGTCGGCGGCGCGCATGAGGTAGCGCAGGTGGGAGTGGTCGGTCGAGGAGACGCCCGCCTGCCAGATGGCCAGGTGGTGGGCGTTCAGGGCGCCCTCGGTGTGGCGCTCGGCGGTGCCCGGCCTCAAGGCGGCCCAGCCGGAGGCGCCGCAGGAGCGGCAGTAGACGGCGGGGAGGAAGGTGGCGCCTTCCTCCTTCACGGTGGTGGGGGTCCACCAGGTGAAGGAGGGTTCGGCGGAGACCTCCCGCAGGAGTCGGTGGACGTCGCGGACCCAGAGCTGGACCTGGACGTCAATGAGGGGACGGAGGCGTCCTGTGGCCGGATCCTGTGTGCGGGCGTAGGAGGCGAGGGCGAGGAGGCGGCTGAGGGCGCTGACGCCGACCCTGCGGGTGGCGGGGTCGGTGGAGTACCAGGGGCGCATGGTCGCCCGCCCCAGGGCCATGAGGGCCTCATCGACGGTGACGGGGCGCGTGCCCAGGACTCTCAGGAGGGTCTGGCCTACGGCGTGCCCGGTGAGCCGCTGGCCCAGTGCGACGGGGTCGGAGAGGTCGTCGGTGGCGGGCCTGCCGTCGCCGGTGACGAGGACGGACTGGGCCAGACGCCTCCAGCCAGCGGCGTCCGTGGGGGCGCTGACGGCGGCGATGTCACCCGGGTCCGGGAAGATGCGGGTGGCGTTCTCCCCCGGCCCGGGGAAGGCCTCGTCGAGGGTGAAACGGTCCTCGGTAATGACGCAGTCCGCCTCGAAGGGGCGTCCAAAGACGGTCCGGGCGAGGTCCCGCATGGGGGCGGTGGCCGCGTTAGCGCCGCCCGGATCGGGGCGGCCGTCCGGGGAGCGCGAGGAAGTGAGGTCGCCCAGGGTCGCGGAGGTGGCGACGGGGACGACGTCCCCCAGGGGCCGCCCCGGCCGGGCGATGCCCAGGGCAGCGCCGAGGCGGCGCAGGAGCATGGCGACGTCGGTGCCCTGGGCGCCGTCGTAGGTGTGGAACTCGTCCAGGACGAGGTACTGCAGATCCTGCCCGGCGCCGCGCCACAGGTCCGCGTGACGGGGGTCCATGAGGAGCAGGTCGAGCATCTTGTAGTTGGTGAGCAGGATGTGGGGCGGGTGGGTGCGCAGGGTGTCCCGGTGGTCGATGACGTGCTCGGCGCTCATGACGCGGTGGTGCCCGTCACCGCCGATGTAGAGGCCGACGCGCACCCCGTCCAGCTCGGGTGCGCTGCTCACGGTCCGGGCGATGCGACGGGCCTGGTCGGTGGCCAGGGCGTTCATGGGGTAGAGGATGATGGCGGTAATGCCGCTGAGGCCCCTGCCGTGGGCGCGGCGCGCGTGGTCCAGCAGGGGCAGGAGGAAGGCCTCGGTCTTGCCGCTTCCGGTGCCGGTGGTCACGAGCGTGGGCCGTGGTGCGTGGTCGCGGCTGCTCAGGCGCTCAAAGGCGCGGGCCTGGTGCAGGTAGGGGGTGAACCCGGCAGGCATCCAGCTCAGGGGGCTGGCCCAGGTGGGGGTAACACTGCGGAAGGGCGGACGCAGCCTCAGGTAGGGGCCGCGGAAGATGCCGTGCTCGGAGGAGTCGAGGAAGGCGGCCAGGACGTTGCGCGCGGCCGGGTCGGCCAGGGAGTACGTGGTGGACAGGTACTCCACGAGCCCGGTGCGGACGTCCTCAGCCAGGAGGCTCGGCAGGCTGGGGGTGAAGGCGGCGTGCCTGCCCCGGGACGGTGCATGGGTGCTCATTGCCAGCCGCCTGCGGGGTGGGGGCCTGGGGACGGACACTGTCCTGAGAGCGTCCAGGGGCAGGTGCGGGAGTCGAATGTCTTGCGTCGGGCCAGTGAAGCGGTCAGCGCGAGGCTGTACGTCTCATTGATCCAGCGTGCGACCAGCAGGCTTGAGACCATGGCGGCTCCAGCGGCCCGGAGCGTCAGGGTGGCGTCTCCAACGGATGCCCCGGTGGTCCAAGTGTCATCAACGACAAGGACATGACCCCACTCACCGTTTCCTTCCTCGACGGTGAGGGAGCCGCTGCCGGCTATCTGGTGGGCCTGATGCGGGACAGTGGTCGGCCGGAGGTGGAGACGGGTGAGGCCAGCGAGAGCTGGAAGGGCCCGCACCATGTCTCCAAGAATGTGCGCGAGCGCGTGGTAGCGGTGAGAGGGGTGGCTGAGTGAGGGGATGTAGGTGATCGCACTGATAGGGGTCCCGCTCAGTGCTGCCAAGCACGCGTTGTGCTGAAGCATCTCGGCAAGAAGGGCTCGTACCTGCCCGTAGTCCCGGTTGAGCACTCCATTCTTATAGTTCCGCATCATGTACCCGGTCTGCTGTCCCCCGACGGCATAGATGCCGAAACCCACCCGGTCGGGCACGGCCCCGGGGACAGCGAGAAGACGCTGGCACGAGCGGCAGCGGGATGAGTCGGGAGCCAGTTCGGTGCGGCACAGGGGGCACAGGGGTACGTCTGCGGCTGTAGCATTGCGGGTGTAGGTACTTAATTGGCTATTGAGCACCTCGGTGTTGCGGTTCATGTTTTCTCACTGCACTCCGAGGAGCTGGCGCTCGTGGATGATGGTGTCCACCGTGTTCAGGACGTCCTGGCTGCGTCGGGCTACTGTGACGCCGGGGCGGTGGGCGTAGTGGGCTCCCCAGGTGGTTTCGCGCGTGACTCTCTCGGTAAGGATGAGGCCGCGGCCGTGGTCGAGGGCCTTGCGGGCCTGGATGCGGGTTCCGGAGTGCTCGCCCGCGGCGACGACGACGGTGGCCAGCCCGTACCCGCTCATGACGGCGTTGCGCATGGGGAAGGTGATGCGCGACCCGTGCGTGCCCGGGGGGAACTGGGTGGCGACTAGTCCTCCCGCGGCCACGACGCGGCGGCGCAGGTCCTTGTTTCCCGCCGGGGAGGTGGAGTCGATCCCGGTGCCCATTATGGCCACGGTGCGCCCGCCCTGGGCCAGGGCCTCCTCGTGGGCGACGGTGTCCGTACCCGCCGCGAGCCCGGAGACGACGGTCAGGCCCTGGCCGACCAGTGCGGCCGTGACCGTGCGCGCGACGTCCGCCCCCGCGTCGTCCAGGCGGCGCGTGCCGACGACGCACACCCCCAAGTCGTGCTGCCGAAGCGATCCCTCGGCGTAGAGCAGGGCGGGGGCCTCGCGGACCTCGGCGAGGGTGGTGGGGTAGGCGGGGTCGAGGATGCTGGTGATCGTCATGCCGGTGGCGAGCCACTTCGAGATGTCCTGCCGGGCAGCCTCCACCAGGGCGTCAGGGCCGAGGGGGAGCTCTACGGCGCCGCCCCGCAGCTCGTCCAGGACCGCCTGCGGGTCGCGGGTCTCCAGCAGACGCAGGACACGCTCGGGCTGACTGACGTCCCGGGCGGGCGCACGGGTCACCGCCAGGACGAGCGCAAGACGATCAAGGTCAGCCACGTCCGCATCATAAGCGGCCCCACCGACACGGTTTCGGCGCACTGGTTCTAGCGTCATGACCCGGGCCGCCTCTCCTGTGCACCTTGGCCACCATCCCCCAGGGGCCGGCCAGCGGCGTCAGTGAGGCCGGCGGCGGCGAGGCGGCGGCAGAACTCGGCGTGGGCGGCGGTCATCTCGGCCTCGCGGTCGGCCTTGGTGAAAGGGGCCTCGTAGCGGGAGAGGAAGTCGGTGTAGGGGCCGTCCTCGTACCAGGTCTCAGGCGGCTGGTCGGCGCAGGGGTCGAGCCCCGCCTCCTCCATGTCCTGGATGTAGGACATGAGGGTGGGGTAGTCGGCCTTGTCTTGGTGGACGCCGTAGGCCTGGTGGTGCCTGGCGATCTGGTGGCCCAGGGCGTCAAACCACATGGTGTGCTCGTACTTGCGCAGGACGCCGAACTGGGCGCGGTAGATGAGGCAGAGCTGCTCGGCGGTGAGCCCCAGCATCATGGCGCCCAGGGCGTCGGTCTCCACCAGGGCGGCACGGCGTTCGTAGTCGCTGCGCAGGGGCGTGTCCATGGTCCAGGTGGACAGGCCGAGGTCGCCCGCGTGGTCCCAGGTAATGTGCTCTTCCCCCGCCTGCGGGTCAGCGGGGTGCGGGGCCTCGGCCCGCGCCCGCTTGCCGACGGCGAGGGCGGGCCAGTCGGCGAAGGCGGGGGTCCACGCATCCTTTGGGTCCGTCAGAGGAGCGAGAGCCTTCCACAGGGGCTCGAAGTCCCGGGTGAGGCAGTTGAGGCGAAGCGTCCGCAGCAGCAGGTAGCGCCAGGCCGGGTGCTTAAGAGGGGCGGGGAGCTTCTCAATAAACTCGGTGTGAAGATCCGACTTACCGCTTACCTTGACAAAGTAGTCAGCGGGCAGGGAGCACCACACACCGCACATGAGGACGGTCGCGAGGGCGTCTTCCGGACGGGGTGAGAACCCCGCCGAGAACTCCCCCGAAGAATCGCCGCTTCGCGGCGATTCTTCGTGTTGACATGCGTGGACAGGCGCAGCGCATGTCGACGCCGTACACGAGTGTACGGCGTGGACATGCGCTGCGCCTACGGGGACGAGGGCAGGGACCAGTGAGCGCACGAGCCCGGGAACAGTCATCCGCCGCACTGCGACACGCCAGTAGTCCCAAGAGGGAACTCCACTCCAGCGATCAATGCGGGCCTCGTACTGCTCGCGGGCCACAGCGGGCTGATAGTTGGTGCGAGGGATGCAGAACTCAGGAAGCTCCTCCAAATCCCATGGATCATAATCGGAGTTGTGTTTCACAACCTCGCGAGGATTCTTAGCAAAAGGAGTTCCCACGTAGAAGTGAGGTCCTTGTAGGATCACATCACCCCAAAATGGAGGTACTTCTGTGCGCCACACCATAGTCCCATCCTGCTTCGCACCTGTTTCATTCCAAGACATCGAAACACGAACATTCCGGGACCCAGACATGGTAGAATTATGCGCCAAAGATGCCAGCACTTCCTGGTGGTCTTGAAGAAGTGGCCGCATCAACCGGGCTTGAGAAGCAGGAGTTTCGGAATCGTCGACGAGCTTACTCCAGACGCGGAGCACACTCTCATCAACCTTCACAATGCGTGCACAATGAGCACGTCTATCCCACCCGCCCTCTCGCAATTGAACCCCAGGTTTCTCGTCAGAGGTCGATCCACCAAGCGACCCCTCAAGAGTTTCAATAAGCTGCAAGCCAACAGCCTGAAGAAAATCAATAGCTCCGGGAGCGCCATAGATGTTCACACTAAAAAAAGTATGATGGTCTACTTCCTCAAATAAGACTGCCTCGTTCTCGAAGCACCAGTGCCTTCTGAGACGCTTAAACACACCCTCGCGAAGTTTCCCGGCCTTCGGATCCATAAAATGACCTTCAGGATGGAGAAGGCCAGCAGAACCAACTTCACTCATCGAACGCCAAACGCGCACCATAAACACCATATAGAGGTTGGTGCGAATACCTGACAACACATCATATTCTGAAGATGAGCCCAGAAATGCGGTAGTTCCAGCCGCAGACGCAAGGTCTCCCTGATATCTTGCAGATGCCTCAGATCTGGCGAGCACTTGCTCACGAAGCGTCTTGACAGCAGCAATAGGCTCCTTCTTCAAGTCGGTCAGCCCAAACCAGGGGTCGATCTCAGCCAAAGTGAGATCATCCTTCCAGTCCAGGCGCACCCACGGCGGGTTCCCAACCTGGAGGTCGAAGCCGCCGCGGGTGAAGACCTGGGCGAAGTCGAGCTCCCAGTGGAAGAATCCCTCCTTCTCGGTGATCTCCTGGACCGTGGCGAGCCAGGGGTGCAGCACCTGGCACTCGACGAAGGGCCGCATACCGGTCTCGGCGCGCTCGGCGCGCTCAATGAGATTGAGGTCGTCGAAACCCGCCTGATCCACCAGACGCTCGCTGTCAACCGTCTGCACGGAGTCCAGACCCAGGATGTCCTCCAAGGTGGCCAACCACTCGCTCCAGTCGGGCAGCTCCTGCCGCCTGTCCAGCGGCCAGAAGGACAGGGCGCACCAGGCGTTCATGACGGTGCGCAGGCGCTGGTACATGGAGTCGGGGTCCGCGAGCGCGTTCTCAATGCGCTCACGGGTCACTGTGGAGGGCGGGGCCTGCAAGGCGTCGGGCATCCCCCAGACCTCAATGCGGCGGGAGGCCTCCTGCTCACTGACCTCCAGGCGCCGTGCCGCGATAGCCCAGAGCCTCTCCACGCGCCCGGCCAGGGCGATCAGGCGCTCCTCCTGGCTGGCTCGCCTGACCGTACGCCTGCGCAGCTCCTTCTCCGCCTTGCGGCGTCTGTCCTCATCGGTCCTGCGTGCCTGCTCGGCCAGGTCGATCTGTTGGATCTCGCCGCCGAAGAGCGCCTCGGTAATGACTGTCCCGGCACCGGCTGAGCCGACCGGTGCCACCGGGGCGCAGGCCGCCTGCTGATCAGCGGCTTCGTTCTCCAGAAATGCCTCGACCAGGGCGGCGTTGGCGTCGCGGCGCAGCACGTCATCGCGGCGGTGGTCGGGCCGCTTCAGCATGGTCTTGCGCCAGGTCCGCATGGCCTTGGCACCCGCCGAGTCGAGCTCCTTGGCCTGCTTGGCGTCAGCCACGGCGCCCCAGGTGGCTGAGGGCAGGAGGAAGTGGTGGACCTGCCCGGTGCCCAGGGTCCCCAGGGGCACGGCGGCCAGCCCCTGGTCCGTGGGGACCTCCTTGCTGTGCAGGGTCCTGGCCTTGCGCAGGGCGACCAGGTCGTAGGTGGCGCGGCGGGCCCCGATGAGGGAGTTGCCGCGCCTGAGGTGGAGGCCGAACCAGGGGGCGGCCAGGTGGGGCTGCATGACGTTGAGCCACATGGAGACCTCGGCCAGCTCCACGGCGGTGGCGTTGAGATCCACGCCGTAGACCCGGTGCAGGGCGATCCACGCCTTGACGCGGCGCCGCTCGGCGGGCAGCCGGTCGGCGTCGATCGTCTGCCCGAGCTCCTTCTGCCTGCGCTCCAGGTAGACCTCGGCGAGCTGGTTGACGGCCTCGTTGGCGAAGGCCCCTGAGCCCAGGGCGGGTTCGCACACGCGCACGTCCAGGACCTCTGCGGCGGTCGTGTCCTCAGTGAAGAGCTCGGCCAGGGAGTGGCGCACCACGCACTGGGTGAGGACCTCGGGGGTGTAGTAGGAGGCGGAGCGCTCACGGTCGCGTCCCGACAGGCGGTAGGCGAACTCCCCCGCGCTGTAGCGGCGGATGCGTCTCTCCCCCGTCGTCGGGTCCGTCACCCTCACAATGTCGGAGTCCGCGTAGCGGCCCGAGCTCGCTTCGGGCACCAGCCAGGAGCCCTTGGAGGCGTCCCCGCCCTTGGCGACCTCCACCATCGGCTGGGTGGTGAGGACCCCGGAGTAGGACATGAGGCCCTCGTAGACGGCGCCGAGCTGGTTAATGCCCAGGTTCGCGTACGAGATCCACCCGCCGCGCCTGCGCGCCCCGCGTGATCCCTTGCCCGTGGGGGTGGACAGCAGCAGGAGGCGGAGCACCCGGTGGAGGGCGGCGTCGGAGAGCCAGTGGCGCACCCGGCCGTCCGTGCCGTCAATGAGCGAGGTGCGGGAGCGGGAGAACAGGTCCGCGCGCAGGTCCTCCACCGGCATCTCCTGCACGCCGGGGACGTCACCGGACACCAGGCGGAAGAGGACGTCGAGGGAGGCGTGGATGTGGTGGGTGCGCGCGGCGGAGGCGGGCAGCTCCTCCAGGCACAGGTCGCGCAGCCGGTCCAGGCCGTAGCCCGAGGCGTAGTCGTCCGACGCCGTGGGCAGGACGCCCAGCTCCGGGTGGGCCTCGGCGAACAGGAGGAAGAGCAGCCGGTACAGGAAGCGCAGGGACTGGCGGGCCAGCTCGTCCGGAAGGTCCGGGTCCAGGAGGTCCTCGTCCTCCCCGGCCTCGCGCATGGAACGCACCACGTCGCCGGCGACGATCTCCACGCTGCGGCGCAGGCCGTCACGCAGCTCGGCGGAGACCCCCACGGCGTGGTTGGTGGAGTCCTGGGTCAGGGAGTCCATGACGGTGGTGCCCTCGGGTGTGGGCAGGAGGACCTCGCCGCTCATGAGCCCGGCCACGCGGGCCAGGCCGCCTGACGTCGTCGCCTCCCGGCGCTCCATGGCGGTCACCAGGTCCAGGGCCAGGTAGCGGCCCTCGGACCAGCGCGGGGCGTCAGTGAGCAGGGCCCAGCGGCCTGCCAGCACCAGGGCGTAGCGGGCAGCGGCATCGGAGGCGAAGAGCTCGGACAGGGCCCGGGCCACGGTGAAGACGGCTTCCGGCTTCCCGCTCGCACTCGTGCGGCTCAGGGGCGTCACGAGCTCCCCGGTTCCGGGCGGCGCCTGGTCCACCGCCCCGCCTGGCGCCCGCTCCTCGGCCAGCAGGTCCCCGATCCCGTCCGTCGCGCAGGCCTCCAGCACCACGAGGGCGTGGCCCCCGGGGCCGCGCACGTCCAGCAGCACCGGGACCACGAGCTCGCGCTCGCCCTGGAGGGTGACCAGCTCGGTGCGGTGGCTCGTCTCCAGGGCGGCAGCGGCCTCCTCGCAACCGGCGGCACCGGGCGGATCAGGGAGGAGGCCGAGAGCCCCCAGGAGGCGGTCGTGGGCGGGGGCCAGGAGGCGGGCGGAGGTCTGCCTGGCCGTGTCATCACGCACACCGCCGGCCACCGCGCCGCCAGTCCCCTCGGTGGCGTCCAGGGCCTGGTGGACGGCACGCAGGTAGTCCCCCGACACTGAGAGCAGCCCGTGAAGGGGGTCGGCACCGCCTGCCTTGGCCTGTGCGCGCCAGCCCTTGACCAGGCCGGAGAGTCGTGCCGGGAAGCCCTCGGCGAGCCAGTGGGCGGAGAGGAACTCGGTGTCGTTGACAATGACGTCGTCCATCACATGCTCCTGGGGACGATGACGGCCAGCAACCGGACATGGGGCTCCCCGGTCACCTGCATGGAGGTGATGAGGTCGTCAATGCCCTGGGCCGTGCGTTCAATGCGCTCCCGTCTCGCACGGGAGACCGATGGCAGGGTCAGGTGGTCCAGGCTCTCCTGGTGCCAGACGGACAGGCGTTCGCGGTCGGCCTCCAGGCGCGCGTCGAAGTCGCCCTCGAACTCCGCACGGCGCCTGCGCAAGGCGGTGGTGGCGGCTTCCAGTGCCACGGGAACACCCGGGCGCAGCCGCTCCAGGAGCTCCTCCTCCAGCGCGCCCGTGTTAATGGCGCGGTCGTCCAGGCCCGCACGGCGCAGGAGGGTCACCATGTCCTCGACCCCGACCACGGACGCACTGGCCGAGCCGGTGCGCCCCGCGCCCTCGACGCCGGCTCCCCGGGAGCCTCCCCCGGTGTGCGGCAGTGCCACGCCCACGGCGTCCAGGCTCGCAATGACCACCTGCCCGGCGCCGTTGGCCCAGGTCGCCTGCGTCAGGTAGGTGGGCTGGTCGACCTCGCCGGTCATCACCAGGGCGGTGCCGCGCTCGGTGACGCCCAGGCCCCGGTCGGCCGCCCACTCGGCCACCGGGTGAGCGGGGGTGAGGAACTGGACGTCCGGCCAGGCGTCACCGGAGCTGGTGGACTCCTGGGCGGCCTGCAGGCGCCTCTCGGCCAGCGGGCCCGAGCCGGTCACCGCGATGGCGTCCAGGACCGAGTCCTCGCCGCGCACGAGCTCCCGTGGCAGGTTGCGCAGACGGGTGCGCAGACCCGAGCGGAGCGCCACCGCGGAGTCCGTGCGCAGCTCCAGGAGGTCGTGCTTGCTGTCCCGGCGCACCTGGAGCTCCTCGCGCTCGGCAGGGGTCATCGTCCCGCGCAGGACCGCGGCGACGTAGTCGTCGTCATCCGCGAAGAGGCGCGCCACCTCAGCGGTGCCGCTCAACGCGCCGTCACGGTGGTGGTCCGTGCGCACCACCGGGGGCCGCACGTCCGGGGACTGCGCGTCCGTGGGCCGTGTACCCACCGGTGCGCCGCCCCCGGGCGCGTCTCCGGCCAGCCCCAGGGCGACGCGCAGGAACGGGTTGTCGGCGACGACCCTGGCGGGGGCCGCGGAGACGTCCTCGACGGTGCGCCCGCGCGCCAGGGCGTCCATGACCGTGCGCTCCTCCAGACCGCCGTCGTACTCGGTGACGTCCAGGTCCATGAGCACCCCGGCGTCGCCCAGTGCGCGGTTGGCCTCGTGCTCCTTGGTGAGCAGGGAGGTGACCACGCGGACCTCGCTCGTGGCCTCCTCGTCAGCCAGGGCCAGGGCGTGGATCGCGGGGGCGTGGCGCTGCCCGTAGCGGTCGATGCGCCCGTTGCGCTGCTGGAGGCGGATAAAGGACCAGGGGACGTCGTAGTGCACGAGCAGGTGGCACTGCTTGTGCAGGTTGAGGCCCTCGGAGGCCATGTCCGAGGCCAGGAGCACCCGGATCGGGGAGCGCTTCTGGCCGAAGGACTCCACAGTGGACTGGATGGTGTCGTCGGACTGGCTGGCGTAGAGGGTGCGGACCGCGTCCTTGGGCATGTGCAGGCGGCCGGGGAACTCGCGCGCCAGCATCTCAATGGTGTCAATGCGTTCGGAGAAGACGACGACACGGGTGTCGCTGTCCCGGCCCACACCGAGCTCCTTCAGGAGGGAGGTGAGCGCCCTGGTCTTGGCCGGAGCAGTCACCTGGGCGGTCAGGGAGTCCAGGCGCCTCAGGGCGCGCCGCTCAGCGGTCTGGGCGGCGCCGTTGGCGCCCGACAGGGTGCGCAAGCGGTTGGCGATAGTGGAGCGCAGGGCCTGCGGGGAGGACAGGAAGGCCTTGAACAGGGTCCAGGGGAAGAGGGTGCGGCCCCGGCCGGTCACGGGGGCGGACCCGCCCGCGGGGTGGAGCCACACCGAGTCCAGCTCGGCCATGACCTCACGCTCGGCGGCGCCGGGGGCCACCGGGTGGATGGTCGGCTGGAGGCGCTCACGCCAGCGGTCGGCGATCTCGGAGCGCACCTCCGGGCTGCCGCGGTGGCGGCGCACGTAGAGGTGGGCGATGTCAGCCGAGGAGTAGGAGCGGGGGTCGGCGATCGCCGTGGGGTCCAGCAGGGAGACGAGCTCGGCGAAGGACTCCGCGCTGCCGTTGTGGGGCGTGGCCGAGGCCAGGATGAGGGCGTCGGAGTTCGCCGCCAGGATCCGGGCCAGCTCGTTGTTCTGGGTGCCGCGGTTGATGAGGTTGTGGCACTCGTCGATGACGACGGCGTCCCAGCGGTGGGAGCGCAGGTGGTGGCGGTACAGGTGCGGGTTCTTCAGGGTGTCGATGGAGACGATCACCCGGTGGAAGTAGGCGAAGGGGTTGCGTCCGGCGGGCAGGTCCCGCTGGACGCGCTGGATGCCGGCGGAGTCCAGGCGCACCAGGGGGATGCCGAAGCGCGTGAACATCTCGTGCTGGAACTGCCTGAGGACCGCGCGCGGCGTCACCACGAGGACGCGGTCCCCGCGGCCGCGGGCAATGAGCTCGGACAGGGCGATGCCGATCTCCAGGGTCTTGCCCAGGCCCACCGCGTCGCCGATCAGCAGGCGTGGGCGCAGGTTGGACAGCATGGTCCGGGCCGGGCGCAGCTGGTAGTCCAGGTGGTCCAGGAGGGCGCGGTGACCGGCGACCACGCGGGTGTCCGCCACCGGGACCGGGCTGCGGCGCATGACGGCGTCCAGCCACAGGCGCGTACTCAGGAACGCCCCGGAGGTGTCCGGTACCAGGCGGACCTGACGCGGGTCGAGGCGCCGGACCTCGTCGATGGCGGAGAAGAAGGTGGCCTCGTGGTCCCGCACGAGCTCGGAGGCGCCCGTGACCTCCAGCCGCACGCCCGGGGTGGCCGGTGAGACCGTACGGACGATCCACTCCTCGTCGCGGATGACCACCCGCTCGCCGGTGGCGTAGGAGGAGAGCCCGTCGTCGGCCCGGGCGGCCGGGTGGCCGGACGGTCCGCCGAGTGGGTCCGGGACCGTGCACGAAAGTTCCATCGCCCGCTCCTCCACCAGCTCCGGCCGTGACAGCTGGCAAAACCCTACCAGCGCGCCTCGACTGCCCCAGCGCCACAGTCAGCGCCTGCATCGCCCGTGACCACACCGCGATGCGCACAACCGCGGGTGGGCTAAGGTGCGGAGTGACGGGGCTCGGACGAGGCGCCGTCGGGAGACGGGTCGCCCCGGCACAGGGCCCGTGTTGTGCGTTCGCGGACGACCGTGCAGTGCGCTCGGGAGGCCCAGGTCGGGGCGACGACTCACGGGGCCCCGCCCCACGGCTCACACCCGCCCCGCGGCGCCCTCTTCGTCCCATCGTTGGGAAGCGTCGGACTCTGTTCGGACCGCCTGTGACTGGATGGGTTGCCCTGCAGGCGATCCCGCGCTCGGCACGGTCGTTCAGATCCGAGCCAGCCGGTCCTCAGCGGTCGGCGCGTCCTGGGTGAGCTCCTGCAGCGCGCTACGGGCTGTTTCTGGATCATCGCGCACCGCAGCGGCGAGCTGGATGTGTCTCCACGCAATGCGCCCGCATCTGATCGCGTTCTGCCACCCGGGCTGCGCGTCGACTCCGAACTCATTGATGAGGAGCTCGATGACGTCCTCCAGACAGGGGCGGAACCGGGCCCCTCCGAGAGGGAAGTGGATCATCTGAAGGCCACGCGGAGAAGCGGGATCGAGGTCCTTCCTCTGAGCCGGTCGTGAGCGCGCCCTGTCCGAGACGTACATGGCGTGCAGGAGCTCGTCGCGGTGCGCATGCACCTGGAAGTGCGCGGAAGGCACCGCGCTGGACTGTGGCGACGCCAGATAGTCGTAGCGGAAGAGCGGAGCGCCCTTGGCCATTGACCTGACCTGGAACGTCGACTGATCCGTTCTCAGGTACCGCATATCCTTGGCCAGGCAGAGGCGGTAGGAGACCTCCAGCTTGAGGATGGGCCGGGAGTCGACCGTCAGGAGAGGCGGAGCGTCCTTCGAGCTCCTGATGACAACGGACAGCCTCTCCCTCGAACTCATCTCTTCCAACTCGAGCACGGGGGACTCGCACACGGTCTCTGAGAGCAGGTCCCTGACCTCTTCGGCGAACCGCCTCGCCTGATCAGCGAGCGCGGACACGACCGTACTGGAGGTAGTCCAGGTCATCGAGCTCCTCCAGAAGATGCTCTTCCCGGGCGAGAAGCACGCCTTCGGCCTGCCGCTCCCTGAAGTCGTCAGAGTCCACGATCTGCCTGATGCGAGCGCGACGCTCCTCGATGTCCTCCACGGTCAGCCTTGTCACCTTGACAGTCATCTTCCCTCCTCCGGCTCTGATCTCACCCCGGAGTCTATCTGTGCACGCCTCCCGCCACGAGGCGAGGGCCCGTCGGGGACGCTCACCAGGCATCACCGGCGCGCCGTCACGACCTTCAGCCTGGGCCTGGCATGTCAGGTCAACCAGACCACGGGCCGCATCCGCGGCCTGCACACCCAGACCCCGCCCCGCCCTGGAGGCCGTCATCGGCCCTCATCTGGACCACGAGGCCGTCGGCGGTCATCACGGCCCTGGCCCACGCCAGGCGCCCTGAGGAAGGCCGGGCGAGCCCGTATCGACGCCGGGCTCAAAGCTTACGGGGCGAGGTACCAAGCCACCACGCCACCTGAGCCCAGACCATCACCGGCGTCCTGGGCAGGCAGACCGTGACGGTGGCCGCCGCTGACACCGCAGGCACCGTCACATCCTCACGGAGTTTTCTGCGTCAGTGCTGAGTCGAGGTCATAGTCGTAAGGCTCCTCGGGGTGCTGGGCGAGGGTGCGGTGTTCAGTCCACCCCCGTGGCCCGGCGGACGGCCCGCGTCGCGCGAGGGGCGGGCTCGGGGGCCGCACCTGACCTGCTCCCGGAGGAACCGGGCTTAACCGTCGTCTCTCCAACAGAATCGTTCAAGCATGGCTCACACCACAAGGGCAAAAACTTATAATTAATGTCGGAATCGTGCTCCGGGCGATCTATGCGCGGGCCATAAACACCAACCTCTCTCGCGCTAACAGCGAAAACATGACGCAAATAGCGAATACGTAACTTTAGCACCCCCACCGTCCGGAATCTCGATAAATCCGTTCTCAAATATGTCGGGAGGCGTCGGCCCTGTCAGGCCCGGCCCGCCGGCACGCCCCTCGCCCGCCAGGAGGCGGACCAGGAACATGGTCGCCAGGCCCGGCCGCCTGGGGAAGATGAGGCCGAAGGGGATGCTGCCGGGCACATCCAGGGGCAGCGTGACCAGGCCCGGGTGGACGTCCCGCCAGCCGTCCGGCGTCAGGAGCGCGCAGCCGACCTCCTCGCAGCGGTTGAAGATGTCCACGTCGTAGTGGCCCGGGGCGTGCGCGATCACCACTCCGGGGTGGTGGCGCTCGATCTCGTCGCGGACGCGGTCGTTGGCCGGGCTCGTGCCCCGCTCCATCATCATGAGCGTCTCGCCCTCCAGGTCGGCCAGGCCGACCGAGGCGCGCCCCGCCAGGCGGTGGCCCCGGGGCACCGCCACGCAGAAGCGGTACGCACCCAGTTCCAGCAACTGGCACCACGTCAGGATCGACGGCGCCCCGCAGGCACCGATCACGACGTCGAAGCGGCCGTGGAAGTCCGGACGGAGGCGGTCGAGGTCACCCTCGAAGGGGATCAGCCGCAGGCTGATGCCGCTGCGCTCGCCGCCCGCTCCCACCGGGACAGCAGGGGCGTGGGCGGGTAGAGGGTGGAGGTGCCCACGCGCACCGTCCGCCCCTCCCTCCCCTGTGCCTGGCGGATCCGCGTGTGGACTGCCGGGCGTGTCTCGGACAGCTCTGAAAGCGGTCTTTCAGGCTGCTTGTCTTG
>ERZ773063.279-NODE-279-length-34727-cov-2.933289_pt1 | contig 34727 bp, 41 predicted proteins | sample MGYA00580625_ERZ773063 | MGnify/ENA primary metagenome ERZ773063 (study PRJEB29015, sample SAMEA2738022) | human oral metagenome | biome: human oral; feature: human-associated habitat; material: dental | place: China | collected 2042 ... | reverse complement strand
AAGAGAAAGATAATATATCCCTTGTTATTATACAAGGGATATATTTTTCTCTATCATGGTTAGTCATCGATCAAAGAATATTTTTGACTTTGAGTCTATTGTATGTATTCCTATTGGATGCATAGTATACATACTAAGGGCAGAGACAGTCAAAAATGGGTATTTCAAGGATTATATGAGAGATCCTAGTGTATCTATTCTAAAGAATCTATATGTGGGATCTGAGCATAGAAATCCTATCAAATGGCTTTTAAAAGAAGAGTATCATGATAGTGCTGATGATATATTAGCCGATCTATATGAAAAGCACTATGAGAATATTCTAAATGTATCTATACCTACAGATGTGATGAGACTTCTTCGAACCTATCTCAAGGTAGAAGATAGTGGTATAGATATAACGATTAATTGCCATAATGAAATACAAGAAAAGATAGCGAAAGCTATTGAGAAGGAATTTGAAGTGACTGTAGATAAATATGATATGGATGGCTACACAGGTATCTATACTGCTTATTCATCTACAGTTCACAAATATAAACAAGGGTTAGAAGGCAAACACATTTATATCCATAATATACGAGCCAATTATAATGATAAGAATCGTTTAGAAGAAGGATTAAATGATCTTATCAGAGGCAACGTAATTCATACAATTGACCCGTATATAGGCTATCCTTTGCATTTACCCAGTCTGTAAGGAGAGAGAAGCAAATGGAGTATAAGATCTATTCTAATATAGTCCAAAAGAAGGCGTTGAGGAAGGTTCAAAGTGAAACTTTAGCACTTATTTCTGATACATTGGCTAATTCTTTTGGTCCTGATGGTCAGAATACAGCATATCGTCGTCAGAAGGATATTGCTAGATATACTAAGGATGGCCATACCATTCTTAAGAACATCAATTTCCGTGGTACAATCGAATTTAGCATTCGCGATGATCTTGAAGCAATCACTCGTCGAATCATTACGACTGTTGGCGATGGAACCACATCTGCTATTATTCTTTCTTATTGTATTTTTGAAGGCCTTTGTCATGCAAGCGAGCGCCACCATATCAATGAGAAGAAGTTGGTTGCTGATTTGAATGAAGCTATTAAGAAGGCTTCAGATATTATCATGACTAAGGCTATTGATCCTACTCTTGAGAATATCCGTAAAGTAGCATTGATCTCTACAGATAATAATGAGTTTGTTGCTAACCTCATTGAAGACATTTATAGAGATTTTGGTAATGATGTATTCATTGATGTGACTGCTGCTAATGGTGTAGAGACATACACTCGTGAGTATGATGGCTACAGCATTCAGTCTGGTCTTGCAGATATTGCTTTCATCAATACAGATAAGCATACTTGTGAAATTCATAATCCATATCTCTATCTCTTTGAGGATCCTATTGATACAGAAGAGATGATTGGATACTTTGCTAAGATTATCAAGGATAATGTAGTAGATCCAGTTAATGAGAATAGGGTTGGAGACATTAAGCCAACCGTTATTGTATGCCCTAAGATTGGACGAGATATTGAGAGTGATGTTGATGCTCTTGTTCGTCAGATGGCAGCATTGTCTGTTCAAGACCGTAAGAAGTTCCCAATTAACATCGTTACAAATATCAATGATGCTAATTATATCAACGATCTTTCTTATCTTTCTGGAGCTACACTGATTCGCAAGTATAATGATATTGCGATTCAGACAGCAGATTATAAGATTGCAAAAGCTCTTACTCCAGAAAATGTACATTCTTATGCAGGTCGTTGTGATATCTGTGTTACAGATAGTGCTAAGACTAAGTTCATTAATCCTGCTCTTATGTATGGTGCTGATGGTGAGCTTACAGATCTTTATAAGAATCATCTTAAAGATATGGAAGAGAATCTCAAAGGTCTTCGTGAGAATAACGCAAGCACAACTGATATCGGTCTTTTGAAGCGTCGTATTAATGCATATAAGGCCAATATGGTTGAGATCTTTGTTGGTGGTATCTCTGAAACGGATAGAGATTCACTTCGTGATCTTGTAGAAGATGCAGTATTGAATTGTCGTTCTGCCGCTTCAGAAGGTATCGGTTTTGGTGCTAATTTTGAAGCTTTTAGAGCATTCAATTACCTGCTTGCAGAAGATACTAAAGATATGAGTGAGCTTGAGATTAAGAGCATTGCAAGTGGAGAGAAGTATAATATTTATCAGCTTATTTGCAATGCATATGTGTCTCTTCTTGCTATTCTTTATAGTAGTGCTGCAGATGGCGATATGAATAAGGCTATTGCTATTACTAATACAGGTATTACGAAGGGATGTCCTTATAATATTCGTACTCAGGAATATGATGGGGCTGTTCTTAGTTCTATTAAATCCGATCCTATTATTCTAGATGCTATTGGTAAGATTATTGGTGTAGTATTCCTTACTAACCAATTCTTTGTATCTTCTGCTGAGTTCAATATTTATCAGGATATGATAGAAGAAGAGAATAACGTATAAGTATCCATCTACTTTAAGAATAAAGATACTACGAGAGAGCATATGCTCTCTCGTATATTTTCTTCTAAAGGAGATGAGATTGTGAATTTCAAAGAAGTGTTCCAAGTTACTACGCTTGAAAACGATATTCAGATTGAGAAGAAAAAAGTAGAAGAGCTTCTTAATAAGATTGAGCTCTTAGAGAAGAAGAATCATGAACTATCAGAAAAGGTAGATAGACTTAATCTATTATTGATAAATAAAGTGACATCTATCAAGGATAAGGAGAGATTCATATGAATGACGAAAAATACTATGAAGAGATGAACTATGGTAGCTCCTTATGGCCAAAAGAATATAGAGAAGTGAAGAATATCAGTCTGAATAAGTCCAATACTCCTATTCTCAAAGATAATAAGATAAGTATAGATACCAATAAGGATGTGAATGACCGATGGTTATGACATTCGAAGAATATATACGTAATCCGATGGGGAAGAAGAATGCTGTCTATTCACAAAGATTCATGTTTCAAGAACTATATACTCAAAAATTTAATGCTGTATTGGCCAGAGAAGCTGGACGAGTATCAGTAACTAAGTATAAAGTAAGCGATAAGCATTATATCCTTCATATGATGATTCCATCTGAAGTGGTAGAGAAGTTCTATTATGATGTGATAATTGATTTTCAGACCTCTAGCGATTCCATTGCATCAGAACCTACTTTAAAGAATTATAATGTGCGATTCTTCTCCAATGATCCTAGCTTTGTATTTACCTATGCATATTCATTTAGAAGCAATAATTTGTTTGCTGAAGATTTTGCTTCTAAGATGAGTGAAATGGCTTTGAAAGAGAAGCCTAAAGAAACAAATCCTAAGCTTCTTGTTGGATATGTGAAGTCATTGTACTTTGCTTTTCTATACTACAAGCTTAAAGGATTTGATAAGAAGTCTACATGGTATGATGCTGCTAAGTATAATAAGACTATATTACTTAGAGCTATCATGGATGCAGACAAAAAGATTGACCTTCGTCAATCTAAAGGAGCTACAGCTCTTAAGAAGAAAGCAAAAGAGAAAAAAGAAGTTGTACAAAGGGCCGTATCCAACCCTGTAAAGAGTACAGCTTCTATCACTTCAACTAAAAGAGTTGGTACAGTGGGTCATACTGGTACTGTTAAAAGGTCTACTGTCATTAAGAAGAAGTGAAATTGGGAGACAAGAGGGCAAAACTTCTTTCATGAATATACTATATACATGGAAGGAGGATTAGTGTAAGCGATAAGCATTAATCACCAAGGGAGTATGATATTAAGATGGCTAATCTGATTAAAGTAATAAGCAGAGTAGATCTAGAGCCATTCACCCCAGTCGATTTATGGGAACCAAGGCCAGATCAATTGATATTTCAAGAACAGAAAGGTCTAATTATAGCACCTATTGCTTGGTTTATAGGACGACCTCCTGGAAATCCATTTGAATACTTTTCTATGACTCCCAAAAAGTGCTATAATGGACAAACTAAGATTAAAGAAGATGGTACGAAGAGTATATGCTTTAGAGAGCATTGCTGTAAGTATCTAAATTATTTTGAGAATTTTTATGATAGAGACAGAATCCTTCTTGGGTTTTATGCTCAGGCTAAGTTCTTTATGGAGGCTAAGAAGGAAGAATATACTGTACCTATCTTTATAAATGAATTATATCGTCATGTTATCTCATTTGAGTCTAGTCCAATACTTCATTATGCTATTACACGTATGAATGAGGATAACTATAATGAGATGACTGCATTATATAAGAATACAAAGAATCCTTGTCTTGAATATAAAGACGTTCATGCAAAGATTCTTATGGAAGCTTCATTGATACAGTGTTTGATTATACCGTTGGTTAGTCATTACATGTACATCAATAAGATTTCAAATAGTCTAGAAGTCAAAGATTTCTTGCTAGCTTGTTTTAATCCTATCTATGATATGCTGTATAGAAAGTATAATGTAGATTTGAAGAATAAGCTATATGAAACCGTTATTACAAACATTGGTAAGAATAGAACACATAATCCTAAGCTATGGGATATGCAAGCTATTCGTGGTATTAATCCTACAATACATGCAATAAATACTGTAGAAAATCTTATCATACAAATTGTTCCGAAATATAAGTACAGTGAAAACATCGTTAGCTTCAACTCAAATGTTATTCAGAATGAGATTAAGTACAAGGTTACCGAAATCCCATATGAGTTTGAGTTGATACAGAAGTCTAGTAGTAATCGTGATGATGACAACAACTCTGAGACAGATAGATTTGAGGCTCATATGACTAAGCAAAATGAGTCTCTTGCTATGCATCTTAGGGTTAGCTGCATGAAACAGATGGAGCGTATCGAGCAGACATATGGACCGTTCTCTGAGGCTGAGATCAACTTCTATATTCAAGAACTTTCGAAAGGAGATCGTCAGGTCAAGAATGTATTCCAGTCTGAACTTATATTCTATCTATTCATGGATGAGTTTGGTGATACAAATTCAATCAAGTTCGTGAATGTGCGTGAGTATATTATCCTTATGCTTGCTGCTAAACGAAAACTGCAACTGAATAATCTATTCTTACTTGCTGAAATAATCGCTAGTAGAGTAGAAAAACTAGTTGCTCGTAAGACTGTCAATAAGAATATTATGCTTAGGATGAAGATGTCAGAGAACTATCAGAGAGTATTGAACAATTATGCAAATGAAGATATACTTGAAAATACTCTTTTCGGGTTTATCGCAAAGTGTATTGCATCTGAGTTCACTATTATTGATTTCTATGACAGAAGACTGCATGGTCAAGTTATTGAAGTCAATAAGGATCTGATTGCTGAACAGTTCCTATCTTATGCATTGATGATTTAAGATAACCAATTTACCCTAGGGAGACAATCCCTAGGGTATTTATTTCATTGCTAGGAGTGGATTATCATGAAGGATATTCTTTATTATCGTTATGGGATTGATATGGCCAATGTTCTTAGCCAATATTGTATATATCCATCATTTTGGCAAGATAACATTAACTATCTGTATTATATTATGATGCATAGTATGAATAAACATGATAGATGGCAATAGTGGAGCTAAGGAGTGATTATCATGATTAAGAATCTTCTTTATATCGTTATGGCATTAATGTGGGTAATACTTTTGGCCAATATTGTCTATATCCATCATCCTAGTCTTGGTAAACTAGCATTGATTGTCTGTATTGTACTATACATAGTACTAAACAGAATGGAGACTCATACTGAGGTAAGGAGTGATTATGATGGAAGCAATTGAAGCTTTATTTGTCATACTGATTATACTCACTATAGTCGGAGTAGTTGCCATACTTATACTTCCTGCTATAGTATGGGCATTTGTATGGACATTGAAGATACTATGTATAGTTTTTTTCTGCTATGTCATATATAGATTCATACAAGGAGTATTCGGATGACTAAAGTAAAAGACATTTTATGGATTGCACTATCTACACTTCTTTTGGTAGTGCAACTCTTTTTACTTTTGGCATCTAGATTACCTTTTATAGGAAAGCTATTTATGATGCTATATGTCAAGTGTAATATTATGAGTTGGGATATTTATGATAGGTGCAGGGATAAGGAGTAGATAGATATGTTTTTGAATCTTGTATATGGAATTGTATCTGCTGTGTTTAGTGTTATGATGTTATTATGCATAATAATGATGTATAATACATGCACATATGCTGATATGTTTAATGACTGGTATTTCAATGCTAAACTGATTGTTGGTACTTGGTTTGGCGTTAGTATGTATCTTATTATCAGAACAATATCTAATAGATACAATGTTATGAGAACTATTGATTTAGATGAGCTTGGACCTTTGGTCATGACAATATCTACCATATTAGTTGTTTTGTATATTATGGCGAATATTATCAATAATATTGCTGGGTTTAGATAAAAGGAGGAATATAATGAATGCAATGATTGTAGCATGCATATGTTCAGGATTAGTCTCTTTTCTGATCTGCAAACCTATAATTGATGAGAACAAGATCAATGGAATAGAGATGATATGGCCATATACATTGCCTATTATTGTCTTTCTGGTTGTGTTTATCATTGCTCAGTACTTCTTCTCAGATAACTTTATCAAAGCATTCAAAAAGAATCTTGATGATAATAGAAAGAGAAGAGAAGAGAGGATCAATAAGAGGATAAATGATAAGTATGATGCTTACTTTAATTCTCTTCCAAACTTTAAAGAGCAATATAAAAATGACACAGTAGATTTACCTGTTCCTACAAGGGATAGTTATAACCATATAAAGACGCTGGTTAGATTCATTATCCTATATACATGGACTATGGGTATAGCTGGTTATATGGTGTTAGAAACTGATGCTGGCGTATATAGTTATATATTTGCTGCAGTTATGGTTATCTTAAACCTTGGGTTTATAGTGGTTACGTTTGCATATATCACAAGTGTAGTGAATAGTGCATTTATGGAGGGTATGAATAAGGATCATATCCTTATGTGTAAATATTATAAGGATATGTCAGAAGCAGCAATGGAAGAATGTGAAGAAGAGCTTAAACATAAAGATTCTAATGAATCATCTACTTGAAATAGTAGGTTATGATAATGACATACTATACTTGTAGAGAAGAGATGAGAAAGAGTTACTCATCTTAAAGGATTCTGAAAGGAGAATCATTATGTCGTCGTCACTCAAGTATGCTGTGCTGGTTTATTTGGTATTCGCTGTTGTGGAGTTTTGCGGAAAGATTGCTTTTAGCGATCTTTATTCCGATAGCTCAATCATGATGGCGAGCATCTTCATGGCTGCAATTGAAATTTTCTGGACCAAAAAGGTTCTGGATAAATTTCACAAAAGCACAAAGAAGGAAGCAGTCGAGTGAGTTTCCAAGAGACACTTAGCAATTATCTTCTTCAGACCTTCCCAGATGCTAGATTAGCATCGGGAGGGTCTGAGGTTGTAATGCGGTGTCGTTTTTGTGGAGATTCACAAAAAGACATCCACGCTAGGCATTTGTATATCAAAGTAAATGGCGATACTCCTGTATACAATTGCTTTAAGTGTAACTCTAGGGGTATACTGACTCCAGATGTATTAAGAACATTCAAACCGCAGTATGATAGTTCTGATACTCAAATGATGGAGTTATTGAAGCAGCATAATAGTGAGTCATCTAAGACATTAAAGTCAATGAAATTGAAGAACAAGAACTTCAATATCATGAATCAATATATCTCGATGACTCATACATCGGAGCTTAAGCTCAAATACATCAATCATCGATTAGGTCTTAATCTTACATATAGAGATTTGATAGATGATAAGATAGTATTGAATTTAAGAGATTTACTACGTTCCAACTATATCACAGAATATACTAGAGATGATTCTGTTCTAGATATATTCGATAGATTTGGAATTGGGTTCTTATCTTTGGATAATGGATTTGTTACTCTAAAGAATCTAGCAGATTCTGGTACGGTTCCACAATACTTGGATAATAAGTATAATGTATACTCTATCTTCAAAGATGTAGATGGGTATAGATCATATATAATTCCGAGTATGGTATTTTACAGTTCTCCAGAACCTGTAAAGGTTCATATAGCAGAAGGACCATTTGACATTCTATCGATCTTCCACAATCTTAGGGGGAGCAATAGAAATCAGAACGTCTATATTGCTATATGCGGCAAAGCTTACTTCAATACAGTACAGATGTGCATAATCAATTATGCATTTATGAATGCAGAGTTCCATCTATATGTGGATAATGATGTAAGCAACAATGACTTTGAGCTTATGAAGACTAGAAACTATCTAAGACAAATCCATTGTAAACTATTTATCCATAGAAACATCTATAAGAATGAAAAAGATATGGGTGTCTCTATAGATAAGATAAGAGAATCTGTAATAGAAATATAGAGATAGGCTTAAGTGCCTATCTCTATTATTTTTTGGACCTCTAAGTAATTAAGAAAGGAGGAATTACCTTGGGTAAGTTTATAAATACTGCTCGTAAAGATACTGTTGATAGTCTTGTCAATGGTATTAAGCATAGACTAGATAGCCCTTTCTATATCTTCAATGATAAGAAACCTACTGTTGTTACATTCTATAATGTGAATGATACTAAGAGTACACTAGATGAAGGGTCTAAACAAGTTGCAGACATCAAAGACTATGATAGTCCATTGAAATATAATAAGATTGAAGGTGTATTTGTATATGGACTGGAACGAATTCAAGCTGAGCTTGAAGTGGGAGACTTTGGTATTGAAGCTAATGATATTGAAGGCGAATGCATACTCCCACCTAATAGCTTTAGGCCGTATGTTGACTCGTACTTTACAATAGATCATGTAACCAGAGGGACATACTGGTTTAGAATTATCAAAGTTACTTCAGATACTCTAGAGAATGGCTCTAATTTCTGGAAACTGGAGTATACTCTTGATGATATTGGTGATGATAGAGCTCTTAAAGTAGAGAAAGAGTTTAGATTCATTGCAGACAATGTTGGATCCAACTATAAATCTGTAATAGAAGATAAAGAATATGAGTTTGTAGAGAGAATGGAAGAAGTAACTAATTCTCTTAGAAGAACTTATATGAGTTTATTTTTTGCTGATTCTTTACAAACCTTTGTATACTACTATCAGGACGCTAACTTCTATGATCCCGAGACAATAGAGTTCATGATTCGTAATAGAATTATGTATGGTGATGAGTACATCTTTGTTGATCAGGCTGTTGCTCTGCCAGATACATTCTCTATCCAATATGATAAGTCTATCTATAGATATACAGAGAGATGCAAGAAAGACTTTGTATTCAAAAGATATTATGGTCTTATGAATGATGATCCTATGTCTCTTCTAGCTACAAGACTGGAAGAGTATTACATTGCAACTCCTGATCCTCATCTTAAACTAGTTGCTGAGCCGTTAGAAACCTTCTCTAATGAGTTTACTGCGGCTATTCTGAACAATCAGAAACAAGATGGAGAGAAAGAGTTCTATAATATTATAGCAAACTATTTCAATGATCAAAAGCCAATTACTGGTAAGATGATAGACTCTTTAGAGAATATCACTCTTATGAATAATACAGAACTATATCATGCTCTTCCCATTATTATCTTTATCTTAGATAAAGAATTGGAGAAGCTTATGTTGAATAGGAGGATACATAAGTCCTTAATGTAACCAATATAATGGAATTAGCCTGACATATAATTAAACCTATGAAAGGGGGTACTAACACATATGATTAGCCCTTTTGACAAAATCTTAATTGAAGAGATGGAAGCTGATGACCTTCAAGCTATCTCTGCAGATAGAGATGATCCGCTCGACGCTATGGCTGAAGATCTTAGCCCTAGAGAAGAGGCAATGGAGTTGTTCCCTCTCTCAGAAGATGAAGAAGGAGTTGACTTAGATGATTGAAGAGACAATTATTGAAGAGGGTCTCGTCGATGTAGATGGGACTGAAAATATTCTTGATAATGATATCAAGGACGAGATCATCGCCGCAAATGATCTTCAGTGTGGGAATGCAGCTACAGATGATGAGCTTTTTGATCAAGTAGATGATGAAGAAGATCCTGAGGATGCAGATCTTGCAGATGACGACGATGATGTCGATGAAGTAGAGTCTGAAGACGATCTCATCGAAGATGACGACGATGATTCTGATACAGATCAGACCGATCTTGTAGTGGATGTTGAAGAGGAGGATTATTAAGATGCAGAAGCGTGTTAATATTGTTGCCAATACCCCTGTTACGGATCTTAAGATTCCCATTCGCGGAGCAATTCGTAATATCATGATGGATGTTGAAGATATCCGTATGTGTCTTTTCCGCAAGGCAAAGGTTGAGGAGATTATCTCTGACGATGTTACGGTGAAGCTTGACTTTACGAACTATGATAAGGATAATGGTGCTGTTCTTGCTGAGACCGCACCTCCTGTTGCAACCCTCCCTGATCCTGCAGAAGATCTTGCAAAGCTTGAAGCTGAGAATCAGCCTGAACCTGAAGAGGTGAAGGAAGATAAGCCCGAGCCCGAAGAGGAAAAAGAAGATGAGTCTGAGGACGAGGGCCCTGATGAGTCTGAGTCGGACGATAAGCCGAAGAAGAAAAAGAAAAAGTAATAAATATTCATATATAATCCCTCTATCCATAATAGGATAGAGGGATAAATGCCGCTTAATCAAGCTAATCCTGAACATTGTAGTAATTTAAATGATTGAGAGGCAGTGAATTAAGATGGAAAAGAAAGATATTGGATATATTATCTGCGAATCCTCCACTAGAGATGCAGAGTTTCAGATTACGAGTGAGATGTCTGGGCGGGTAATTGGTGAAGGTATTCTTCAGGAAGCAGAAAAGGAAAATAGAAATAAGCGCTGTTATGCTACTGCAGATCTTGCTAGAGAGATTGCTGCTCCTAGACAAAGAGAGCTTATTTCTACTGGTAATATGATCGGTGAAGCTGGTCATCCTATGTCTACAGATCTTCGTAGACAGTCTACTATTAAACCCGATAAGGGACAGGTTCTCTACACTAAGTTCTGGATGGAAGGCCCTCTTGTTAAGGGTCGGTTTATGGGCACATTTAATGCTCTTGGAGAAGAGTTTGACCGCTCTTTGAGAGCTGGATGTAAGCCATCATTCTCTCTTCGTGCTCTTGGGTCTATTCAGACTGTTGGTGGTAAAGCATATGTAAAGAATCTTAAGCTTATCACATATGATAGAGTTATCTATCCGTCACATGATAAAGCATACACATCTAAGGTTCTTAGTGAATCTGTCGCTATGTATGAAGGTCATGAGTTCCAACCTAGTGACGAAAATGACAATCAGATTCTTGTTCAGGAAGGATATCAGATTATCACTCCTGTAACAAATCAGTCTGTTATTGATTATATCAAGCAGGAATCTGGAAATCTGAATACTATTATTGAGAACTTTGATACATTCTATGAGTCTATCACTGTTTCCCCTGATGGAAAGACTGTATCTCTTGTATCTAAGAACTATGATACTATGGTCGTGTCGCTTGAAAGACATGTACAGAATGAGATCATGAACTATTGCCTTAAGATGTAAATAAAAAATAAACCCCTCTCTTTTTCGAGAGGGGATATTCATTTATCTTAATGGAACCCTTTGTATCACTTCATTCAATGTACGTTCAGAATCAGTTGAAGTGATATCTATAATCAATGCATCTCCATCTATTCTATTTATAACATCTACTGTCTTGAAACATCTAATGTTATATACAATGGGATGGATGATGTTTGGATCTATAACCTTTTTATTCTTCTTAACTGTTATCCTTACTTCCTCATATCCATTATGATGAAAAGCTAAGATTACTGTTCCAAAAGAGTTATATCGACTACTATTCTTTCCTATTAAATATTTCTCTATAAGAATCTCAACAAGCTCATTTTTTGTTGCAACCCTATATCTAAACCTATTGAAATTAAGCTGTTTAGAAAGGTCAACAAGCGCGTTTTCGTCAAATTCACCAAATACCTGATGTAGTGCACTGATATTGCGAGAAATCCACGAAAACGTGTTATTATTGTTTGCTTGCTCTATCTCATTACGATAATTGGTATCGTTTTCATATTGATTATAATATATCAATTGATCTATATGAGATAGCTCATGTATCACAATAAAAAGCATATGAGCTTTAAATGTATAGAACGGATAGTCTTTGAATCTATGTACAATATGAGGTAAGAAGAACATGATTCTTCCACAGGCTTCATATGCACATATATTTGATGGATTGAATGAAAAATCATATCTATAACACATAAGACTCTTATTTACTCTTCCATTAAGATAATCCATCATCTGATGGATGAGATTCTGAAGATGATAATAATTCAAAACAACTTCCTCCCTTATACTCTTTCTAATAGTATAGTATATAAACGAGTATAACATTGAAAGGACTGATGAGATATGCCTATGACAAACAGAATGACTAGGCTTTTAAATAAAATCGAACGAAGGTTAGGTACGAAGATGCTTAATCTTCCAAAAGAGATCTCTAAAGATACATGGGCTCATGAAGTTATTGAAGGAGATACTCTTGATACATTCTCTCGTTATTTCCCACATAAGATGATCTATATTCTTAATAAAGGCAATAAGAAGAATGGGTACTATATCATTGACGAAGATGTATGTAAATCTGTAGAGATCCTTGGTGCTGGAGATATAGATTGGCATGAGTTTAGTTCCAAATCTCCTGCTTATCAATATGGAGGAGGATTTGGTACATTTGATATGCTATCGACATCGTATGATGCTGAGGATATTATGATGACCCAGATGATTGCAGATCATACATCTCTATTTGCTAATGGTATCTATGTAGCATATATGCCTCCTAATAGAGTTAAGCTTAGCGCTATCATTCAGAACGATATTATTGACTTCATGCAGACCATTCCTATCAATCTCTTTGTAAAGCATCCAACTAATCTTATGACAATCGCTCCTACAAAGATGGAATTGTTTGAGAAGCTTGCTATTGCAGATGTAGCAGCATATCTGTTTAACGAACTTAAATATTATGATGGTTTGGATACTGTATTTGCATCTACAGATCTTAAGCTTGGAGATTTGGAGAACAAAGCAAATACAAGAGAAGAGATTGTAGAGAAGCTGCAAGAGTCCTATGTATCTGCAGCAAACTTCAATCAGCCTGTCATGATGACTATCAACTAAACAAAAAATAAACCCCTAGGCTATTATGCCTAGGGGGTATAGTTTTGTTTCATAATAGTCCGAACTGATTGTTATTACCTTTCTTCATCAGATCTGCTAGTGTACGTCCTTTGACAGGAGATGATACACCTTCTCCTTCACCAGCATCTCCAACTTGAATAAGGTTATAACCAAGCTTAGGTCTACCGACATAATTGATCAACATCTGCCCATACATTGGTAGATTAATGGTATTTAGTATCTCCTTTAGCTCCAACAACTTTGTCATATCTAACAAAGCATAATTTGTAGTAGAGCTTAGATTAAGTCTAATACCACCCTTGACCTTACCATCTTTGCTTTCTATTACATCTGGAGTTAGAACCATATATGTACCTACAATATTAGAACAATTCACCTCTACAGGTTTAATGTTCTGTACCACAGGCTTTCCATCCTTAATCTTAAAGATAGAATTATAATCCTTCTCCAGTAATGTATACATGCTTATCAATGCATTTCTGAATAAATACAGATCTGCAGTTCTAAGTTTAATGAAAGCTTTCTCATGGGTCTTCTCATTAGGCTTGAGATTCTCAATAGTCATATACGAATCTATATCTAGATTTATATTAACCAATTGTTTCTCAACCTTTTCGTTATAGTATCGTATTTCTTTATGATAAGAACTACGACCATAACGCTTCGAAGTATTCCACATGTTAGCATTGATTCGGACTATGGTGTTTATGTCTAGCCATATGATTGTAGAGGAGATTTTATTGATATCATCAAACTCTACATCCATCCTATAACCTCCTTTCATTATAAAAATAAAACCCAGGTGTCTCCACCTGGGTAATATTCTTTTGGTTGAAAAGGTTTATGCAGCCTTCTGCTCTACCTTCTCTTCCTTCTTTTCGTTTGCCTTCTTGCGCTTCTGAGTCTCACGATGGAAACCTTTTTCATCATTCTCATACCGCTTAAGGGCAGGATCACCTTCTTTGCTGACGTACATATCATACGTCATAGCTGTGGAGTCATCAGAATTGAGATTCCGATGAATCCATACAATCGTTGCTCCATCAGAGCTTTCGATTGTGAAGTTGCTCGGACCATAATATTTGCGCTCATCAAGCACAAACTTCATGTCCTTGAGCAGATCCTTCAGATCCTCAGACTTCTTCAGAGAATCAAGCACCGCATCGATGCGGCGTACGGATGTCACGAATCCCTTGAGTTTCTCCTCAGGGAGTGTGACGATGTCCTTGTTCTTGAACTCATACTGAGGACGCTCTTCACCTTCAGGCTCGGTGTACTTGGCACCCTTCTTGTCCTTGGTGTTATCTACCTTAGACTTCTCTTCTTTGCCTTTAACTTCAGACTTCTTTGCAGCCTTCTTCTCCAGAAGCTCTTCCTCATAGTCACGCACCTGGTGCATAAACTTAGTCAAAAGAGTCTCGGAAATCCCGATCTGATAATACAGATCGTAAATGTTATTGACCTTGTAGTCAAGGGCAAAAATAGTTGCGAACTTCTTGATCAGAGTGTCATTGTCTTTTCCATAGCACTGATGATGTGCCATGAAAACGGCTGTTTCATTTTCCTGATTAACAGAAAAGATCTCGAACAGCTTATCGCGGTCAATCTCTTCCCCAATCAGCTCGGGAGTCTTGACAGTTTCCCCAAAGTACTGATCAAGATTCCGATTGGTTTCGTCTGTCCACCAAGACAGTTTAATCCCTTTCGGATACTTCTTGATCCCGAGGATCCCGAAGTACTTCGGAATTACCTCTTCACTCTTAGGGGCCACCATCTTGCGGTTCTTGTACATCATCATTGTAATCACACTCCTTTTAAGTTTTGTACTTAATCTATAGATCCTTTTTAGATCCTTCACCATTAATGATGTAAGGCGTCTATAGATTATGATGATCATACAAGATAATAGTATATCATCGAAATATTATTATTTCACAAGCATCCTATAGAATTCGATAGCTATATTGTTATAGGATACTCCTACCATAATAGCATCGTTTTCTAATTCATTGATTCTTCTATTAACTACTTTAATGCTAGTATTGTCTCTAAGATATTGGCATGCATCTGGATTTATATCTCCATCTTCTTTACAAAGATGACTTCTAAGTCTATCTATGAGCTCTACAGTCATCTCTTTCTTACCTGTACATGCATCAATAATATCTTCTTCAATCTTCTTAGCATCTTCATAAGTCATTTATCTCACCTCTATAACTGTAGCACGTTGCTATATGTAATATACTTATTATCGAACCTATGCATTCCAATACTTTCTAATGGGAATGAGTTAAGATTATCATGAAGAATATCAGTATAGTCAATAAACGGAACAATCCATTGTGGTACAGGATTATCCATTAATACTGCTACGCTACTAATAGTTCCTTTAAACTCATCACTCATTAACAGCTTCATTGCTCTTTCATAGAACTCAGGATGATCAACTTGTACTTTGTTTACAGTCTTCTTAGTAAGAGTTGTCTTAATAATGATAACCGTATTAGCTTGATCAAGATTGATTGCTTCTTCATTCTCCTCTTTTAATGAGTTGAATGCTACAGAAGCCTTAATACCTTGAATTCTCATAGGATCTGAATATGCATTGAATGGTTTGATTCTAGCAGGTTTATAATATTTCGTCTCACCATTAATTAGAGATTCATATATATTCTTCTCTAGTATAGCAAGCTCTTTCAATACTCCCATTTGATCAATATCATCTGCATCTAGAATTTGATCATGCAAGATTCTCTTTAAAGCAATAGAAGTACTCTTTGGAATGCCTACTTTATCCAATGGAAGTCCAGTAATGGCCAATCCAGCTTCTTTAGGAACTAGATTTCCTTCTTGAACCTCTTGAATAGAAGCATAATTCTTCTTACCATTTGTAAGCATAATAGACTTGAATAGGAACTCATTCTTCATAATGAGCATACAGGTCCTATTCTTATCCCAAGAATTATAATGCTTTGTAAATCTATCCATATAATCCAATATCAGTTGTCCTACACAATAGGACATGATATTTATGATAGAGTGTCTAAATCCATCTGCTGGAGGAGTATATATTGGATTTATTTGCCTCTTGGCCTCTGTAACCTGAGCATTATAGAAATCATAATCATACTTTATATCATCCCTACTGATTATTGGAATCAATTCAGGATCACCAAAGTCGTCTGTCTTAATCTTTTTAACGATTTCTATCAAGGTATGTTTGATTCTCATATCTATACCTTTGGCACGTTCTAGTACAAATTTGTACCAATGTTCAAGAGATATAATACAAGAATCTGTATCTGTAATAAGAACAGATTGTCTAATCATTGTCTCTGTACGATCAATCTTATCTATCGTCAGATAACCATAATAGACGTATTCTTTTATATAAGACAAGAATAATCCTATCTTGTCTTTAATCTCTTCTGGTGGATGATTTGGATCCAGAAATGGAGCTTTAAGAGTACAAAGAATATCGATAATGAGATCAGTAATCTTATGATTATTGCAAAACTCATACAGGTTATTCTTATAATACACTCTATTCAGATTATATGGATCTAGTCTAGATACAATTTCCCATACAATCTCTGCTTCTCGTTCTGATGGCACCCATCTATACCCACATGCCAAGATAAGTTTAGAGAAACATTCTTCTCTTGTTATTGCTCTATCAAGAGTAAGTTCATCTGTAAACTGTCTTTCATCTTCTTCTTGTCTCACATTATCGATAAATGTAATCACTTCATTCAACGATCCGAACTTAACATTATTTTCAAGAAGAGATTCAAACAGCATAATACTTGCTGTAATTGCGCTTTTACCAGACATTGTAATCGATCCAGCACAATATAAGTTATAAAATACAGAACTCATTGCTCCGAGTGCACCGTAAATCCATTATCTTACGAGGAGTCGCTACTTCCTCTCTCATGTATTTCACATGATGTGGAGACTATATCTTCATCTCATAGAGATGCAGGGGGCTTCGAGATCGCTTGATCCCTACTCTCCTAACGGAGATAGTCGTTGAACTAGTTATAGCTAGCTGCTGATTGTCAATTTACTTACTCTAGTTAGGACTTACTATCATCCTTCTAGCATCCTCTAACTTGTTTCTGCTTTCGCTCTAGATCTTTCTAGCATAGAGGCTTTATGATGTCCCAGCAATTCACCCTGTTATCACCAGACCTTCGCAAGCCTGGGCGCCCTTTACGTTAAGCGTTAACATCTACTTTTGCAACCAACTGAAGAAGGTTATAGAGATTGAACATCTCAGATCCTTTAGGATATTTGAACATCTCCTTCTTCAATTCTCCTCGTCTATTAACAAAACTATCCACCATATGATACAGTGGATTTGGAACTGTTCCATGACGAGTAAATAATGTCCCATATGCAGTCATAATAGGCTTCTTATCTAATATGAAATCTACATATTTGGCTAATGTAGTATTTACCTTAGCATGTTTATAACTATTATGAATCATCACTTCTGCGTCTTTGAATCTTCGTTCTATGGAATAATTCAATGCTCTTTCCAACTCATCACCTGCTAGTGTTGGAATAGATAATGGAATCATTCGTTTAAATGTATTTTTATATTCTTGGATAAATCTGTTCTCAAGAATCTCCATTATATAATCACCTTACCTTTCAATACTCTAGGGTCATAGTAAAATTCTTATACTAAATATCCCATACAATCTTATAGTATGCCATTATTTAGCCTTTTAAGGTTGATTATACGGAACAAATTAATAATGACCCTTAAAGGGTACATTATACACAATATAGCTATAAGGTGTATAATTGAATATCGAAGGAGGTATTAACAAATGATCCTTGACAGAATCAATGAAGGAGCAGATGATCAGATCATTGGCGAAGGCTCAAGCATTTCTGATATTAACGCTCTGATGGAAAATTTCTTCTATGATGTGGTTTCTTGCATGGAAGAGGATGCTCGTAAGCAGTATCTTGAGTCCGATGAGTGCAAGGCTCTGCTTCAGGAGAATGGTGGCTTTGTTGGCCGTCGTACGTTCGTTCGCCTTAATAGGGTTGACGACCTGTCCCGTCGTATTAAGCTTGCTGTTTATCAGAAGGCTAAGGAAGATGGAGACCCGAACTACAAGAAGCTTAAGATCATTCAGAGAAAGAAGCATGAGCTTAATGCTAAGCTTATGGCTAAGTATGCTAACCGTGTCAAGAAGGATGCGGTTAAGGCACAGCGTGCTCTTATCAAGATCAGCCCGAACGCATTCACTCGTCCGCTTCGATAAATCTTCTAATTGTCCAACTATATACCCTCTACCTATAATGGGTAGAGGGATATGTAGTCTTTTTTATAAATCTAAGCTTGTTGATATACTATATCCCTGAAGGTATTGAGAACTAGTTAACATAGATTAACTAATTACAATCCTTAAAACTAAAGAATATAGTGCGATACTAGATTCAAAGAGGGAGATGTATGTATGTTAACCAACTATAAGAATTATGGTCCACTATTACCATTGATTCAAACGGGTAAACTTACTATCAACACCAATGAGATTACAAATGATACGTGGGATGATTATTATACGTCTATCATCAATATCATGAAGGATGGTATTGAGACTGATTTTGTTCATCGTACAAAGATTAACATTGTATTTGGAGATACTGGAGTTAAATGTAGATTGACTATCACTGATCTTCTGTTCAATGTAATCATGTGGTATCTCATTATTCGTCTTGGAGAGAAGATTATGCCAAATCATCTCTTCTTTGATTATGCAATTACTAAAGATACCATTAAGAAATTCATTGATACAAACTTCATTATTCCACATCGTACAGTTGTATCATTCAAGCATATGAATAACTTGATTGATGATACTCTGCATAGTTTTATGGATATTGATCACTTCTCTGCTTATTTAGCAAGTACAGTGAATCTGGAAGACTTCATCTCGCTTATGAATGCTTCTCCAGAGTTTGATAAACTTATGCATATAGATTTGTCAGATGTTCCATTAGAAGATGTAAAGAATGTCGGTATGGAAATGACAAATCGTGGTGTAGAGATTATTGAAAACTCTAAGAAGCTTCTTGGGTTTGAACATTGTCTTGCAGATTCGTTGAGAGCAAGAGAAGGTACCAATATTAAACAGCTTAAAGAGTTTGCATTCAATATTGGTACAAAGCCAGATGGTAAAGGTGGAGCTCATCCGATTGCTATCAACAGTTCTTATCTTAATGGCGGTCTTAATCAGCTTGCTTATCAGTTTATTGATTCTGCCGCATCTCGTTATGCTCAGATCATTACAAAGGATAAGGTTGGTGATTCTGGTAAATTTGCTAGAATTGTTGGATTGAATTCAACTGATTCATTCTTGCATGATAACCCAGAATATGATTGCCATACTAAGAATCTGTTGGAGCTTACCATTACATCTAAAGAGTTTCTAAAGCTCTATAGGGATAGATGGTATAGATTCTATCCAGATGGTCCTGAATACCTTTGCAAAGGCAATGAAAAAGAACTAATCGGAAAGACTTTATACTTTAGATCTCCAGAAAAGTGCGCTTCTGAAGCTAGAGGGCATGGTATCTGTTTTAAATGCTACGGTCCTCTTGCATATACAAATAGAGGTATCAAGCCTGGTAAGATGGCTGCTGAGCTTATTACAAATAAGACAACTCAGATGCGTCTATCTGCTAAACATCTTCTTGAGACTATGATTAAGAAGTTCTATTGGAATGAGAACTTCCGTAGATTCATTGAAGTGGATGGGATCACACTTACTCTCAATAAAGAACTTGAGTTCAACAATAAGTGGTTTGTTCTTATTGATCCTGAAGATATAGTTCTTGAGAATGAAGTGGATTATAAGAAGACCATAGATACAGATGAAGATGAAGCAGAAGAAAATGAAGAAGATACAAACTATAATGAGTATGTGACTAAATTCTATATTGGTCAGGAAGGGTCAAATGAACTCTTTGAGGTTGGAGGAGAATCAGAAGAGTATAAGATGTATATATCTAACTCTTTGAATGCTTTGATAAGAAGCAACGGCATTCCTACATCTGATAAGAAGGTCAAACTCTTATTCTCTGATATAGAAGATATGTCAATGTTCTTCATTCGTATTGAGAATGATGATATTGGTAAGAGTCTCAAAGACATTGAGGGTCTTATGGATAACAAGAAGGTTACTTCTCTTCATAATGCAGAATCTCTTACTCAAGGTATTATAGAGGCTGCCATTGAGGGTAAACTTGGTATTCAAGCTATCCATTATGAAGTACTCATTATGAATCAGATTAGAAGCATTCATTCTAATCTACAGAAACCAGATTGGGATATTCCGAATGTACCATATACAATTCTTACACTTAAGAAGGCACTATTCGATCACCCGTCTGTCACTGTGTCACTTCTATATCAGAATCTTGGTCTTGCTTTGTATTATCCTCTGACGTTTAAGAAGACAAAGCCGTCGTTTATGGATCTCTTCTTCATGCAGAGACCACAGAACTTCTTCTCAGACACTTCTAACATTGTCAATACAACTAAGAAGCCAGAGAAGATTGTTGCTATTCGTCGTGTAAGAGAACGAGAGTGAATTTATACCCCTAGGAGAAATCCTAGGGGTATTTATTTTTATATGGAGGATGTTAGATAATGGAAAAAGTTATAGTAATTGTTCATGCTATTCTTAAGATTAAAGGGTTTAATGCCGATATAAATAGAGTTTTATCTACATTGGATTTAGATAAAGGTATATGGAATTGTGAGCAGATAATCCCACTTAATACTCAAGAAGAAGATGAGATTGAAATGTGGAATAAATGGGGATGTCTTAATAAACCACAGATCTTATCTCTTCAACATCTTGATGGAAAGACTAAGAATATTAAATCTATTCTACTTAAGATCTCTTGTAAGACAGACAAGTATCCTAAACAAATTGTAGAATATCTGATCAATAAATATCCGATGTTTATTGACGTTATCTATGGATCTAAGCATAGAAATATATGTGGAGTAGATAGATATGAGAATGAAGACTATTATTTACAAGAGACAATAGTGCGAGGACACTATCGAGAAGAGATTTGCAGGAGGTTATGGGATGAGCCAAGAGAAGATCATTGTCAGACGAACCTCAATTTTGATCAATAACTATGATATCGGAGATAGCTATAAACTAGAGAAAAGATTCTCTGTATGGGACAATCTTCGTCATTGTAGAACTGCTAAAGGAATGTATTATGATGAATACAACAAAATCTTATACCTCCCTAGAGGAATAGATATAGGTATTCTAGAACGAACGTTCGAAGCTAATGCATTCTATGAAGAATCACATGACCCATATGATGAAGTAGAACCAGTGCTTATCAAGTATCTTCCTAGAGATGATGTACAGAAGGAAGCAATTGAGTTTGTCTTAGGAGGAGGAAAATGGATCTCTAATAGGTTCTCTAGTCAGTTATCAGTTAACTTGAATACTGGTAAGGGTAAAACTTATGTTGCTATTGCTATGGCATCGTTCTTACGACAGAGAACTATGATGATCACCGCTTCAGTGAACTGGATTAATCAATGGAAGAACTGTATAATGGAATATACCAATATCAAAGAGGATGAGATTTATATCCTTACTGGTAGAAGATCCATAATACAGCTTCTTAAAGGTCAGAAAGATATTAAGCAATATAAATTCATTCTATCTTCCCATACTACGATAAGAAACTATGGAGAAGAAAAAGGATGGGAATCTGTTACAGAGTTATTTAAGTTCTTGCACATTGGGTTGAAGATTTATGATGAGGCTCATCTTAATTTCGATAATATGTGTCTTATCGACTTTTTTACCAATACATATAGAACTCTGTATCTTACTGCTACACCAGCAAGGTCAGATAGAGGAGAGAATCTTGTATACCAATTAGCATTGAAATCTATTCCAAAGATAGACTTATTTGATGAGAAGACAGATCCTCATACAAAATGTATTGCTATACATTACAATTCTCATCCTACTCCACAACAGGTTTCATCTTGCCGCAATATATATGGGTTTGATAAACTTAAGTATATTCGATACATAATTAAGAAGCAAGAGTTCTATATGATGCTTATGCTTCTTATTGATTTTTGTACAAAAAATAGAGAACGTACTCTAATATATATTGGTCTTAATGAAGCAATCAATACTGTATATCAGTGGCTTTGTTACACATTTCCTCATCTAAAAGATGAAATAGGCATCTATAATTCCCTTGTACCCAAGGAGATTAAGAGCGAGCAATTGTCTAAAATGATCATATTGTCTACAATCAAGTCTTGTGGTACTGCAATGGACATACAAGGGTTAAAATACACTGTAAACCTTGCAGACCCAATGGGATCATTGGTGTTAACTAGACAGGCTCTTGGTCGTACAAGAGCAGATGATACATATTTCATAGATGTGGTAGATAATGGTTTCGCCTCATTGAGAAACTATTATGGGAAGAAAAGGCCAATATATTTAAAGTATGGTAAATCTCTTAATGATATCAATGTGACTGATGAAGATCTTCTTAATAAACAAAGAGAGATCAGCTTAAGAGTAAATCAGTTATATGCAGAACAGATTCGAAATGAGAATCAAAGCAAAAACTTGATAGAAGTGGTAAAGAGAATATGATAATTATCCCTAATCCAATTGGATTAGGGACTTTCTTTTTTCTAATCGCCAACTTTTGGATAATAACCGAAAGGAGGCTAAGTGTAATGGAAATGGTAGATCAGGTTCCTAAACGACCAATGGTATTCTACCAAATGTCTACAACGAATCAATCGTTCCTAAACATGCATTATATACTTAAAAGCCTTGGCGTTAAGAATAATAGATTTATGCTTGCATTGCTAGATCCAGATCTTGCTGGAGTTAGCCCATTTGATCCTAATCTGAATCAGATGATGAAACGAAAGATTTTCGTTGAAGTAATGAATAACTATTGGTACTTCCTTCGAGAAGTTGTAAGAGTGCCATCTCCAGGTATTCCTGGTGGTGTGCCTTATCAGCTTCATCGAGGCAATCTTGCCCTTAATTTCTGTATGATGTACAACTTCAATATCTTTTTGGAGTTACCCCGTCAGCAGGGTAAGACCATGTCTGCTATCTGTCGATACTTATGGATATATAACTTTGGCACGACTGATTCTGAAATTACATTTTTGAATAAGAAGATGGATGACTCTAAACTCAACTTACAGCGTCTTAAAGACATTAGGGATCTTCTTCCTTCTTATCTACGAATGGATCAAGCATATTCGTTCAATAATAAGAAGATTAAAGCCCCATCAACAGTTGAATCTGTTAAGAATCCATCTAATAGAAATATCATACGCACAGCACCATCTGCTAGATCCGCTATTCTAGCAACCAATCTTCTTCGAGGACGCACACTTCCTGTACTATGGGGCGATGAGTGGGCGTTTATTCCATATAATGAAGATATCTATCTTGGAGCTGTTCCTGCATATAAGACTGCATCTCTTAATGCAAAAAGAATGGGTAAACCATATGGTATTCTTATTACAACCACCCCAGGTATACTTACCACTAATGAGGGTATTGCTGCTAATAGAATGCGCATGAATGCAACACCATTCGGTGAGATATGGTATGATATGTCATATGATGAAATTATGTCTGTTCTAAACGCAAATGAGATGTCTAACTTCATCTATATCAAATATACATATCAGCAGATTGGTAGAGATGAAAAATGGTTTACAGATATCTGTAAAGATCTTGAATGGAACTGGGATGCAATCAGACGAGAGGTTCTCCTTGAATGGTCTGAGAATCCAGAAAACTCTCCGTTCAATAGAGAAGATCTTGAATGTGTATCTAGACTTGTTCATCCTCCTGTAGACATTAAGCCTATTAAGATCTTTAATAGGACCTACATGCTTAATATCTATGATAATACCATCCCTCTTAGAGCAGATTATACACCTAAGTATCCTCCTATCATTGGAGTTGACGTATCTGGTGGTTATAATCGAGATGCATCTGCTATAACAATTATTGATTCACGTACAACAAGGGTTATAGCAGACTTTAAGAACAATTCTATCAATACAAACGATCTTGCAAGAGTTATTTATCAGATAGTGACGAAGTACTATCAAAATAGCGTAATTAACGTAGAGCGCAATGGAGTAGCGGAAGCAATCTCAGCGTAGAGAGTAATCTCTACGTTCCTACAGTGTTAAATGCTTTGAAGAGGGTTAAATCTTCGGATACCCTTGTTTAGCAGCGAAACTGTTATTTTTATAACAGTACGTCCAACGATCATCCCCTGGCGGGGGAGTAGAACTGCAAGCTAATGGCAGAAGAAAAATCCTGGCCCTACTCTATTTTATAGAGAGGGATGACAAATGATCTGAACTACGTCCTGTAATGGGAGTGCATCGGAATTGACCGAGCATCACAGAGTTGCGTCTGTGATGAAACAGAATTGGTTACGGCGCTAGTGTTCTTGCAAAGCTTCTTGAAACTAATCTGAAAAAGAACCTCTATTATGAGATTAAAGATAGAGTTATTGAAGAGACCAATGATGGTATTAGAATCGTAAGAAAGAAGACCAAGACCAAAGTATTTGGTCTAGATTCATCTAAATCAAAGAGAGAGCTTCTCATTCAAATCCTTAAAGAGAGAATGGAATCTCATAAAGATAAATTTGTATCTCCAGTAATCTTTGAAGAGCTGAAGAGAATGGAGATTAAGAGAAATGGTAAAGTAGAGCATGCTGATAACTACCACGATGACCAAGTATTCTCTTATCTTATGGCTCTCTATGTCTGGTACGAAGGTAAAGATCTTAAACAAAGATTCAATATTGATAAGACCACCATTCAGACTGATGAGAATATTGATGAAGTAGTTACGGGTCTTGAAGAGAAGTATAGTGATATCATCACTGAAATTGAGTATATTCAGAAGAAAGATGACGATGATGAGATCACTAAACAGCTTTCTGAACTCAAAGAAGGAAAAGGTGTAACACTTAAAGAGTTCCTTATGGGTGAAAGAAGCAAAGAGAATGAGATCTTCAATGTAATGCTTCAGAATAGAGCTATAAAGAGAGCATATGCTAGAGATAATAATATTACACCAGAAGATGTAGATTATATTTATGGCAATGCTGCTAAATCTATTCCAGATGCTGTACTGCTTGGGTTCAATACTGATGATGAAAGATCTATAGACATGATGCTTGCCGATGATATGAAACATTATATGGAACAATTACAGCGAGATGCTATTAGATAAGAAAATTTGACAGTACATATCCCTCTACCTGGCGAAGGTAGAGGGAGACATGTACACCGATCAATTGTGTGTATCCAGGAGGCAAACCAAAGAAAGAAGGAAAGCATGGATAAATCAATCGAGCTGCTTACTATTCACTCTATTGATTTACATAAATGTTTAACGCTAATCACACACAAAGGGGAGTGATTAAGATGGTCTTAAATAGACTAGTGAATTTTACACAAGTAGATGACAATGAATGGGCGACACCAAGATTTCAAATTCTGTATTCGGTTGGTCTTTATACAATAAAAGATGTGGGAATGGGAATGTATAAACTCATAAGGGAAATCGACGCTGGGAACAATATAGATTCTAAAGAAATTGGAAAGTCTAATGATCGTGCATATCTGACAGAGTTGGCAGAAACAGATCTTCTTAATATTATCAAAGAAACTGACTACCATAACTCTAGAATGCAATACTTTGCAGAGACAATGTCTTTGTTTATTGAGCTTATAGATAGAATCATATCATATAAGACAGAGAAGAACCAGCCTGTATATGACTATGTAAAACTAAGAGAGAAGATCACAGCTTTTATCAGAGTCAAGTTCTGTATTGGATTCTTCTATAGAGGATTTGTTGCATCGTTTATTGAAATGATAAAGACTAAGAAGAAGGCTAATGATATTCTAAAATCAATCCTATTATCCATGCTTCTGATGGTAAGAAGAGAGATTAAAGAACGCCTCGATGAGGATACATATAATGATAAGCAGTGGATTGCTATATTGTATGATATCTCTGATATTGAGCGTAGAATCTTCAAGCTTCGATTTGGTAAGCAAAACTGATTCATTTTTTATTTTTTACACAACTCATCATTAAACTCTTAAAGGAGGAAATGAAATATGGGTTCTTTTTTGCAGAATAACCAAGCATACAATATCAGAGCAGAAGGGCAGTTGGCTTCTATCTTATCTAGCTTTGATACAGACTATGTAATTGGTATTATGGAGGATATCCTAGCCAATCAACTGAATGACTTTAATCCAGTTCCTAAAGCCAATATCATTAATAGCTTTGAGGACAACTTTAAAGCTATCCTAAATGATTATCCAGAAGATAAGCCTAATATCCTTGATATTAGAGAATCGACTTATAGCTTGATCCTTAGTAAGATTGCAAAGGCATTTAACTTTGAGTTTAGAGATACAGATCAGATGGATCTGTATTCTATTGCTAAACTCCTCTACGATTTCTTTGTATCTAACTATAATGGTTATCTTATTAACTTCATGGCAGACTATATTATCAGAGAACAAGATACATTGTATAAAGTCTTGAATATGGAACAGTTCAAGAAGGATAAAGATGTAACTACGATCTATAATAAGAAACTATTTGATAGTGTACAGATGGCTATCATTAGTTCTCATCTAGATTATGTAGTTAAATATATGATGGATATGGATTTTACAATGGAACAGGTTCTTACTGTTACATATCGCAATAATCCATACCATATTGCTGCGTTTATGCAGCATGTATTCCCAAAGATGGACTTTTATAAAGACTATTATTGTAGATTGATCTCTATTCCAAACATTTATCCTATTATTGTGACATATCTTAAGATTGATCTACAACGTAGATGCTTACCAGCAGATACACGGATTAATCTTAACTTTTAAAGTTATAGGAGTGTGTATTAATGAAGAAGGATGCTAATTTTGGACTTAAGCAAGCTTTTAAAGCTATGGATGATCTTAATCTAGATGGGATCTTTTCTAACTTTGATGAGAATGATCGACTGATCATGTCTACTCTTGTTCAAAAGCTTAAAGAGAATAAAGATTTTAATCCTCTTTCAGAACTTCCTGAAAAGGCTCATAAGCTGGTACATGAACTTGCACAGATTGATAAATCTAAAGCAAATGATACTCTTAAGCTTGTAGAGGTTGCAAGATCTGTTATTAAAGAATATGAAGATCTAGAAAACCTTAATAAAGAGAAGGAAGATATTAAAGATCTTATCTATAATACAGAGAATAAGATCCATGATATCATCACTAACCAAAAGACTATGATGGAGAAGCGTATGCAGGATGCTGCAGATAAAGAAACCGATCCTGAGAAGAAAGAGAAGCTTCTTAGTATTATCACTGCCTTTAAAGAAGGCTACAGTTTTAATAAACTTCTTGATGTTGTTAAGAGTGAATACTTTAAGAAGTGCTATCTGAATAAGAAGTACTATAAGCGTTCTATTAGTGACTTTGACTATCTGATTCAAGAGTCTATGAAGAACGATGTATCTATAAAGAAGGTACATGATGTTCTTAAACTCTGTAAACTCTTTAAGATCACTGATAAAGAGATTAAACTTGTGTGTTTGGCACTTGGAGTAGCAGCACACAATGTTATTCCTAGTGATAAGCCACAATGTTGGTATCTCTTTACATTAGCTAACAATATCATTACTCTCTGCTATGAAGCAGATAAGACTGACGAAACACAGAAGCGTAGAGAAAACTTTGTCTGGTTCGTTAATGAAGCAAATCTTGTTGTAGATAACTATTAAAATACCAATACGGCTCTAACCGAAAGGTTAGAGCTGGACATTTTGGTAAATCTTATATATAAGGAGGTAAATAGAAATGGCTGAAGAGATAGATCACAGACAAATATTGGTAGATGTAGCCACTGTGCCTATTCTTTCTGTATATATCGACTTTACTTACTCAGATCCTGCATTTGATAAGAGAGTTAAGCTTGAAAGAGACTACAGGTATCGTGTTACATTCTTGGAAGATAGATTGATCCAGCGTATGGTTGGTACCATTACTAATATTAGACGAATCTTTGATCCTGAGATTGAGACAACTTCTGGGTCGCCTATGCCCCCAGAGTATGTAATTACTTTGGATGCATCAACCAGATATGGTTCTAATGTAAAGCATATTAGAACATCTCAGATTCGGGATATTAAGAGATATACTGAATACATGGATGAAGATCCATCAATGAAAGATGCTGAAGTCCACGGGGGCACGACCGTTGGTAAGAGCACTAACATTGTTATTCGGTTCGTAGAATATGATGAAGATAAAGGAGTTATTAAAGGTGGTAAGGTAGATAGTGGTACTGTACTTGGTAATACAACTAATGGTATTACTAATGGTACAATTGATAATGGTAAAGTAGTTACTGTTGTAGATAATAATGTAGATGGCGGTAAGATTGATGCTGGAGTGGTTATCCATGCAGAGATAGACGAAGATATGCCACATAATTTTGTGGTAGAACCAGATGGATCGAAGACGTTTCATGGAAGTGTAGTGAATTTTATCATTGTCAATACTCATATCACTGGAGGAAAGTCTCTTGGTGGTAAGATTGTTGACATTGAGACTTTTAATACTGTCGTATATGGTGGTATCATTAGTGGAAAAGATATGTATACCATTGGCGGTATTACTAAAGGAGACATTACATATGGAGGCACTATTATTGGAGGAACTGTTGTTGGTGGCGACGCTATCGGGTCTTGGAATGGCCGTGTCATTCACCGCGACGGAGATATTGTCACTGTAGATGGTATTACAACTGGTGGGGTAATCACTGGTGGAACCGTTATTGGTGGAGACAGAATTGGAGAATATGTCTATAATGCTGTTGTTATCGGTGGTACTGGGTCTGCTAATGTAACGACTGGTGGACACACAACTGGTGGTAAGATTACAGTTAAAGAGTTCGACACTTCTAAGTATACTATCAATAAGGGCAATGTTAGTGATGAAGCTAAGTATCGTGCTATTGAGATACTTAACGGTAATACATCTAGATTCACTGGGAAACGCACTGATGAGGGATGGGAACGGATTGCTGAAGGCCTGATTGTTACATGGGATCCGAATCGGGGGGTTCGCAGTAATATTGCCGATAGAAAGGCAAGAATTACTGAAGAGATTCAGAAGTATAAACTTACAGCGACAGGCGTTGAAACAGCAGATCCGAATGATAAGTCACATAATAATGTGGCTGTATCTCCGTAAGGTTTTAAGCAATATATCTGGCTGAGGGATAATTCCCTCAGCCATTTATTTTTGAGAGGAGTAAATGAAGATGTATTTGTTTAAGAATGATAAAGAGATTGAAGAGTATGCTATTGATAATGATATAGATTTGATCAACTCTAAGATTGATAGTGGAAGAAATATGCTAGAATCCATATTAGTTCTTGGTGGAGAAGCAGATGCTAAGAAAGCTATTGTAGAATACTGCGTAGAGAACCATAAAGAATTGTTTGAAGTAGATACAATCATGATGTCAGAACTATATGATGATGGTGTTATTGATGAGGATATATTCAAGAAGATCATTCAGATTATAGATGATGTATATGGTAATGATTGGGGTTATTATAAGGCTTCTTACAAGATCATGCAGCGCGCTCCACTGTCATATCTAGCATATATCATTGATCGTCTTGATAGAGACTTTATTGAAGATCAGCTATATATTGGGGCATGTAGCCATGGTAGATTTGATATAGTGAAGTATCTTATTGAAGAGAAGAATGTAGATCCTAACTCTAGTGATGGATTTGCAGCAATGGCTATACTCAAACGGTATGGTGTAAAAGAGCTAAAGTATTTGATAGAAAAAGGACTCAAAATCGAATCAAGAAAGAATGCAATACTTAAGAGGCTCAAAATATATGAAGATGCAGATGATATATCTGAGCAAGAGAGGGAGGACTATAAATGGGTTTGCCAGCATATTTTAAAAGAGTAAACGATTCTGTTGTATATGATGGACAAGGAACGCTAAAAGTCTATGTTCCTGAGAAGCAATTTGATCTGAATATTGCAAAGATTCATGGAGATTTTATAGATATTCTAGGTATAGTGCCGTATGCTATTGAAGATAAGTCTGGAAAGATGAGCAAGCTGCATAAGATCAATTATCCTACAGTATTTAGTACCAAACCTACTAAAGTAGATAAACTGACTAATGTAATACTTACTAAAGAATCCAAAGCACAAGATTATAGAGTCCTTAGCTTTGCTAATGGTGCCCCTATAGTCGTACATACCAAAGTACCTCAGAGTACGGATTATGTCAAAGCCATGCTTAATCTTTTCATCATCACTGGTAATATACCAAATACTATTCCATATGATAAGATCCATGAATACCTTGATAGAAATATAAGAGCTAATGGAGCCAATTATGGAATCAATGCTCAGTTATGGGGAGTCATATTCTCAGAGCTATGTAGAAGTAAGAAAGATCCAGATATTCCTTTTAGACTCTCTAAAGACACAGATATGTATAACTTTGAACCCATGTCTGTAAAAGAGGTATCTAAAATCCTTAGTCCTTTTGCTGCTATTCAGTCTGAGAACTTCGATGACTCTGTAGTTCATGCTATTATGACAGACAGAGAATCCACGTCTCCATTGGAGAAGATTCTTATGAATGGCTTTTGATTTCATTCCTGCAGGCACTTTTGGGGATAAACATATGAATAATGTTACTGTCTTTAAGCAAATTATATAAAGGCATGTTACACTGAAATTTATCTCTAAAGGAGGAATTAGGAATGGCATATCCACAGACTAAGTTTACGATTGTAGATAATTCTGATATCCAAAGAATAACTGTCCCTTCAGAAGAAATCGATCGTCCAGTCTATATGTGTACCTTTGCTGCTCCTAAGGGCTATGAAGAGTGGAAAACTCAGCTTGCGGGTCAAAAGTTTTTTGATATCTATGGTGAGAATCCCTCGTTTGGCACTTATGGTCAGCCCTTGGCACAGGCTGCAGGAATTATTACTGCTGGTGGTCGCCTCACTTGTAAGCGTATTGTTGCTCCAGACTCGACGCTTGCTAACCTTCTGATTTATGCAGAAGTGTATAAGGCTACTGTTCAGAAGTATGACAACAATGGAAACCCGATTTATATTGATTCGGCTGGAGCGGAAACAATCGATCCTACTCAGGCAGACCCCTCGAAGGGTGTAAATGGTAGTGCAACAGTTGAGAAAGCACATGTTATTTACAAAGCTACTCCGTATGGCAACAGCGGTTCTAGCTCTCTTGGAAATAATATCTATGCTTATCGTGAGGCTGTTCGTACCGACGTTGACTATCCGTGTGATGCAGAAGATGGTAATGCTGGTATCATTGATATCGGTGGTAATATTACTACGACTGCTGCTACAGCTCACTCTGTCTATCCGCTGTTTTTGATTTGTGACAATGGCCGAGGTATTTCGACTAAGACGTTCCGTATCTATGCAGATACGAGCTCTCGTAGACCTGTTGACTACGTTCGTTATATCTTGACTATTGCTGATAATGGCGTTGAGAAAGAGACGATGGCATTTACTCTCAATCCTGATCGGGTTGAGGTTAATCGCAACGTATCTCTTGAAAATGTCACAAAGGTGAAGTCGGTTCAGGTTCGTTCGCTTATCTTTGAGGATGAGATCAAGAGATTTGCAAGCAATGTCTCTTATCTTGCTGGATCTACGTACAGTGACTTCATCAATCAGGATGTTCTGTTTGGTCTTGATACGTATGGTCGTAGAATTAAGACTCTTGACATTGATGGAACGAGTGTAGCATTTGATAATGCTGCAGGTCTTGCACTTCTTGGTGGTACCAACGGTTCGTTTGGTAACTCTCCGATGTCTGGAACTGCTCTCAATCTCTACAATCAGGCTTCTATTGCTGCATGGTCTGGCAACGATTCTGATGAGATCTATGATCTTGATAACTTCCGTGTTGACGTTATCTTTGACGCTAACTATGATGATGCTATCAAGCGCAAGATCGAGGAGTTTGTAGAGTTCCGCGAGGATGTCTTCTACTTCCGTGATATGCATACAGGTCTTACGACTCTTGATGCTATTCGTGAGGCAGATAAGAAGAACCTTGCATCACGTCTTTGCGCTACATACCAGAATAGCTGGGATATCATTGAGCCGTATTCTCGTAAGCAGGTTACAGTTACGGCAACGTATAACCTTGCTATGCTCTTTGTACAGCACTATATTGATGGTCAGACTCGTCCATTCTGCGGTCAGCTCTATAAGATTACCTTCCCTGAAGTTGTTGAGGGAACTGTAAACTTTGCTCCGAAGAATACTCCGAGTGAAGACCAGAAGCAGACTATTGATGATATGCGTATTAACTACGCAAGTTATTATAGTGGACTTCTGACTATGGAAACAGAGTATACCTCTCAGGAGCGTTATACTCAGCTTTCGTGGATCAATAATGTGCTTACCCTCCATGGTCTCATTAGAGATATCCGCAAGAAGTGTCCGAAGATTCGTTATAACTTCCTTGACTCTGATTCTCTTGAGAAGTATATGGATGATGTACAGTCTGTTATTGACAGACATACTCATAACTTCCAGAGCATTGAGATGAAGTATATTGCGGATAACGTCTATGAGCAGAATAAGATCTTCTACGCCGAGATTGAAGTCAAGATGAGAAACTTCATTCAGTCTGAGTTCTTCAAGATCACGGTTGTAAAAGGTTAAAGGAAAAGGAGGGAAATAAACTATGGCTACTCAGGTAAATAACATGTTTGCTGGTACCATTACACCAAGAGATATTACCAAATATACTCTGTTTCGTGGTGTAACGGACTTCTCGAACCTGATTCAGTTCAACAACTTTGAGTCTGGTTATCCGTTCCTGATCCTGCTCTCCATCCCGAAGTTCCTTGAACAGCTTCGTACGCAGTCTGCAGATTACATGCATCTGATTGATAACTATCGTCATATTCTTGAGTATGAGTTCAAGGGCATTTCTGGATTCGAAGACATTACGTCTGAGACTCAGGAAATCAATAACGGTGTTTCGAACCTTCAGCTTATCACGAAGGTTAACATGCAGTCTGCTTCGCAGTTCTCGATGCGCTATACGGAAAAGAGCGGTATTGTTCTTGCAAAGGTTCATGAGCTCTATCTCCGTGGTATCAAGGATCCGAAGACGCAGGTTAAGACTTATAATGGTCTGATTGCTGATGGTCTGCTTGAGCCTGGTTATGAGAATGAGGTCTTTGAGTTCCTCTACTTCATGACGGATAATACTGTTCGTGGTGTTGAGAAGGCATATCTCATTGTTGCTGCACAGCCGACGACTGCAACACTTGCAGAAGTTTCGAATGGTGAGCGCGGTGAGATTCAGTGGAAGGAAGTTGATCTTCAGTTCAACGGTATTCCGCTTGTTGGCCCTGGTATCACAGCTAAGGCTCGTGAGTTCCTTGATTGGGTTAACAAGAACACTGTCTTCGAGGAAGCTAAGTTTGGTTACAAGGCTCTCAGCGAGATGCCGAAGCCTGGCAACACTGGTGGTATCGATGCAGCTTCTCCGCGTATCACATACTAAAAATAAATAGTATTCTACGTGATTACATATTCCCTCTACCCATATGGGTAGAGGGATATATTATGCAAAAAATAAACCTCCATTTCTGGAGGTATATCTTTGATTATGCAGCAGCGAAATAGTAATCGCTAATTGCATACATCACTTTGTCGATAAGCTCCACCTCATCGGATGAAAGATTCATCTTGTCCTTGATAAGTTTGCTTTCGTACTTATCATACTGATAGTCGAATCCAACACGAACACGCCAGCTTGCATGAGCGGTATGGATTTCAACAAAGCGCTCAATGAGCTCCACTTCAATCAGCCTATCACTTTCAATCTCTAAGCTGGCAGAGTATTTGCCACAGAGATATTTAGCGATATCTTCGATAGAGGTATTGGTTTTGACGATCATGATATATTCTCCTTTCAAGAGATGACATTTAAGATATGTAACTCTTCATATCTCTTCTTTGTCATAGTTATAATATATCATTGAGTATTACTAGTTTTACAATTTCTCCTCTGTATTAAACATATCTGTATATCTCTTAACTATATCATCCGAAATATGCTTCTTTATATATTCGCTTACTCCTTCTTTATGATCTTGATAGATTCTTCTTATATTTTTTCCACCATAACCATAAGCATTTATATCACACTTTCTTAACATAAGAAGCCATAATGCATC